>Ga0079995_1065233_pt1 | contig 16458 bp, 8 predicted proteins | sample FaiFalFF_MnMetaG_2_FD_69198 | JGI IMG/M metagenome (GOLD analysis project Ga0079995, IMG submission 69198) | Freshwater microbial communities from Yellowstone National Park, Wyoming, USA - Fairy Falls C (FF_Mn_C) (SPADES assembly) (version 4) | ecosystem: Environmental > Aquatic > Freshwater >...
AATTAGGAAAAAAGTAATTGAAATGTATGATGAAAAATTAAAAAATATCAGCTTAGATGATTTAGTTCAGTATATGCTCTTTGGCAAAATGGCTACAGATACTTTACAAGCTGCAAAGAAGGTTTATCCTATAAAAAAGGTAGAAATAATGAAAAGTAAAATTTTAACTCCTTATATTTAAAAAATTCTTCTCATTCTCCTGCAAGGATATTCCGACTTTAGTCGTGTAAAGTTTCAACTTCCTGCGACTATTTTTATCACATCTCTATCTTGTAAAATATAATCTTCTCCTAATTTTTGTTTCTTTCTTACATCTATAGCATAAATAAAATTTTTGCCCAATTCTGTATGTATCATGTAAGCGAATTCTCTAGCTGTTGTACCATGAGGAACTAAAAAAGCATCAGGTAAAACGTTTCCATGATGGTCTGTTAGCTTATTTTGATCTTCAACAGGAAAAACTGTTATATATTTTAAAACCTTAAAACAAGAAATTTCTAAAGCATCTATAACTCCTGTAGAGCCATATTTTTTTAATATATTTTTTTCAATGAATTCTAAAGCTTTTCTTTGTTTCTCCGTAATATTGCTACTAATAATTTTAAAATAAGGACTGCCTGGTAAATATTCAATAATTCCATTTTCATTTGCTCTAATTAAAGCTAGTTCAGCTTCAGCAGAAGCTGGAATCACATAGTATTCTTTAAACTTTTCCTTTATTCTTTCATAATTTTTGTGAGAAGTTGGTAAATCTATTTTATTTGCTACTATAACCATAGGTTTAGTTTTCTTTACCAGTAAATCTACGAATAACTTTAATTCTTCTTCTTTCCATTTACTTATCTTTTTATTAATTAATCCTGTTTCATTTAATATTTCCATGATTTGTTTTCTCCTTACAGAATATCCGCTTAACTTTCTTTCAAGAAAGTTTATGTTCTCTGAAATATCTACCAATTCTAACCTTTTAATCTCTTTTTTTATTTCTTCTGAAAGATTATTGAATATCCACATAAAAATTTCTTTATATATGAATTCTTGATCTTTAATAGGATCATAAGTACCCATTTCTACATTTCTTCCTTCTTCATCTGTAGATCCTGAAGCATCTATGATATGTATTAAAGCATCAGCTCTTCTAATTTCATCTAAAAATTTATTTCCTAGACCTCTTCCTTTCCATGCATCAGGCACAAGTCCTGCTACATCTATGACTTCTATAGGAATGTATCTTATTCCGTTTATACAAATTGAATTTTTAGGATTATCTTTTACGTTAAATTCTTTACAAACACATTTTGCTCTTACATATGCAATTCCTTTATTAGGTTCAATTGTAGTAAAAGGATAGGGAGCTATTTTAACATTGATTTTAGTTAATGCACTAAAAAAAGTACTTTTACCTGCATTCGGTTTACCTATAATACCAATTAATGGCAATTTATAATATGAATTTTTTATTACTAAAAATATATAAATAAATTTTGAATAATTAAGGTAATTAGGATGAAGGAAGTAGTAAAATTAGAAAATGTAGAAAAAATATATAAATTAGGTGAGGTTGAAGTTCAAGCATTGAATAAAGTAAATCTTTTAGTTAGGGAAGGTGAATTTGTTTCAATATTAGGTCCTTCAGGTTCAGGTAAAACTACGATGCTTAATTTGATAGGAGCCTTGGATAAGCCAACAAGAGGAGAAGTTTATATAAACGGAGTAAGTTTAAAAAATTTAAATGATAAGCAGTTAGCTGACCTTAGACTTAGAACTATAGGTTTTATTTTTCAAGCTTTCTATTTGGTTCCTTGGCTTAACGCTTTACAAAATGTAATGATCCCAATGATGCTTCTTGGAAAGCCTGCTTCTTATAGAAAACAAAGAGCTATGGAATTATTGAAATTAGTAGGATTGGAGAAAAGAGCTTATCATAAGCCCAATGAGCTTAGTGGAGGAGAGCAACAAAGGGTAGCTATAGCTAGAGCTTTATCTAATGAACCTGCTTTAGTTCTTGCAGATGAACCTACTGGAAATTTAGATAGTAAAACTGGAACGATGATAGTTGATTTACTTGAAAAAATAAATAAGGAAAAAAATGTTACAATGATAATAGTAACTCATAATCTTGAAGTAGCTGAAAGAACCAGAAGAATTATAAGGTTAAGAGATGGTAAAGTAATTTCTGATGAAACAAAGGTGGGATAAATGAAAATAGCAGATTATTTCGGTTATGCATTTACTCATATAAGAAATAAAAAAGGAAGGGTTTTTCTAACAGTTTTAGGTGTTGCTTTAAGCGTAATGGCTATGGTAAGCATAATTTCTATAACTGAAGGATTTGGTGAAGCAATACAAATAGCATTAAATGCCCAATTTAGTACCGATACATTAGTAGTTGTTGATCCTTTAGGACAAACTGTACTTACCTTAAAAGATGTTGACTTGTTAAAATCTAGATTGCCTTCTGCAAATTACAAAAGAATTACACCTGCAATAATTTTTTCCGCGGAAGTATCATTACAAGGTAAAGCTGAACGTGTTATAACCTTAGTAGCTGGAGCTAGTACAAATGAGATCCGCTATATTTGGCCTATACTATATGCTGCAGAAGAAGGTGTTTTACCTCAAGGAGATTTAAATCCTGACGAAGTTATTCTAGGTCATAGTTTAGCTAGAAAATTAAATGCTCGTGCTGGAGATATTATCACCGTACGTTCAGAAGTTAAGGATCTTCAAGGAAGAGTAATAACCGTCGTAACAAGGGATTTCAAAGTTCTAGGAGTATTAAAGTTAAGTGGTATGAATCTTGTTGGAGTAGATGTTGATAGCAGTATTATTATGAATTTTGAAACAGCAAGATCAATGGTTAATCCTCCAGAATTAAGAGATAAAATTTCCTTGGTATTAATACAATTTAATTCACCTAGATTTGCTTTGGAATTACAAAGTGAAATACAAGACAGTATATATGGAGGAAAAGTAAGGGCTGTAGCCTTTGCAGCATATGCAAGAGCTGTAGAAAATGTAGTTTTGCTCTTTAACTCTTTACTTCTTTCTTTAATAATTATTTCAGTAGCTATTGCAGGTGTAGGGGTTATGAATACAATGTTTACTTCTGTTAGGGAGAGAATAAAAGAAATCGGTACGAATAGAGCTTTAGGTGCTAAAGCTGGTGAAATTTTGAATTTATTCTTAATAGAAGCATTTATAATAGCTATATTTGGAATGATCTTAGGTACCATATTAGGTTACATTGCTGTTTTTGCAATAGATAGATCTAACTTATTACAATCAGCTATAAATTTAGGAGGTGTAATTTTCATTAAAGCTTCGCCAAAAATAGTACCACAAAATATTATAATTTGGAATTTAATAGTTTTATTTGCTACTTTAGCTTTCAGTTATTTACCATCCAGAAGAGCTTCGAAAGTTGAACCTATAATCGCATTAAGATATGAATAAAAAAATTGTTTTTATTTTATTGTTTTTTAGCTTATTTTTTCTTAATTTAAAAGGTCTATTTTCCTTTGATATCTATGATCTTCCTTTAGGCTTAGGTCCTTATGAAGGTGAAACAAGCATATTTGCTTCTTATGGATTAGGAGTGGATATTGCTAGATTTGCTGATAATGAAATAATTATAACTAGAGGACCTCAATATTTAAGCTTTAGTGGAAGCAGAATAGATATAAATTTACCTTCTTTTACTTTATTACCTTCAAATCCTTTTATAGAATTTTTTGTTAATTTTCAATCTAAGGTTCCAAGACCTGAAATAAGGTTTGCTTCTGTAAATATTACATATGAGATAAAGACAAGTATTCCAATTGGATATATAGAGATATCTTTTATAAAAGATAACTATATTGAAAGACATGAAGGAACAATACCTACTTATATAAAAATTAGTAAAAATGTTACTGATTATACAGGACAATATCAATTAAGAATTAGAGTTTTTGTTACAAGTCTAGGAGGACCTGCAAGTATAAGTTTTAATTATATTAAACAATTTGCAATTACAAATTTCGTAAAAGCAAATAAGCATGAAATGTATCTTACAAAAGATTTCAAAAATGTTACTCATAAAGTTGAATTACCTATAAGATATGATTCAAGTAAATGGGATGAATTTCAATTGGTACTAGTTTATCCAAAATATTATGAATTAATTGGTGGAAAATTTAGAGGAAGTACTGTTTCGTTTAAAGGTTGGTCTAGTTATGAAAAAGGTGATGCTAAATATTTATATGCATTTACACCTTTCGGTAGCTCTACTGATGGAATATTAGAACTAGATTTTGAATCGAAACAAAGTGTATATGCAGTTTTAACTCAATCAGCTTCAATCTTAAAAGCCAGAGCTGAAGGACAGGAAATTAAGCTTACTCCTTTGACAAGGGAGCAGAAAGTTTTTGCTGAAGGTGATACATTATCGTTGGTTTCATTAAATATAGATTTTAAAATTATAGAACAACCTACATCTTTTATTTACACGATCAAAGATCCTGAAGGAAACAGAATAATTACTTCTTACTTTTCAAAAGTAACTTTGAATAAAACTAGAGATATTGCTACTTTGATAAATAGAACTATTGTTTCACCTTTAGATAATGTTGTTTTAGGTACTTCTAATATAAAGTTAGATTTTATAAATGGAAAATTGGGAGAATGGAAAATAGTTGTGGTAAGCGTTTCTAGGTATAATATAGGAATAAATGAAACTAGTTTTATTGTATATAACTTTAAATTTGATTCTGGGTTTGTTGAATTTTCAAGTAATTTTGGTTTTAAAGGTAATTTTTCCTTTTCATCTAATTTTCAAGCAAAAGAACCATTATGGAAAGGTTCCTATTTAATACTTGTTGATCCAAGTACAGTAGAGGAAATTTCGACAAAATATTTTAAAGTAATAAATACCGTAGGAGTTTCTTCAATTGCAATATTTAGAAGTTTAATAAATCTTACAGAACCAGGTCCAAGAGTTAAAGATTTAACAACATATGGTTTAGTAACTATAAATTTTGTAATACTGAATAATTCATCTAGTACTGCTTTTATAAATAGATTTGATCTGGAACTTGTAATATTTGACGTTCCTTCAAGAGTTTCCGTTGATTTTGTAAATTTAGGAGAACTTAATTTATTTAATCCTTATGAAAGCAGATTTTATTTATTATATTTGGTTTTTGGAATTTCTAAAGGTGATCAAATTGGTTATTTAGCTTCGCCATTAGCTTTTCTTAGAAGTACAGTTTCCAATAAAAATGTTACGATCGTTTTTCCAGAAAATGAAGCTCTGTATAGTCCTTTAAAATATAAAGTATTGCATCTTAAAGTAAAAGTAGGCGATCATGAGGCATCAAGTAATTATGTTTTATTATATCCTAAGGATGCTACAATAAGCTTAGGAAAAGTTTTTGGAATATTTGAAACTAAAATAAATCCTGAAGGAAGATCTTATTTTGAATTAGACGAAAATATCGCTTCAAAAATTTCTGATTTAGGAAAAATAGAAGCCTATGCATTAGCTTATACTAGATATTACGGAGCTTTGCTAGAAAAAATATTTGAAGATGATATAGAAGTAAAAGGTTATCTTGAATTAAATACTTCAAAAATTGTTAAAGAAGAAGGAGAAGAAATATTACTAAATCTCGTTTTCAAATCTAATTCCAAACATACTGTAATTAAGTTTGATCTAAAAGTATACATAGGTTCTGAGCTAATAAACGATACTCCTTACACTATATCTCCTTCAGAATCATTAAATATTCAATTGAAAGTTAAAATGCCAAAAACTTCAGGAGAAATTTTAAAAATTAAATCTAATACTTTAAAATCTATATTCGGTTTAATTGAACTTGAAAATCCAACTGATATAAACAAACAAATTCTTGAAGCAATTCCGCCTGAACCAAGAAATATCATAACAAGCTATGTACCAAGAGAATATATAATTTATTTTATTATATTTGGAATAATATTGCTAATAGCTTTAATATTGTTAGTTAAAAAAGCTATTTCTTATTTAAGAAAAGAATAAAAATATTTGGTAATTACGATTTGATTTTTATACGTTATTTTATATTTTAGGCATAGAATGGCAGAATACGTAGAAGCACAGAGAGTTTCAAAAGATTTTCTTTCATTGTTAGATGAACATAGAAAAATAATATTAAAAAATGTACTTGAACATATAGGTTATAAAGATAATAAATTATATGAAGCTGCTACTCATTTAATAAAAGCTGGAGGTAAAATGATAAGACCAGCTTTAGTTGTTTTAGCTTGCAAAGCAGTTGGAGGAAATGAGGATCTTGCATTATTTGCTTGTGTGGGAGCTGAAACGGGACATGTTGCAAGTTTGATCCATGATGATATTATAGATGAAGATATTATTAGAAGAAACGTTTTAACAACACATGTAAAATATGGAATTCCAATAGCTATTTTAGCAGGAGATCTGTTAATAATAAAAAGTTTTCAAATGATAGAAAGACTTGTAAATGAGAAAAATTTCCCGCCAGAATTAGCTATTAAACTTTTAAAAATAACATGTGAAGGAACTTTGGATATTACGGAAGGAGAATATTTGGATATTGAATTTTTGAATAAGGATGATGTTAAATTGGATGAATATCTTAGAATGATCGAACTTAAAACAGCTCGTGCTTTTGAAATAGCAATGAAAGGAGGAGCAATTTTAGGATTTGCAAAAGATGAAGAGATAGAAATGTTAGGAAATTATGGTAAATATCTTGGAATTGCTTTTCAAATTGAAGATGATCTAATAAGTAGCTTGGGAGAAGAAAAAGTTACTGGCAAATCTGTAAGCGATATTCTTAAAAAAAGAAAAACATTTATGGTTTGTTATGTTAACACATTCGGTAAACCCGAATACAAGGAAAGATTGAAGGAGATATTAAACAAAAAAGAAATTGATGATAAAGATATTTTAGAAATTAAAAAAATATTTAAAGAAACTGGAGCAATTGAAGCATCTAAGAAATTTATTAATTATTATACAAATAAAGCTGTAGAATCTATTAAAAATCTTAAGGATAGTAATGTTAAAACCTTTTTAATTGAATTAGCTTACTATTTAGCTAATAGAAATAAATAAAAATTCTTTTATTCATTAGTTATGAAAGATGAAGAATTAAAAGAAGTAGCTGAAGTTTTTCATGCAGTTTCTTCAGAAAATAGACTAAAAATTATTAAAGCACTTAGTAGCGGTCCTAAAACATGGAGCGAACTTATGTTTGCTTTAAAAATGAATCCTAAAATTTTAGATGAATCTTTAAAAAAATTGATTATAGCAGGGGTGATTGTAAAGGAAGGTAATAAATATAGATTAACTGGTATAGGAGATTATATATTGCAAATAATTGAACCTTTGGCTCAAACAGTAGTTGATGTTATTGAATCTTTGTTTAAAGGATATTATTCAAAAAAGAGAAAGTAGATTATTCTTTAGTATTTTTATTCCAATTCTCACATAAAAACGAGCTTTTCTATCTTATAAATCTGTAATTATTCCATTTCAATTAAAACCGAAAAATTGTTTTTCTTTAATATTTAAAAACCTAGACGTGTTAATAAAATCAACAAACATGGGTAAATTGAATAAGAAATTGTTGGTAAGTCTAGTAGTAATAGCAATAATAGCAGTTCTAGTATTTCAAGTAATATCTCCAGCAATTGCTTATGAAACACCAGCAAGAGAAAAACAAGCCAAACCTTGGCCATATGCAATGCCAAGCGATATTAAATTACCTTATCTTTCATCTTTACCAAAGGATAAAAAAGTAGATCCAAGAATTATAGAAAAAATAAAATCTGGAGCTAGCGAAGTTGAAGTAATTATATATTATAACTGGAATTATCAATATAACTTATTAGTTAATTTACCTCCAGGTTCAAAATTGCTGCCTTTCACTACAGAAGTAATTAAATACTTGCCTTTCTTAGGTGTAAAATTACCTGCTGATATTAATGCTATAGAAAAATTAGGAAAGTTACCTTATGTAAACTGGATAGCCTACAATGAAGAGCTTGATCCTGAAAAAATGTTAACTTATATAAAGCCTGAAGAAGAAGCAAAATTATTAAAATTAGAACAAGGACCTTATGGTAATCCAAGCTTTGCTACTTTAATGGATGTAGCAATTGAAACTAAAGTAACAGAATTATGGAAATTAGGAATTACTGGAAAGGGAGTTATTATTGGAATAATGGATGCAGGAATCAATCCAAGACATCCTGATTTCTTCTTCCCAGATGGTAGAAGCAAAATAATATTTAGTTTCAGTCCCTTCTCAGGTGAAGATGCTTGGCAAACAAGACCTACAGTTGGTGTTGGTCACGGAACACATGTAGCTTCAATAGCTGCGGCCTCAGGAATAGGTGAAGGTCTAGGATGGTATTTAGAAAGAGATCCTGCTAGTCCATATTTCTTCTATTATAGAAAAGCCTATATTTCAAAAGGATTTTCAACAGGAATGGCTCCTGATGCTTACTTAGCTATTTTCAAAATTTTCCCTGATAATGCAACAACTACTGAACCAACTACAATTTATCAAATAGTAATAAGCATAGTACAGGCTGTAAAAGTAGGAGTTGACGTAATGAATGCAAGCTGGGGCTTTATTGGTTTTAATGCATTTACACAAGGTTTATTATATTTAGCAGTTTCATGGGCTATACAAAATGGACTAATATGGGTAAATTCTGCAGGAAACTATGGTCCTCAATTAGTTTCTTCAGGTTGGCCTGCTCAACATGAAAGTGTTATTACCGTTGGTATAACTTATCCTGAGAACTTTATAACAGCAGGTTACGGTCAAAAAGTAGTTTTTTGGTCTAGCAGGGGTCCAACTTATCCATCTAATTCATTCTTCCAAAGTGGAGCTGACATTGTTCCTACAAAGGGGCCATTAAGTGCAGGTAGAGTTAAGCCTGATGTTTTAGCTCCAGGCTTTGGAATAATGGCAGCGAATGCAGGTTTTGAATATCCTTCAAGATATGAGCAATGGGATGCCTTTAATCCACCACTAGGAGCAACCATTCACGTAGGAGCAATGTATAAAACTTTATCAGGTACTTCAATGTCTGCACCAGTTGTAACAGGTATAGTTGCTTTATTATTACAAGCCTTTCCAGCATCAACTCCTGCTGCAATAAAGGCTGCTTTAATTAAAGGAGCAACTAAAACAACTACATTAAACGGTCAAGATGATCCTAATATTGTAGGAGCAGGGTTAGTTAATGCTTTAGAAGCTTATAATATATTAAAGAATGCTCCTAAGAAAGAAGGCTTTAAGATACCTCATCCATATTGGGAAACTGAAGATGTTGCAGCTAATAATTCATATAAGCAAATATTCCAAGGATATAAAATATTGGTAGACGATTTAGTTTCATTATCAAATATTGATTTTAAACCTGGAAGATTCCCTGTTCCTACTTTAGCTACATTCGATTATACTAACTTTATTAGCGATCTACAGAGAAGAGGAGCTAACGTAAGCTATATGAGCGATTGGTTCCCAGGACAGCTAGTTTATGTTAGACAAGATGTTGTAATTGAATCAGAGCATCCATATCCAGCTTTAACAGATAGATTCTGGCATATTTATCATCCTGGAGCAAGAGGAATAACTGTTCACTTTGAGCGAATAGGTTTAGGAGCAAGTCCTAATAATCCGCCTCTCAGTCCTCCAACAAATGCAATATTACTAATTTATTCTTGGGATTGGTTTGATGTTGCAGTATATGTACCTCCGCCAAATGATTTCTATGATCTAGATGTTACTTTTATCAATACACCAGGAGTTCATATTAGACTTATAACTGATAATTCGACAGGCTATGGTTTCAAAGTAGATTACTATATTGCTCATGTGCCTAAACCTCAACTTAGAGATTATAACATTAGAAGAGCTGTAAGTAATAATTATTACTGGGATTCTACAACATGGGAAACAAATGTAGCAGATAGTAACCCGTTAACAGTTCCATTATATCAAGATATTAGCACAGAACCATGGTATAAAAATGAATATAATATCTTTACAATAACCTATCAAAACTTAGTTGATTGGTATAAAATAATGCAAACAATATCAGAATGTTACTGGCCTTATATACCACAAGGTAACTTTACATTATATGATTTGTGGTTCCCAATTCCAAGCTACAGTTTAAACTTTACCAGCGGTTTTGATCCTTTAGCAACTCCTTTACCAACAGCAATTAGTCTAGCCAAAACAGGAGCAACACCATCAGCAGATATATTCTATGTAAATGGTACAGTTTATGATCCAATACTTGAAACTTATGTTACTACATATCTTAGATTTGAAGTATATGCTCCATATAATAGAGATGGTACTCCTGCTACAGTAAGCAATCCTACACAATTAGCCCATAATACTGTTCCAGGATTATTATTTGGGCAATCTCCAGTATATAGTGCAGATTATTTAACAGGGACCGATTCTTGGAAATGGGTAAGAATAGTCCCTCCACCAGGTAAATTAATATTTGTAAATGCTACTAAACCTTTGAAATTCTGGTTTATAACTAACGGTGATGGAAAAGGTGGTGCAGGTCTCGAAACAACATTTGTAGCTTTAGGCAGCAATACCATGAATCCTCCAATGCCTTCTATTGTTTCAAGATTTGAAACAGTTATATTAGCAGCGCATGTAAATGCTCCAAAAGCTGAATTCTTTGGAGCCTTTGACTTAGTAATGATATTAACTCCATGGTATGTAGATCCAGACTGGATCGATTCATTTGAACTTAAGAAATATGTAGATAAATATATAGGAAGAGTATTATTCGTAGGAGGACATATTCAAAAACAAAGATGGGGAGGATTATTTGGTTTCTATTGGGATGAACCAATTTACATGCTACCAAAAGGAAGTGAAGTAGGAACACCTGTTAAAATGAACTACTATACATGGCCATTTGGAATTGAATGGGTTGGTTCTGTTGCTGGAGGAACAGGAAGAATAGAAGTAAATAATCCAGTATTTGGACCATGGATAGATAAACAAGGTAATGAACAACCAATGAGAATATACTTTGGTCATCAACTAATGTCAATGAAATTAAGAGATAATGTAAACAAAACTGTTTGGGTTAGAGATCCAGTATATCCCGGTATTGTTTTCTGGAATAGTACTTTATGCAATGGTGCATTATTTATAAGTGATGCTTTCATATTATCTGATATTTCATATGGCTTAGATTCAGCTATGCCTTTCCCAGAACATAGCTGGTTTGGATTAAGAGCAGTAGCATACTTATTAGATCCTCATCCTCCATATAGATTAATAGAACAAGTAAACAAATGGTACTATGCAATAGGTGGACCAACTTCAGAATATGCTTTGAAGATTAAAATATGGTTTAGTAAAATAGTAAATAACGGAACTGTATGGACTTTGAATTATACATTAACCAATCCATTTGATTATGCTGTTGAAGTTAATGTAACAGTATTGTATCCAAACAACTCTACACATGCTGGTATATTAAAAACAACAGGATTGAATACAAGTTGGTATCATACAGTAATACCTGCTAGAAGTAGTGTATCATTTGCTTTAGGAGGAATTGCATATACAAAGCCATTGTTATTTGCTCACGGAGGAATTCCATATTATACAGTTTATAGTCAACTTTGGAATACTTTCAGATTTGATACTTTCGTATATGCTAACTTAACAGAAACAGGTAAATTAAGCACAGATCCTGTTTGGCAATACAGAGGAAGAACAGTAAGTATACTTAATAAGCCATTACCAAGAGAAGGAGCTTTGCCTTTAGTTTATGCAGTTCATCCTTCAAGCTATGATAGTTATACAGCTAACTTAATTGCCAAATATCCATTGGATTGGAAATACGTAAACGTAACATATATTGTTTCAGATCCTTCAATAACAGAATTAACTGCTGAAATAACAGGTGATGCAAAGCTTGTTGCAGACTTTGGTATACTTGTAAATGAAACATGGGGTGAGCCTGAGCCTCAGGTATGGCGTGTTGTATTAAAACTTGTAGGTGATAAATTAACTATTAAACCAGAAGATGTAGGCTATGTTGCAGGTTCAGCTTTAGAATCTTACATGCCTCCACCTGACCTAACAGGTGTACCTGTATTAGCTCCAATAGCAGATGGTCATTATCCTGGATTACCTTCAACAGGACACTTCTTTGCATTTGTATATGTATTAATAGATCCTAGCTTATCTTCAGGAAAATATACTGGTACTGTTGATGCTAAATTAAATGGTAAAGTGCTTGCAAGCATGAACATAGAAATAACTGTTGAAACAAGTCCAAATGGCTATATTGTATGGGACGATGGATTGTATTTAAACAATAGACCTGCTGTAGATGATCCAGCTGATTATAATGGTATTGGAGTAGCTGTATTTACAGATCATACATGGGGAACATTACCATGGATAGTAATGTTTGATTTCTGGAAAGAAATGACATTACCGCCTTTAAACTTTGCAGTAAAACCATCTGCTGCAATTTCTATAATATTAGACGCAGTAGCTGAGAATCAATCTGCAACAATACCTCCATGGAGACATGAAGCTTTCTTCAAGGATCTAGTAACAAGAGCTTTCGCAAATGCAAGTGGCTTCTTATTACTTGATAACCAGCACTTTGATCCATTTAACGGATTATACTTCTCAAGAGAAATTCCTTATGGTCCTGAAACAAGATTTGTAAATTATACAGCAAGGGATATTATGATCTCAATATTAAACAACGGCGGAACTTTAATTGTATTTGCAGAATATGGTTCAGCAAATGATGTAAGACCAACAGGAACAGCTAATCCATATAACATGAACTGGGTATTAAGCTATGTTGGTTCAAGAGTCTACTTCCCAACAGGAGTAAATACATCAGCTAAAAGAGATGCAATGCCATTAGCACATGGAACTCCAAGTGGAGAAAGACCTTTACTTGCAGGATGGACAGGATTTACTCCTCAATTCTTACCTTATGCAACATTGAACTCATATTACTACTTTGGCTGGTTATACGAGTTATTTACTGATTTGGAATTTAACCAAACCAATGCAAAATTATTCTTAGATGTTAATAGAGCAAACTTAGGAGAGGAATTACCACTTGCGCTTTCAACATATAGCAAGTATATATTACCTAAACCAATTGAAACACCTTCTCCATATCCACCACTTACAACATATCTCTATGAAATAGAAGTTCCTAATGCAGATTATGTAATAGTAGCCTTTGATTATATTATAGCTAGTGAAGGAACAATAATACAAGTCTTAGATTCAAAGTTAAATCCTGTATGGAACTATTTTGTTACAACAGATACTGAAACTTACGGAGTTTTATCATCTCCAGTAAAAGGAGTTGGAGGTTCAACAAAGCTATATGTTAAATTTGCTTCAGGACCAGCTGTTAAACCAGGTTTTGATAAAGGTATAAAGGTAAGCTATGTATTATATGCTTCAACTGCTGCAGAAGATGAATTAGTACAGTTCTATGTTATAAACGAATATGATACACCATATACATGGAGCACATATGGAGTAAACAAGACATGGCAATCTGGAAAATATAGAGTTGCAAGCTGGAATGCTTTAGCAGGTAAACATGGAATGGCATTAGTATTAGATACAAAATTAACTGGTGTAATAAGTCAATATGGTTACATACCTTTACCAAAGGGTAAAGTAATAGCCTTTGGACAAGCTGCATGGTTTGATAGCTGGTACTGGCAACACGCAGTAGGATTTGTAGATTATCATATATTCGGCTCCATAAGTAGACATGTTGTCAATTTAAGAATATTCATAACAGCTGTATTGCAATATGCTGCAGGATACTATGAAGCAGTAAAAACAGGCTTTGGAGCTTTAACATCTTATATACAATATCTAAAGACAATAATAGATGAAGCTACTGCAGCAGGAATGACAGTCGTAGATGTACAAAGCTTAATAGCTCAAGCAGAAGCTAAATTATCAGAGGTATCAAGCTTAACAAAACTTGGTGATTACATTGGAGCTTCAGTACCATTAAGAGAAGCTAGCGAAATAGCACAAAATGCTGCAAATAATTTGCTTGATCAACTTGAAACACAAGTAAATGCCGTAAGAAATGCTGCAAAGAACGCTATAAGCAGTGCATCATCATTCATTGAATTTGCAAAAGCATCAGGAGTAGATGTATCTGAATCAGCAAAAATGCTAAATAATGCAGTTGGAAAATACAATGCTACAGAAGAATCCTATGGTAAATACAGCAGAGATAAAGTTGAAACATGGATAAACTTAGTAAGTATATATAAAGATTATAGAGCAGCGCAAACTTTAGCTACAAATGCTCATAACGCTGCAGGAAGCTCAGCATTTGATACAGCTTCTGCGGAAGGAAAATTAGCTGCTGATGCAATAAGTAAGGTAAACTCTGCAATTAATGATTATAGAAAAGCAGGATTTGTTGAAAAATCAGTAACACTTACAACAGCTAGTAGTGCAGTTAATTTGTACAATGAAGGTGCAACAGAATTAGGTAAATATGTTGCTGGAAATCCAGATACATACAGACATCCTATAAATGCTAATAGTAAATTCAAGGAAGCATATAACTTAGCTTTAAAAGCTTATCAATTATTGTTAGCTGATGCAAAGGAAAACGCTGCCTCAGCATATGCTAAAGCAAAAGTTCAAATTGATGCAGCAAAAGGAACACCAGGAATCGATAAAGATAGATTAAGAGATCTAGAATCTAGATTCGCAGCACTCGAGACAAGATTTGCCACAGCTCAAACACTAGAAGATTTCATAGATATTGCCAAAGGATTTAGCGATGTAGAAAGTAGAGCTAAAGAATTAATTGCCCAAGCTACACCAACTCCAACACCAACACCATTCCCATTATTCCAGTTAATAATAATAGTAATACTCTTAATACTCTTAATATTCCTAATAGTATACGCTTTAATAAGGAGAAGAAGAGCATAATTTTTAATTAAATAAATTTTTTTAATTTTTTTATTTTCTTTTTTATTTCTTATTTATGCATAAAATTTTAATAACAGACTATATACCAGATGATGCTATAAGGATATTAAGAAAGGAAAATTTTGAAGTAGAATACGATCCTGAAATAGATAGAACAAAACTGAAGGAAAAAATAAAAGACTTTGATGGTATAATTATTCGAGGTAGAACAAAAATTGATAAAGAAATTCTGGAAAATGCAAAAAAATTAAAGGTAATAGTAAGAGCAGGTATTGGATTGGATAACATTGATTTGGATCATTGCAACTCAAAAAATATTAAAGTATTCAATACACCTTTGGCTCCTGTAAGTTCAGTAGCTGAGTTAACAATTTGCTTAATTTTAAGTTTACTAAGGAATTTTTATGAAGCAAATAGATCATTAAAAGAAGGAAAATGGTTAAAAAAGGATCTAATAGGTTATCAATTGAAAGGAAAAACCGTTGGAATAGTTGGTGTTGGAAGAATAGGATATGAGGTAGCTAGGATCTTAACAAGCTTTGGCTGTAAAATTATAGCTTATGATATAGATATTTCAAGAAAGGAATTTGTTGAGAAAATTGGTGGTGAGTTTACTACAGATTTGGATTATCTTCTTTCAAATTCTGATATAGTAACAATTCATGTTCCTTTGATAAGCTCTACATATAAAATGTTTTCTAAGGATACTTTAATGAAAATGAAAAAAGGTTCCTTCTTAATAAATACTTCAAGAGGAGGAGTTGTTGATGAAGAAGCTCTTTTTGAAATGCTAAACTCAGGACATATAGCTGGTGCAGCTTTGGATGTTTTTGAAAACGAACCTCCTGTAACTGAAACAGAGAAAAAATTGATTGCCAATAAAAATGTAATATGCACACCCCATATAGGAGCTCAAACTTATGAAACATTGAAACAAGAAAGCATTGAAGCAGCAGAAATAATAGTTAAGTTTTTTAAGGGAGAAAAATAAAAGAAAAGATATATTATGCTAAGAAAATATGCAAAATTAATTAATGAAGCATATAAAGAAGAATTAAAGAAAAGATTAATCGAATGGAGAAAGCAACCTACTGTCATTAGAATAGAAAAACCAACTAAGATATATAAAGCTAGAATGTTAGGTTATAAAGCTAAGCAAGGAATAATTGTTGTTAGAGTTAGAGTTAGAAAGGGTAAAATGGAAAGGGAAAGACCTGATAGCGGAAGAAGGCCAAAAAGAATGGGTACAACAAGATTAACGATAAAGAAAAGTTTAAGATGGATAGCTGAAGAAAAAGCTCAAAGAAAGTTTCCTAATTTAGAAGTTCTTAATTCATATTATGTAGCTGAAGATGGAAAATATAAATGGTATGAAGTAATAATGGTTGATCCGTATCATCCAGCTATAAAATCTGATAAAAAT
>Ga0079995_1069454_pt1 | contig 16451 bp, 8 predicted proteins | sample FaiFalFF_MnMetaG_2_FD_69198 | JGI IMG/M metagenome (GOLD analysis project Ga0079995, IMG submission 69198) | Freshwater microbial communities from Yellowstone National Park, Wyoming, USA - Fairy Falls C (FF_Mn_C) (SPADES assembly) (version 4) | ecosystem: Environmental > Aquatic > Freshwater >...
AACCGGTGCCGGCAGCGGTGACCGCTTGACGGTAGTGGGGATCCGCAACGTCCCCCGCGGCAAACACGCCTTCGACGCTGGTATAAGTCGCGTGCGGTCGGGTCAGGACGATGTACCCCTTTTCATCCAGCTCCAGCTGACCACGCAAAAAGTCGGTGTTGGGCGTATGACCAATCGCCAGGAACACGCCGCTGACTTCCAGCACCTCACGGGTGTCGTCCACCGTGCTTTTCAAACGCACGCCAGTTACGCCCTGTTCGTCGGTGCCGAGAATCTCCTCGACGACACGGTTCCACTTGACCACGATTTTCGGGTTCTTGAAGAGCCGTTCCTGCATGATCTTGCTGGCCCGCAACTGATCGCGGCGATGCACCAGGTAAACGACACTGGCGAATTTGGTCAAATAGGTGCTTTCCTCTACAGCAGAATCACCGCCGCCCACGACGACCAGAGGCCGATTGCGAAACCGTGGCAAAGCACCATCGCAAACTGCGCAGGCGGAAACACCGTTGTTCTTGAAGCGCTCCTCCGAGGGCAAGCCGAGATAGTTGGCTCGCGCTCCCGTGGCCACGATCACCGCCAGCGCTTCGATGGTCTGTCCTTCGCCACTGGTCAAAACAAACGGATGCCGGCGGAAATCCACCGCCACGATGTCGTCGGTAATGATCCGCGCCCCGAAATTGACCGCCTGTTGCCGCATGTATTCCATCAACTCCGGCCCGAAGACGGCTCGTTTACCGCGATGAGCGGACTTGCCCTCGTAAAAACCACGCAGGTTTTCGTACCGCTCAGGCGGCAGGGCACTGCGTGAAAAAGCCTGCAACACCTCGGTTTCGACGTGTGGCCAGGCGGGGAAATTTTCCACCTCCGTCGTCAGGTTCAACTGCCCCAGCGGCAACGTTCCTTTGAGCCGGTTCGCCTCGTGCACCGCTCCTTCAAAAACCAGCGGCTTCAGGTTAGCCCGGGCGGCGTAGATTGCCGCTGTCCATCCCGCCGGCCCCGATCCAATGATCACCACTTTCTCCGCCATAGTGCCTCCTGGTTACTGCGTGGCTGATCCGCGGTTTGCGATACCGACCCCGGCGGCTTCTCTGCTGGCCCTTTGGTCGGGCGCATGTTCCGGGTCGCTTCATTGTATAAACCGAAAACCGCCCACGCCGAAACCGTCCGGCTGAAATTGCCGCATTTACAACGAACGTCGGACTCCACACGGCATCGTCCCTGCTCGGCTAACTCACACGACTTGGGGCAGTCCTCCACGCTGGCCGGCCAGGTCCCGTTCCCGGCCATCCCGCCAACGCTACTTTTCCGCACCCGCTACGGACGGTCAGCACAATCCCTGCATAACGCACCCAGGAGACAGAATAACCGCGCCAGCAACAACAGACCCACGCTTATCCCCATTCATTAGCCGCCTCTTCCACGCATAGCCGAAAACGAATCGCCGACTTCCGTAAGCGTCGTCCGGGCGGTCGGTCAGTTGCCCGGCTCAAAGCTTTTGTAAATTTTCTGTGTTAGCTCAATTTTCTCGCTGCACCAGACTACAGGTTTTGCTACACTAAAGGTTGCACCGGGGCCACACCAGGGGGAAGAGCCTGTCCGAGGGTCATTTGCGAAACGCCGGTTCCACGATCACCCGTTCGACAGCCTGGCACGGACACCGGGTCTGTGCCGCTGACACCTGTGAGCACTCCTAACGAGGAGGAAAGGAGGAACCCATGTCCTGGCTCGGTGATGGCAAGGTTCGGCAGCAATCGCTGCGGGTCGAAATCCTGGAAGATCGCACTGTCCCCGCGGGGAACGTGTCGGCCACGCTGGTCGGCAACACCCTGCGCATTGTCGGCGACGCGCAGAGCAACAGCGTTTTCGTGTATCTGCAAGGTAGTAATGTTGTTGTTGAAGGCAGCAGTACAACCGTCAACGGCCTCTCATCGGTGTCCTTCCCGGCGGCGAACGTCGCCGGTCTCGACATCCGCATGAACGATGGCAACGATTCGGTGACTCTCGGCAAGACGCCGGGCAATACGGTTACCGGCCTGACTTTATCGCGGCTGCTACAGTATAACGGCGGCAACGGCGACGACACCCTCGAGGTGGCCAAAGTCTCCGTAGCTCGCACCACTACCATTCGCGGCGGCGACGGCGATGACAGCGTCACCATCAACAACGACTCTCATTTCTTGTCTTCCGTCAGCATTTCCCTGGACACGGGCTCAAGTAGCGAATCCGTCAGCATAGATAACGCTACCTTCGACAAACCGACTGCCATCCGCGGCAGCGATGTGGATTCTACGGTCAACATCACAGGCTCAACGACGTTCAATGCCAGCCTGACCATCCGCACTCAGAGTGGCAACGATCAGGTTACGCTGGATGGGGCTGACGTTTCTTCGGGCCCGTTGACCATTGGCACCGGCGATGGCAATGATCAGGTGACGCTGGACGATGGAACGTACAAAATCCTTTCGCTGAACACCGGTCTCGGCGATGACACGGTGAACATCGGCACGACGACGGCCGTTAGCGTTACCCTCGGGGCAGCCATAGTTCTGGGCGACGGCCTGAACAACTGGCTGACGATCCAGAACAGCAACTTCGGTCTGCTCTCCATCCTGGGTGGCTCCGGCGTGGACAATATCGCGCTGAACAACATCAGCGTGCTGCTGGGCGCGACGAATATCCGCACGCTGGCCGGCAATGACATCTTGACCATTCAGAACTCTTCCTTCTCGTCGAGTAATGTTACCGCCGACATGGGCGCCGGCGACGATACCGTCACGCTGAACAGCAACACCTTCCAAGTCGGGCCGCCGCATCTGGACCTGTTCGACGGCGGCAGCGGCAATGACAGTATTGGCGGCAGCGGCAATAGCGGCCTGAATGTGGGTGTCGAAATTGTGAACTTCGAGTTCGTAGCAGTGCTGCCGTAATACCTGCCGCCGAACAGTGCAATGGCCTTCAACGTCCCTGGCGGCGACAGGCGCGCCCTGGGACTGAATGTACAGTTTTGCCCCCCTATGTCAGCTCATGTACCACGGCTGGCTTACGCCAGCCGCTCTTGATCGTAAACGCGGATGCTGTTTCTGGTGTGCGTTTGGTACCCGCGAGTACGATACCCACCCACGGCTGGCTTACACCAGCCGCTCCAGTTCGAACTTGCGAATTCAGTGATGCGGATACCGCATAGCACCGCAGACCGTATTGTCTTGCGATCCACGGCTGGTTTACGCCAGCCGCTCCTGGTGGGACGACGTTCGGGCGGTGCGGAACACGCGGTCGGCTAATATCACGGCAAGTTCGCGGGAGCGTCCAAACGAAAAGAGGAGGGTTTTCTCCGTGCGGAGTGCGCGATGGGCCAACGACCCGGCCAGGGTGGTTTTTCTTCGTCGTACAATACCAGCGCCATGTCCACGGAGAAAAACGCCCCAGCGCATGACCAGTCCCGTGCCGACGATGTGCCGGCAGCCGGGCAGGAGACGGTCTGCGAAACAAACGGCGGGGAGCAGTCTGCCACTGCGGAATCGCCGCTGATGGCGAAAGTGCGGCAATTGCCGAATCGGCCCGGCGTGTATCTGATGAAAGACGGCCAGGGACGGGTCATTTACGTCGGTAAAGCCAAAAACCTTCGGCACCGTGTGGCTCATTATTTCACTCGCCAGGCGGCTCAGGATCGCCGTACTGCCGACCTGGTGCGTCTTATTGCCGATTTCGATTACCTCGAAGCCGAGACCGAGGTAGATGCACTGCTCATGGAAGCGCGGCTCATCAAGGACATCCAGCCGCGTTTCAACATCGAACTCAAGGACGATAAAAGTTTCCCCTATTTGCAGATTCGTTTGCGGGAACCTTATCCGCGGGTGGAGTTTACACGGTCGCCGCGACAGCGGGGTGTCAAACTCTACGGTCCGTTCACCAGTGCCCGTGGCTTACGGGCAGCGATTCAGGTATTGCAGCGCATCTTCAAATTCCGCACCTGTTCGCTGGATATTGATCCGGGCGAGTCCAACTGGCGCTGGTATCGTCCGTGTATCCTGCACAGTATTGGTCAGTGCACCGCTCCGTGCAATCTGCGGGTTAGTCCCGAGGATTATCGGGAGCAGATTCGCCAGCTTCGCATGGTTCTGGAAGGCAAGAAGAACCAGCTGATCCAGGAAATGGAAGTGCAGATGCGGGAAGCAGCGGCTCAGTTGCAGTTTGAAAAGGCAGCCCGCCTGCGCGATGATATTCGCGCTCTGCAAGCGTTGCAGTTACGCGGTGAACTGGACAAACATGTCCAGCCGGAAGTCTTCGTTATGAACCCCAAGCGTGGTGTGCTGGGCTTGCAGAAGGTGCTGCGCCTGGCCAAACCGCCCCGCGTTATCGAAGGATTCGATATTGCTCACCTGCAGGGCAGTGATGCGGTGGGGTCGCTGGTCACTTTCCTGGATGGTTTGCCCTTCAAGCCGGGTTATCGCCGCTTTCGTATTCGCACGGTTAGCGGTGTGGATGATTTTGCCGCTCTGCGCGAGGTTCTGACCCGTCGCTATCGCCGATTGCTCGCGGATCCTGAGGGGGTAACTCCCGACGTCGTGCTTATAGATGGCGGAAAAGGACAACTGCATGCCGCCCGGGATGCCTTTGTCGCTCTGGGTATGGAACCGCCTGTCCTTCTGGCACTGGCCAAGCGGGAAGAATTGATCTTCTGCCTCGACCGCGACGAACCGCTCCGGCTCAGCCGAGCTTCTGCGGCGCTGCGGTTGTTGCAATACGTCCGCGACGAAGCTCACCGTTTCGCCCAGCATTACCATCACCTGCTCCGCCACAAACATCTGGAGGAAGATTGAAACCGTCAGGCGCGATGAAAACGGTCGGCTCTAACGTGGTGGGCAGCAGGGAGTTGTGGCATTGCCTGTTCCCGACATTGGATTCCGGACGAAGCGGGCGTGTTCGGCCAGCAAGTTAATCAGCACAGTGTCGTACAAGTTGAGGCAGTTCCGCACGAAGCGGGCGTGTCAGGCCTGCGACGAAAGCAGTGCGTATCTGGTTCAGCTTTTCAGGTTCCCGGCGAGAAGCAGCGGGGTGGGCCAGGCCAGCCGGTAAAAATTTCGGCGGCCTTGAAACTCACCCGCCCAGGCTGTACACTGATTACGGAACGATGATGTGGGGAAATGGTCACGAAGCGGACGACGCCTGACGAAGCGAGGGCGGAAAATGGCGATTACTAAGGAGCAAAAGACGGAGATCATTCAGCAGTACCGGCGGAGCGAAAGTGATACCGGCTCGCCGGAGGTGCAGATTGCGCTATTGACCGCCCGCATCCAGGAACTGACCGAGCATCTCAAGCAGCACCGCAAGGATTACTCCAGCCGACGCGGTTTGCTGATGCTGGTCAGCAAACGTAATCGCCTGCTTAAGTACATCCGCAATAAGGCCCCGCAGCGCTACTTCGAAGTAGTCCAGCGGCTGGGTTTGCGGAAGTAACAGTTGGGGCGAACTGGGGAGTCAGGCGTTGGCTGGGGTGTCGCTCGCCGACACCGTGCAGGAACAGGGCTGGCATGAACCTGCCAGCACTTTTTCCTGGGCGACCCCATCTCGCCTGGCCGCTGTAGCGGTTCCTGAGAACCGCAGCCAGCCCAAACAGCCGAGGGCGGGTTCCCAGCTTCGTTGGGTGCCGTTCGCGCCACCGTCCCCGACACTCGGAAGCGGGTGTCTTGGCGGTGGATAAGTGAGCTGCCAATTGGCTCAGGGCAGCCGAACGCAGCTATGAGGAGTGCAGAAGTGAGTGTTGTCCGTGTCGAACGCGTCATCGGTAGGCATCCTCTGATCATCGAAACCGGTAAACTGGCCAAGCAGGCGCATGGAGCGGTTACCGTACAGTATGCGGATGGCGTTGTGCTGGTGGCAGCCGTCGAGGGACAGGCTCAGCCAGGCCAGGATTTCTTTCCCCTCACGGTAGATTACCGCGAGAAAACTTACGCGGCGGGAAAGTTTCCCGGCGGCTTCATCAAACGCGAAGGCCGACCCACGACGAAAGAGATTCTTACGAGCCGGCTTATAGACCGTCCGATTCGACCGCTGTTTCCTGCCCATTACTACAACGAGGTGCAGATTCAGGCGATCGTGCTTTCCGCCGACCCCGATTACGATCCCGATGTGCTGGCAATGATCGGAGCCAGTGCGGCGTTGCATATTTCGCATATTCCGTTTTTCGGGCCGACAGGAGCGATTCGCCTGGGTCGCGTAGATGGACAACTGGTCGTCCTGCCTACCTATGACGAAGTGGAGACCGGCGAGTTGGACCTGGTGGTTTCGGGAACCCGCGATGCCGTGACCATGATCGAAGGGTTCGCCCGCGAGCTTCCCGAAGAGGACATGGTGCAGGCCATCCTGCGGGCCCACCAGGAATCGCTGGCGGTAATCGAGATGATTCAGGAGTTGCGCGATCGGCTCGGTTTGCCGCCGAAAGAGATACCTCCACCACCGCCTAATCCGTTACGCGAGTTGTTCCTGGAGCGTTTTTATCAGGAAATGCGGGAAGCCAAACTGACCCCGAAGAAGCAGGAACGCAAGGAAAAAGTCGAGGCACTGAAGCAGCGGATCTGGCAGGAATTTCTGCCGGCTCCCCAGGGGAGTGATGGCCAGCCGACCCCCTGGACGGAAGCGCAGGTTCAGGAAGCCTTCCTTCACCTGGAAGAGCGAGTGGTGCGCGACCTGGCTCTGGAAGGAAAACGTCTGGATGGTCGCGGACCAAAGGACCTGCGACCGATTTCCTGCGAAGTGGGTGTGCTGCCCCGCACGCATGGCTCGGCTCTGTTTACTCGAGGCGAGACGCAGGCTCTGGTCACCACCACGCTCGGCACCGTCAGCGATGAGCAAAAAGTTGAGGGCCTGGCCGAGGAATACACCAAAAAGTTCATGCTCGATTACAACTTTCCGCCGTTCAGCGTCGGGGAAGTGCGTCCGATTCGCGGTCCCGGTCGGCGAGAGGTTGGGCATGGGGCCCTGGCGGAACGGTCTTTGAAAGCGGTTATGCCTACTCCGGAAGAGTTCCCGTACACCATTCGCGTGGTTTCGGAAATTCTGGAGTCGAACGGTTCCAGCAGCATGGCTACCGTGTGCGGGGCGACGCTCAGCCTCATGGATGCGGGGGTTCCGATCCTGCAACCGGTGGCGGGCATTTCCATCGGCCTGGTCAAGGAAGGCGACCGTTATGTGCTGCTGACTGACATCATGGGGGATGAAGACCATTACGGCGACATGGATTTCAAGGTGGCCGGTACCGGTTACGGTATCACCGGCATTCAGCTCGACCTGAAGATAGCCGGCATCACCGAGCCAATTATCCGCGAGACCTTGCAGCAAGCCCGCGAGGCTCGGGCTCGCATCCTGCAAATCATGCTCCAGACCATTCCGCGTCCGCGACCCGAAATCAGCAAAAACGCTCCCAAGCTGTTTGTGCTGCGGATTGACCCGGAAAAAATTGGCCTGCTTATCGGTCCCGGTGGCAAGACGGTCAAAGCGATCCAGGACGAATACCACTGCCGCATTGACATTGCCGAAGATGGCACCGTGGCCATCTGCTGCTACGACCACGATAAGGCCGATCTCGCTCTCAACAAGGTGCGTTCGCTCACCGAGGAAATCCGTGTCGGCAACATTTACGATGGTAAGGTGGTGGGCATCAAGGAATTCGGAGCCTTTGTCGAAATCCTGCCAGGCAAGGACGGTTTAGTGCACATTAGCGAACTGGACGACAAGTACGTCTCCCGCGTGGAAGACGTGGTCAAAATTGGCGACCGGATTCCCGTGAAAGTGATCGCCATAGACGAGCAAAATCGGCTGAAGCTGTCGCGGAAGGCGGCCTTGCGCGAGCAACTCGCCGCCCAGGGAGCCGGTACTCCTGCCGGGGAAGAAACGGCGGAGATGTCGGAAACCGCGCCGGCCCCATCCTCCACGGAAGCCGAAGGAACGGGGATTCGACGGGAAGGCTATCGGCGAGAGTTGAGCCGACGACCACCGCCGCGCCGTCGGGATCACCGCGATCGCTACCGCTAAGCTGCCACCAGGGCCGTCATCATGAGCGTGCTGGCCCACGAACCGGCAACAACCAGTTCAGCAGTCCCGGCAACGGATTTTGCCGGTCGGTACCAGGAACTGGCTGAGTTGGCCGGCCGACTCATCCACGAAATCAAAAACCATCTCGGCACCCTCAGCCTGAATCTCCAGTTGCTCCGCGAGGAGTTCCAGAATCCGACCACGCCACGCGAACGCCGCGCCTTGCAGCGCATCCAGCAATTGCAGCAAGAGTGTCAACGGCTGGCAGACCTTTCCAGCGAATTCCTGCGTTTTGCCCGTGTCGGCCAGTTGCAGCGCCGACCGGAAAACCTCGCCGCCCTCATTCAGGAACTGGCTGAGTTCGTTACACCGTCGTTGCAGCAGAAAGGGATTGAATTGCAAACGTTCGTGCCGGCGGATTTACCCACGGTGTGGCTCGACCGCGATCTGTTCCAGCAGGCGTTGCTCAACCTCATCCTCAATGCGGAACAGGCGATGCCCCACGGCGGACTGATCACCGTCCAGGCCGAACTGCTCGGCGACAGCGTCCAGTTGAGCATCATTGATACCGGTGAGGGGATGACGGCCGAGGTGCTGGCTCAGGTCTTTCGCCCGTTCTTTTCCACCCGCAAAGGCGGTAGCGGTCTCGGTTTGCCAATCACTCGCCGCATCGTAGAAGCCCACGGAGGCACTATCCGCATTCAGAGCGAACCCGGTCGCGGCACCCGGGTGGATATTCTCCTTCCGACCACCGGCGAGGAATCCGCGACGGCGTAGCGGCCAGGTCGCGTTGCGGCCGAGAACTGGCCGGCGTCGTCGGTAAGCCAGGCCGGATTCATCCCAAGTGTTGTCTGTGATACACCTGGCCGATAAAATGCCAGCAGTCGCCGTATAAAAGCACGCCTGCCGAAAACGTGAGGAAACATCCTTCGACCTGGTTGCGTAGCTCCGCGAAAGTAGGCCCGACTTACACGGAAGGGCCTCCGAGTGTGGCTTACTGAAAATGCAGAAACGTAAAGGGAGGCAGACCGGACCATGTTGAAAACAATCCTGCTCGCCCTGGACGGCTCAACGTACAGCGAAGCGGCTGTGGAACTGGGCATTCGCTTCGCGAAGCGTTGCGACGCCATGCTGGTAGGCTTGGGTGTCCTGGACGAACCGACTATCCGCAAAGCCGAACCGGTTCCACTCGGTGGCTTCTATTACAAGCGCCACCGTGACGACACGCTCATTCAGGAAGCCCACGAACGCATCCAGCAATTTCTCGATCGGTTTGCGTCGCGTTGTGCGGAGGCGGGTGTTTCCTGCAAAGTGCACGAGGTGATCGGCGAGCCCTGGGAGCAGATCCTCCTGGAAGCTCAGCGCTACGACCTGATCATCCTGGGCCAGCAGACCTACTTCCACTTTGAAACTCAGCAGTCCCCCTGCGAGACGGTGCAGATGGTGGTCAAGAACGCCCCACGTCCGGTGGTAACGGTGCCGGAAAAACTGGGCAGTGGCAACGCCATCCTGATTGCCTACGACGGCAGCCTCCAGGCCGCACGCGCTGTGCAAGCGTTTCAGCAGTCCGGACTGCATCAGGGACAGCAGGTTTACGTGGTCGGCGTGGCTAAAGAGCTTGCAGAAGCCAGTGAGCGTGTCCAACGGGCCGTGGAGTTCCTCAATTACCACGCAATCAAAGCCACTCCGTGCCCGTTATCCTCCCTCGATCCGCCCGGGCAGGTCCTGCTTGAACAGGTACGCCATTACGACGCCGGACTTTTGGTGATGGGCGCTTACGGTCAGCCGGTTTTGCGTGAGTTCTTTTTTGGCTCGGTGACCAAGACCATGCTCAGGGAGGCGACTATTCCATTGTTTGTGTACCATTGAGCGGAGGATAGGATGTCCGTTGCCAAGCACACCGATTTATCCGCCGGTGAGCCACCATCGGCGGCCTGGCATGCTCTGGCGGCTGCGGAAGTGCTGGCGGCGCTGGAGAGCCGAGAGGCAGGTCTTACCGAAGCCGAGGCCCAGTTTCGACTGGCCAGTGTTGGCCCCAATCTTCTTCCGCAGCAACCGCCGCCGACGGTCTGGCAAATCTTTCTGAGACAGTTCCGCAGTCCGCTCATTTACTTGCTGTTAGCTGCCGCTGTGGTGTCGCTGGTCATTGGGCACTTCGACGACGCCGTATTTATCGCTGCGGTTTTGCTCATTAACGCGGTGATCGGTACCATTCAGGAATGGAAGGCCGAACAAAGCAGCCGGGCTTTACAGAAATTGCTCCGTATCCGTGCCACAGTGGTGCGGGATGGTGAGGTGAAAGAAATTCCCGCCGATCAGGTCGTGCCCGGCGACATCGTCTGGCTGGAACCCGGTAACCGAGTACCCGCCGACGTTCGGCTGCTGTGGTCGCACGCGCTGGAGATTGACGAATCGTTGCTCACGGGCGAATCGCTGGGAGTGCTCAAAGATCATGAATGGTCAGGCCCACCAGCTACGCCGGTAGCAGACAGGTTGAACATGGCTCATGCCGGAACGCTGGTGATTCGCGGTCGCGGCAAGGGAATCGTGGTGGCCACCGGCAGCCGCACCGTTGTCGGACAGTTGGCGCTCGATGTAATGGCCGCACCGCCGGGAAAACCGCCTCTCATTGAGCGCATGGAGCGGTTCGCCCGCGCCATCGCGGGCACGGTGCTCGCGGCGGTGGCGGTGTTGGCTCTCATCGGGCTTCTGGTTCACGGCCACGGGTTGACGGAAATGTTTACGTTTGCCGTGGCGCTGGCGGTTTCCGCTGTGCCTGAAGGCTTGCCGGTTGCTCTGACCGTGGCCCTGGCGGTGGCTACGAACCGGATGGCACGCCGAGGGGTGATCGTTCGCCGCCTAGCTGCGGTGGAAGGCCTGGGTAGTGCCACCCTGATTGCCAGCGACAAGACCGGTACGTTGACCTGCAACGAGCTGACCGTGCGGCAAATTCGTGTGGCTTCCGGTGCGGTGTTTGAAGTTACCGGCGAAGGATTTACGCCGCACGGTCAGGTATTGCTGGACGGCAAGCCGGTGGAGCCAGGCACTCATCCGGAATTGAACCGTCTGGCACGGGCTGCCGTTTTATGCAACGAAGCTGAATTGCACCTGCAGGATAGCAAATGGACCTGGCGGGGTGACCCAACTGATGTGGCGCTTTTGAGCATGGCACACAAACTGGGTTGGAATCGGGAGCTGACACTCGACCGCCATCCGCAAGTCAACGAAATTCCGTTCGAGCCGGAGCATCGCTTTGCCGCCAGCTACCACCAGATGGAAGATGGTTCAGTGTACGTGTTCGTCAAGGGGGCACCGGAGCGTGTTCTGGCGATGTGTAACTGGGCGGATGAATCCGATCGGCAAAGGCAACTGGCCCTGGCCAGTGAAATGGCTTCCCAGGGTTATCGGGTTCTGGCATTGGCCGAAGGGCCTGCGCCTGCCCATCTCGATACTCGCCAGACTCCTCCGGAACCCACGGGTCTGACGTTGCTGGGATTCGTCGGCATGATCGATCCGTTGCGTCCCGGGGTTCGTGAAGCGGTGGCTAGTTGTCATGCAGCGGGCATCACCGTGTGCATGGTAACCGGTGATCATCCGGTTACCGCATTGGCGATTGCCCGCGATCTCGGTCTGGCCAGCCAGCCCGATCAGGTCGTTACAGGCCGGGAACTGGAAGCCATGACTGCTGAGCAGCTTCAGCTCGCTGTGGAGCGGGTGCGCGTTTTCGCACGGGTCACTCCGCGGCAGAAATTGGAACTGGTGGAAGCGGCAAAACGAGCGGGCCATTATGTTGTCGTTACCGGCGACGGCGTGAATGATGCTCCCGCGTTGAAAGCCGCTCACATCGGCGTGGCCATGGGCAGGAGCGGTACCGATGTGGCTCGGGAGGCAGCCGATTTAGTCATCAGCGATGACAATTTCGCTACCATCGTCGCCGGCGTGGAAGAAGGGCGCGTGGCCTACGACAACATTCGCAAAGTGATCTATTTGCTCGTGTCAACGGGTGCGGCCGAAATCGTAATGGTTGCGCTCGCGGTGGCAACCGGACTGCCCTTGCCGCTCCTTCCGGTACAGCTTCTGTGGTTGAACCTGGTCACCAATGGCATCCAGGATGTCGCTCTGGCTTTCGAACCGAGCGAAGGAGATGTTCTCCGCCGCAAGCCACGCCCACCGGGAGAGCCTATCTTCAACCAGCTCATGATCGAACGAACTGTCCTGGCGGCGGCAGTCATGGGCGTGGTTGGCTTTGCTGCCTTTGCCTGGATGCTGCAGAACGGCTGGTCTGAAGACTCAGCTCGAAATGCGTTGCTACTGCTCATGGTTCTGTTCGAAAATATCCACATCGGCAACTGCCGGTCCGAAACAAAATCGGGCCTGGTGCTTTCGCCGTTCCGCTCGCCGATCCTGCTAATCGGAACAATTACCGCCTTCCTGGTTCATGTCGTGTCCATGTACCTGGCCCCGATGCAAGTGGTCCTGCGAACCGAACCGGTGAGTCCTGGTACCTGGGCATCGTTGCTGGCTCTGGCTTTGACCATCTTCGTGGTGATGGAAATCCACAAATTGATCTGGGCGATTCGGCATCGCAACGTTTAGGCAGTTCCAGAACCTGCCACCGCAGCGTACCGGGCGTTGACAATGCTGTGTCATCGCAACACTCAACTCGTCTCGAGGACCGGAAAAGCATCTCCGTCATTCGTGCACATAGGGAGCGATTGCAACTGCGCTCCGGGATTGCGCTGCTCGTTTGCAAGCTGTTAGTCTCAACTATTCCTGCACAGCGGAGGTGATCGCGACATGTAGCTCGTCGCGTAACAAACGCATAGCCTCTCCTCTGGTTAGTCCACGCCGGTGACCGCGAGGTTTAGCTCGCCTGGTGAACCGGTGGCCAGACGCGAATTCGTGCTTATGCGGCGGAGCTAGCGGATGTTGTTCATGCAGGACCGCAGGTTGCCCCAAGTAGCGGGGTTGTCCTCACGGTAATCCGACAAGCCCCAGCGACTACTATTTAGGCATGATTGCATTTGTTTTGTGCAATTGTTCCCTTTCTTTGGGCAACACATCTTGAGTACAGCTAATGCTGGATGCCAGGATCACCATGGGACGAGAACGGTTGATATCGGAAGTTCTTTCGCAAAAAGAACTTGCGACTCAGTGCGCAATTCATCGAGGTTGCCATTCATTGGTTTGGCACGGGGGGTGCGTGAAGGTTACGCCGTGCAAATTCGTTAGCGACGCCGGGTTTAGTGGTGCCTGCATGTAAGCCCGTCCTCTCCCCGGCCCAGCAGGCCAACCCGGCCAAGATTCTGTCGCACTCGCTTACGCCGGAATTCAAAGCGGATGAAGGTGCTTTTCTGCGCACATTGTGTGCAATGGAGCCGAAAACAATGGCAAAAAGAGAGGCAGTGGTCGTCGTCGGCAACGGCATGGCCGGAGCTCGCTTTGTCCAGGCTTTGACTGAGAAGGCACGCGACCGCTTCACCATCACCGTCTTCGGCGACGAACCGTATGGCAATTACAATCGCATCCTGCTGTCCAGCGTACTGGCGGGCGTCAAGCAGCCGGTAGAGATATTCCTCAACCCGACGGAGTGGTACGAGAAGAACGGCATCCGGCTGCATCTGGGCGTGCGGGTGGTGCGTATCGATCGGGACCGGCGTGTGGCAGTGGGCCAACCGGCTCGGCACGGCGATGCGGAAGCCGGTCGCGGTTTGCTGCTGGAAGAACCGTATGACTATCTGGTGCTGGCGACGGGTTCACGGCCGTTTGTGCCAACGATTCCCGGAAAAGATTTACCTGGCGTTTTCGTGTTCCGCACGCTGGATGATTGCGTCGCCTTGCTGGAAGCCGCCGAACGTGCCGAATGTGCCGTGGTGATCGGTGGCGGTTTACTGGGTCTGGAAGCAGCCCGGGGTTTGCACGGGCGTGGGTTGAAGGTGAGCGTCGTCGAAATTGCTCCGCATCTGATGGTGCAGCAACTCGACCCGCTCGCCGGCAGAATTCTGCAGCAGCAACTGGAAAAGCTTGGTTTGCGGATATTTGTGCAGACGCAGGTGAGCCGCATCCTGGGCGAAGGACGAGTGCAGGCGGTGGAATTGCAGGATGGCACCCTGCTGGACGCCGACCTGGTGGTGATCAGCTGCGGCATCCGGCCCAATGTGGAACTGGCACAGGAAGCAGGGTTAGCACTTCAGCGCGGTATCGTGGTGGATGACCAGTTGCGCACCAGCGACCCGGCTATATTCGCCATCGGGGAGTGTGCCGAACATCGCGGGGTAACTTACGGTCTGGTCGAACCGGTTTATGAACAGGCGGAGGTTCTCGCGGACGTTTTAAGTGGCGCTCGACCGCATGCCTGTTACGCTGGTAGCAAGTTGGCCACAACCTTGAAGGTGATCGGCATAGACCTGACTTCGATGGGCGACGTCAAATCCAGCGATGCCGATTCCCAGGTGTTCGTAGAAGCTGACCCGCCGAACGGACGCTACCGCAAACTGGTGGTCAAAGATGGCCGGTTGCAGGGAGCGATTCTGCTCGGCGAAAAAGAATCCGCTCAGAAGCTGCTCTTGTACTTCCGCAGTGGCGAAAAACTACCGGGCCATCCGCTGGAGATCTGGTATCGGTTCAGCCGCGACGGCGAGTCGAGCGAAGATGGTCAGCAGGACGCTGGCCTGTCGGCAGCCAGTTTGCCGGACGAGCAGCAGATTTGCAACTGTCATCGCGTCAGCAAGCGTGAGATCGTTCGCTGCATCCGAGCTGGTGCCACTTCCATTGAATCCATCGGCCAGGCCTGCAAAGCGGGCACCGGCTGTGGTAGTTGTCAGGGAATGCTCGGTCATCTGCTGGCCCACTATGCCCGGCATGCCGTCCAGCAATCCGGCGCTCTCGGCGACACCTCGCAGAACAAGGTGGAGCTGATCAAACGCGAAAAAGACGGTCTCGATTCCCTGCCCGACATTCTCCGCTATGCCCGGACCGGAAACTGGGAAGAAATGACCGAGGCCGACAAACAACGCTTCAAGTGGCACGGACTGTTTTTCCGCATTCCCACGCCGGGCTATTTCATGCTGCGGATTCGGCATACCTGCGGGCAGAGCAACGCGAGGCAGTTCCGGGTTATCGCCGAGCTTTCCGACAAGTTTGGCAAGGGTTTCTGCGATCTGACGACACGGCAGCAAATCCAGATGCGCTGGTTCACTATCCGCGACGTGCCGGAAATCTGGGCGCGACTGGCGGAAGTCGGCCTGAACAGCAAGCAGACCGGCATGGACAACGTGCGTGGCGTATGCGGTTGTCCGCTCAGTGGCCTGGCACCGCACGAGTTGTTCGATGCCTCACCGGTGGCCCGCGAATTCACTTCGCTCATTCTCGACAACAAGGAATTCACCAACCTGCCGCGGAAATTCAACGTGACCATCACCGGCTGCCTGGAAAACTGCTGCCATACCGAAACGCAGGACATCGCCCTGGTGCCGAGCTATCGGGAATTGGATGGGCAACAGGTGTTCGGCTTCAACGTGTTCGTGGGTGGCAAGCAGGGTTCCGGGGGATACACGCCGGCGAAACCGCTGGATGTTTTCGTGCGGCGAGAAGAAGCGGCTCAGCTGTGTGCCGAGATTGTCCGCATTTTCCGCGATCACGGTTCCCGCGAAAGCCGCACGCGGGCTCGCCTGGCTTTTCTGCTTCAGGATCGAGGCGTTCGCTGGTTTCGCCAGGAACTGCAAGCTCGTTGGGGCAAACCACTCTTTTCGGCAGGCCCGGAATTACGCAAAAAGCATCACACCGACCACCTCGGCATCCAGCCGCAGAAACGAAAACCCGGCGACTACGGGCCGCAACTTTTTTCTGTGGGTCTGCTGGTGCCCGTGGGTCGCATCACTACCGACCAGATGCGCGGCGTCGCCGACCTGGCTGAGCGTTATGGCAACGGCGAAATCCGTCTCACCGTGCAGCAGAACATCATCATCCCGAACATTCCCGAAGACCGTCTGTCCGCCCTCACCGACGAGCCGCTGCTCAAGGAGTTACCGATCGATCCTTCGCCCATTTTGCGTGGGCTGGTCTGTTGTACGGGGAATGATTATTGCCACTTCGCGCTCATTGACACGAAAGGTTGGGCCTTGCAGGTGGCCCGGGAACTGGAACGGCGAACGCAGGGACAGAAAATCGCTCCGCTGACCATCCACATGTCCGGTTGCCCCGCTGGTTGCGGCATGCATCAGGTGGCGACGATTGGCTTGCAGGGTTGCCGCACGCGCATCGGCGACCAGATCGTGGATGCCGCCCATGTGTACATCAACGGCAAATCCGGCCCGCAGCCGCAGATCGCCACCGATGCGATGTACGATGTCCCCTGCGAAAAACTGGCCGATGCCCTCGAACCGTTAGTGCGCTACCTGCCCCGCTCATGACGCTCG
>Ga0079995_1046689_pt1 | contig 16439 bp, 14 predicted proteins | sample FaiFalFF_MnMetaG_2_FD_69198 | JGI IMG/M metagenome (GOLD analysis project Ga0079995, IMG submission 69198) | Freshwater microbial communities from Yellowstone National Park, Wyoming, USA - Fairy Falls C (FF_Mn_C) (SPADES assembly) (version 4) | ecosystem: Environmental > Aquatic > Freshwater >...
CTCAAGCACCCTAGACGCCCTGCCCGGCTGAAGATGGTCAGTCACCCACAGCGACCTATATCCCAGGCCCTCGAGCTCAACCGCGAGGTCAACGACATCCTTGAACTCCACGTCGTAGCGGGGTAGAACTGCGCCGAAAAACAAGACCATACCGATAAACATAAACGCGCCAAATTCTTAATCTTTTACAGGCTACACCTACTTGGTGATCTAAAAAATATGTGGACCCGTTTTTCCACGGATGGGTGAGGCGTTATTTGGATTAGCGGTGTCGCTTTTGACTGCTCATGCTTATGTATTGTGCCTTTTGTAAAGTTAGCGGGTATTTTCTTGTTCACCGTTTCTTTATAACATCTTCTAGGCTGTGCAGCATCTCCCTCGCTTTAATCTGCCTCAACTCTTCAGTTTTCAGAGTAAGTGTGAAGATCCTTAGGAACGGTGTAGAAATTGCGTGGAAGAAGTGAGTGAATGGTGCTGCGCCTAGGAGAATTACGTTTGCAGCTAGGTGTGTGATGTAGTTTGATAAAGCCATGACAGGGTCGCCTGAAAGTCTGTAGTATTGGGTTGTAAAGCCGGTGACGGTGACGATGAAGAGCGACAAAAAGAAAAGAAGATCTCCGACCGATCTGTTCCTCCTAAACTCCTTAACCGCTATAAGCCTTAGTAATACATAGCCGCATCCGATCAGGAGCAATAAGCCCCCGATGTTTCCGAAAATCTTCGGAACGTCTGTTAAAGTTCTAGCTCTCTCAGCGGTTCCAGTCAACCATACCAGTGTAGTGGAAATACCGCATAGGATGAACCCCCAAAACATGAACTGATGCATTACAAGCCTGAGTTTCGAATCAACGATTACGTCGTTTTGCGTTACGGAAATCTTAAGCAACGAAGTTAGATTTTTAAGAACGCCTGCAAGTTTCGTAGCATGTGTTAATGGACCTAAAACTTTTACCCAATTTCTTAATTTAAACGCAAGCCCTATGATGACCGCGATAAGTATGACGATACCGCCTAGCTCGACAAGCCATACAGGTACATAATGTGAAAGCGGAAACGACATAGCTAACCCCCCGCGGCCTGGGATACAAGTACTATGCTGACTTCACTACCGTCCTTGATCATCGTGTTATTTTCAAACTCAAGGATGTGTCTACCATTTATGAAGATGTTGTAGTTACGGGAACGTGGGCTGTTGTCTGACCACTTGTAAAATATATTCCCATGTTTTGCAGATAACTGGGCTAAAAGTTCTTCAACTGTTGACTTAGATAGCTCAATCCATTCCTCGTCCAAACCTACAAGGTACTTTATTGGTCCAAAATAAGTAATTTTCACTTTCATGATCACTCACCTGACATATATCACCGACGGACCAGTATTCGCTGCCTCGCGTAATCTAAACACATCCCGTCCCTCCTCCTTTGCCTTTTTAAGGTATTTGCTGGCGGGACTTTTTTCGTCTTCAAGGTCCCCGAAAATTCTGCATTCAGCGGGACATGTTATTACACACGCCGGAGTAGCGTCTCTGTCGACACCAGGTATTAGTTTCTTCTCTAGGGCAGTATCTATTCTGTGGGCGCAGAATGTGCATTTCTGGGCAGCCATTAGCTTGTATTTATTCAACGCCATCCGGTCGAACTCGGACTCAGCGTTACCAAAAATCGTTCTGTTGTTTTCGTCGAAGAAATGCATTGCATTGTACGGGCAGGCTACAACACAAGCTCTGGCACCACAACACTTCGCTTCATCGACCATCACCAAACCATCCGGTCTTCGATAGATGGCTTTCGAGGGACATGCTTTCATGCAAGGTGCGTCCTCACAATGCATACACAAAAGGGGGAGGAAAACTCTTTTCGTTTTAGGATACTTTCCCACCTCCAACTGAAGTACAGGTGCATAAAAGATGCTGCCGGGTGATTTGTTCTCAACCTTGCAGGCAACTGTACACGCATCACATCCTATACATTTTGCAACATCGATTACCATACCCCACCTAACCATCTACCCTCACCCTATGCTTTACCTATACGGACTCTCACGCATGAGTCAACTGCAGACGAGACGAAGTCAACATGCTGCTCATCAAATACAACGAAGTCATTCCAGTGAATTCCTCTTTCACGACCTTTAAACAAACGGGTGAACCTGCCCCCATTCCCGTGGCACCCGATTACTTCGGGATGAACAAGCTCTGTAACCCTAGCCCGCCCAACAGCCTTCACCCCCTCAGGGGACTCCACATAAATCATGTCGCCATCCGATATTCCTAAGGAAGCCGCTGCCTCAGTATTAATCAACAGATCATCATCCCGGTGGAAGTCCGACAACATCTGCAACACAGGGATTGACTGAAATAGTGAACCGTAGCTTTGGTGCGGTGTCTTGTAGTTAACAAGGAAAAACGGGTACTCATTCTTTTTGGGATGGTTGTAGGCTGGGCATGGCCTCCATTCAGGGAGCGGGATATAGTCAGATGTATCTATTGGGATGTTTTCCTTCTTCACTAGCTGCTCTAAATCCTCCTTGGCACGTATCATGAACTCATAGTATATTTGGGTCCTACCGGCCCAAAACGCCCCCCTATACATCTCTTCCACGGGTATATCCTCTATGTATAACCCGTTGTTTAAATACCATTCAAGCCCCTTATCGTCTCCCAAGTTGTTTTTAAGACATTTATCAACTAACTCCTCAAAGCTGTATCTCTTGGTGGGGTCGAGTCTGTAGGGCTCTTTAAGGTCCCAGATAAAGTTTAGGGCCTTGTAGACATCTCCTAGGAAGCCTCCTCGCTCTGCAACCTCTAACAGTATCTGTGCATTATTGATGTAACGCGGCCAAGGGGTGGGGTACGGGAACATTACGGCGGGCTTTTGCCCGAAGAAAATACGCGGCAGCCCGCTTCTGTCAAGCCTGTTGTCTGTGAACGCAAGACCTATTGCTAACCTTTCAAGGTAGTGTAGGTCCGGGAAAACAAGGTCTGCAAACTCGGCTGTCTCGTCGACTTCTGTGGTAATGCTTATAAGATAAGGGATTTTACGCATCACTTCTTCCATGTATTTCTTTGACAAAGCCGTTTTAACCGGGTTACACCTAACAACTATCATTGAATCAATGCTATGGGGTGCCTTAAACTCTTCTGGCCTCATAACGCCCCAAATAAAGAAGGGCCTACTGTAGCATGCCACAGGTGTAAGTTCAAAAAGGTCAGCTGACTGCGGTAGTGAGACTTTACGCGGAGGGTAGGCGGGAAAAATTCCTCCCCCTCTGCCTGGAACTAACGAAATAAGTCCCTCCTCGGTTACGTATGTTTTCATTCTCCTGTAACCAAGAAGCCCGCCCGGAACATCGATATTACCTATGAGGACATTTAGTAGCATGGCTGCCATTCCTGAGATAAAGGAGTGTTTATGTGCGCTTAGCCCACGGTACCAATATGTGCTGGCTGGTCTGTAGGGAAGTTTGCGTCCTTTGATCTCGATAAATCCTCCAATGTTTGCAGCTTTTCCATACTCCTCCGCTATTCTAACCACAGTTTCAGGCGGTATAGATGTTATTTCCGAAACATACTCAGGGGTGTACTTTTTAACGTGTTCTTTTAAATGTTGGAAGGCCGGCATGCATTCTACCTCACCGTATTCAAATCTTCCAACTAAGACGGGCTCCGATGCCTTATCATAGGTTACAAACCCATTTCGACGGTCGTATACTAGTGGTTTACCGTTCAGTTTAACGTATTTGCCGTCTTTGGACACGAGATATGGTGCATTTGTTCTATGGCGTAGGTATGGCTCATCGTATAAGTTGAGAACGTTGATAAGCTGGTTCACGAGACCTAGCAAAAAAGCAGCATCCGTCCCCGGCCTAATAGGTATCCACTCTTCTGCCCTCCCAGCGGTATAGGAGCAGACTGGGTCAACCACAACAACTTTCACATCCCCTGGTCTTTTATGGGCTATATCTGTGGCAGCCCTCATCGCAAACCAGTTAGCCAAACCTCCCACCTGGCATCCAATAAGTAAGAAGTATCTCCCAAGTTCTGTATCCGGGTCCGCTTCAATTCCCCCTACAGTAGACCCAACTATAGGGTGGACATTATTCCCACAGTAAAAACCGGATGAAAAAGGACGCCATAATGTTCCAAACCCGAGTGCCCAAGCCCGATACATATCTAGATTTGCAAAATCAAAAGTGACGGGATAAAGCATTCTTGGGTCTTGTCTTCTTATCTTCTTCAATCTGTCAGTCATTAAATCAAGAGCCTCGTCCCAGCTAATTGGCTTAAACTGCGGGTCTTCATCTAATCCTTTTGCAGGGTTTGTCCTTATCATGGGTTGAGTTACACGGTGTGGATTATACAGGTGAAAAACTGCTGAATTACCTTTGGCGCATATTTTTCCGTAGTTAAACGGATTCTCGGGATCTCCTTCAAGCTTAACTACTCGGTCGTTTTCAACTTTAGCGATAACACCGCAGTGTGTGGGGCAGAGGTCGCAACAAGTCCTCACGAACATCATATGTTTATAATAATTGAATAGTCATTTATAAGCATTTATGATACACCGCTGGCAACCAACATCGTTTCGTTTTGCTAATCCTCGTGTTCTCGTAATTTCGTAGTTAATAAGAGATTAAAATATAGGTGAAATGCTGAGCGTGATGTTGGTCGGCTTGAGAACTGTTCTATTCGTAAGTCATGTGGCTAACGACATGCTCTATACAAGCATACCCCCGCTCTTACCTCTTCTAGCCCTGGAGAGAGGTTTTTCTGCGGCAGCGTTGGGAGTTATTCCCGCCGCATATATGGTGACCGCGTCTTTTTTACAAATGGGTATTGGACTCCTGTATGATAAACGACCTTCTGTTAGATACATTCCTTTAGGTCTTATAGTTGGGGGATGTGCCGTCGCTTCCATGGGTTTCATTGACAACTACTATCTAATTATAGCTGCTGCAGTGCTGGGTGGCGTAGGTTCTGCATTATTCCATCCTACAGCCACATCACTGAGCTCCTCATCTGCTAACAGGTCAGTCTCTGTCTCATTCTTTATCGCCGGAGGAGGTGTAGGCCTTGCATTGGGTGCTTTACTTAGCTCACAACTCGCTGGGCTCGCGGGTTTACGTGCTACAGCTGTTTATCTACCGATCACAATTGCAGCAGCCATGGCTAGCCTACTATTTCTCAAAAACGATTTGGGGAGAAACAAACAGTTAGTTAATCAAGCTGTCGGTAAAGAATTGAACAAACCCCTTATGCTTCTAGCAACAGCTGCCGTGTTCCGCGGTATTTTGTATATGAGTTTAATTACATATCTACCACTATATCTTACACGGCAGGGATATAATTTAGCCGGTGCAGGCGGTATTCTAACCCTTCTGCTTTTAAGCGGAGCCGCAGGTATGGTTCCGGCTGGCTTTTTGGCAGAAAGGTTCGGTAGGTTGAATTTAGTCGCCGCTTTGTTAGTTATCTCAGGACTGCTCTGTTTTTCAATCGTAAGCATGCCTGTCGAGTACGTTTTCATCCCTATTGCGTTTTTGGGTTTTTTCATTCAAGCCGTAATTCCCTTGATGGTTGCGGAGTCCCACGAATTCTTACCGAACAATCTAGGGTTCGCCTCTGCTTTAATTTACGGCGTTACCCTAGGATTATCCAACTTGGTGGTTCCTTTGGTGGGTGCGGCGATAGATATCTGGGGTTACAGGCCTGTCTTTATGGGGTTAGTTTCCCTTCCCTTCTTTGGAAGCCTAATCGTAGTCAAAGTTCAAACTTCCAGAAACAAAATCAGCTCTGTTGTTAGCGGAAAGACTAGATAAACAAACACTGTAGAAAGCCTGATTATACAAACTTTCATTTATTAGCCTTCAATACTCCAAAAGCAATTTCACCAAGACACTAGCTTTACATGACTTCCCTTCTAACATTACCACATGACTACACACAGGAGTCCAAAAATCATACCAACTCAATCACCGCCAAGAATTTAGTCGAGCTCCCAATCCTCGACACCTCCCGGCACCGGCCTAAACAGCGGATGCGGGCTTGCCTGACATACCCCAGCCAACTCCCTATACTTTTTCGGGCTTCGCTTCCTGAGTTTGTTTAGTAGATGTTTGAACTCGTAGTTAAGCTGCCCAACGCTGATCGGCAGCCTCTCAACTTCGAGGTTGTAGGTCTTGACCTTGGCTAGGCTGAAGACGTAGCCCCTTCTTCTCGCCTCCTCGTGAACGTAGTAGAGGTAGGTGCCGATGTAGAGGACGGGGTCTGGGCTCCGCCTGAACCGGATTAGCTGGGGATGGTTTCGATACCCCTTTGTCAGGCCAAGTAGAACTTTCTGCGCCAGAAGGCCTTCACGCCAGAGGGCAACCAAACCCACCGGGTCCAAGTATTCTGGGCTGATCGACCAGAGCCTCATGTTTGGAATAGTAGATGGTCAAGCTTATATCCTCGCACTAGTTTCAAATAGTTTGGGGGCATTATAGCGGGGTAGGGTAGCCAGGTTAACCCGCCGGGCTCATAACCCGGAGATCGGTGGTTCGAGTCCACCCCCCGCTAGGCTGTGTCTTTCCTCTTAACGGCCGCTATTATCTCTGGTAGTTTTTCCGCGTTTTTCTCGGCAGCCGTACCTGTGACAACTATGTCTGCGCCAGCTTCTACAACTCTCGCCGCATCCTTTCCAGACCTAATGCCCCCGCCAACTATAACAGGTATGTGTACAGCTTCCTTAACTGCGCTGATTGTCTTGGAGGGGAGAGGCTCCGCTGCCCCTGAGCCCGCCTCAAGATAGAGAAATCTCATGCCTAGATACTGGGCTGCCAGCCCGTAGCACATCGCCACCTCGATGTGGTTTGGTGAGAGGGGTAGAACACGCCCCATGGCGGCCACCGTGCTCTCGCTTCCGAAGACAACGTAGCCCATCGGTATGGCCTCGAGGCCGAAGGCCTTGACGGTCAAAGCGCCCTGTAGCTGGGCTCCGACGATATAGTACCAGTCGACGCTGTTGAGGAGGCTCATGAACCATATTGCGTCAGCGTATCTGGAGATTGACTGGACGTTGTTGGGGAAGATTATGACGGGTTTGTCTGTGTTGTTTTTTATTTCCTTGATGTAGGTGTCGAGCTGTTCCTGTGTGTGGACAGTGGAGCCTCCGACCATTATTGCATCTGTGCCTGCATGCTCAGCGAAGGAGGCTAGTTTTCCAACCTTTTCGTAGGGGGTGCTGATGGGGTCGATTAACGTCATGTGGAGCTTTTCGCCGGCCTCGATGCGTCCTTTCAGGTGGCTCTCAACCCTGCCTAGTCTCAACAGCTTTCCCACCGCCCGTAACCTTGTCGTACCACTTGGTGTATGCGTCCACTGTGCTGTATGCCGGATACCACGGTATCTCCTCGGAGGCCTTGCAGTTACCGCATGCAACCACCGCCGTCGAAGACCTTTTCTCATGAGTTACAGTCACCGCCATGGCCCCGCATAGAGGGCAGGTAAACACCGTCGGAAAGGGACGCGGCGTCCGCTTAACTATCTTCCTCCTCTTTCTTCCCATGCCTCAACCACATCATACAATCCATTGATATATAGTGTTTGTGAAACAGTTTATAAGCACATGGGTGAAATCGTTTGCTGGATGCTTCAGGACAGGCGGCTTGCGATAGCTGTTGTATCCCGTGATGTGAAGCTGGCTAACGCTGTTATCGAGGAGGCGGAAAGGCGGGGGGTCAAAGCTATTCACGTAATAGACCCTGCCCAGATACCTCTGTCGGTTAAGGCAGCGGTGGTGAAGCTGGGTGAGGGAATCGGCGCCGGGCATGCGGCACCTGTTCCTATCGAAGATTTCAACTCGGCTGTAGCGGCTGTTGACAGGGCTATGGAGATTTCTCTTGGCCGGGGTTTCGTAGAGAAGGCGGTTGTAGGAATAGACCCCGGCAAAAAGGTTGGAGCCGCCTTTATCGCCGACAACATCCTACTACGTACAGAGTCTTACACAGATTTCACAGAATTAGCCGAGGCGGTAAACACTTTTTTCAAAAACCATTCAAGGTCTAGGCATATGGTTCTAATGGGGTCGGGGGCTCCTGAGTACCGTGAACGGCTTGTCTCAATGCTTTTGGAGAAAAACCCTGACTTGAGGCCAGAGGATATTATAACCGTATCCGAGGAAAATACCTCCAAACATGCCGGGGGAGTTGACGAACTTGCGGCCTCCTATCTCTTGAGGAAGTTGCGTGGACGAGGGTGATGTGCGCTGGAGCTGCGTGCTGGGAAAACGCTTCTGGTCGATGGACCCGCGGCCGTCAAAGTCGTTACGGGGAAGGTCAGGGTCTACGGCTGTGTCCTAGACCTGCGCAGGACATACATCCTACGGCCGTGGAGGCGCTACCCCCTACACGCTGATGAGGATGCTCAGTTAGAGTTGAAGCTTGGAGAGGATTCCTGCGCAGAAATATTTGATGGAAACACGGTTGAGCCGGCGTGGGTTTGGGCGGCGGAGAAGATGGAGAGGGATGACGTCGTCGCAGTTCTAGGACGGCCGGACTCGGGGAAAACCTCTTACACCACCCTCGCCGCAAACATCGCCGTCAGCAAATATGGTAGGTGTTCTGTCGTAAGCCTCGACCCCGGCCAGACATATTTCACGCCGCCCACCGTTGTGGGGGCCGCCGCGGTGGAGAAGCAGGTTTACGACTTGGCTGAGCTTAAACCCTTCTGGCAGGTGCCTGTTGGAACAACATCTGCACCCCACGGGGCGGCTGTAATATTAGAGATGCTTGTTGGGTTGGCGGAGAGGCTGGTACGGCCTGTTCTGGTCGACATGGACGGCTGGGTCGAGGGTTCCGCTGCCGCAGCCCACAAGTCCGCCATACTCAAAACCCTCAGATGCACAAAAGCAGTCCTCCTAAACTTGGAAAAAGAAACTGTGTCGGATGCGGTGTCCGAGGCCGGGATAGCCGTGTTAAATATTCCGGCGTCGGGGCATGTTAGGCAGAGGGCTCCCGAGGAGAGGAAGAGGATACGTGAATGGCTTTACAGGAGGTTTCTCGGCGATCTCTCGCTACGGATAATTCCGCGAACGTGGGTGGAGCTTAAAGCTGTAGGCTTTCAGGGCTTGGGGCCGGAAGAGCTCTACAGTCAGGCTGAGCGGAGGCTCGGTGAAACAGTGGGAGAAAGCGCTAACATGCTCAGAAAAAGAGGTGGGCTTGTCTGCTATCTATACGATTCCCACAACACATACACATCCCTAGCCTTGTTCTGCGGCGTTGACAGGGAGAGGGACGCTGTCAAGGTATTATGCCAAACATGTCAGGGGGTTAAGAGGATATTGGTGGGCCGGGTTTTCCTGACCGCTGATGGTGAGGAGCAGTTCACGCTAGACTGACTTCACCAGCCTAACGATGTTGCGCCTAACAAGAGAGGGTACGTTGCCTGAGCATATCGCGGCAACATCACCCGCCTTAAAAGGTCCATAGCTGTTCAGGTCCTCGCCTACAAACTTCGGAAAATCCTTCAAAAAGACAACAACCTCATGCTTGTGCTCAGATTCCTTCAGTAGTTCTCGGGGGTTGACTAGGCCGCTTTTGATAACAGCCTCATGCTGTGAGATGGTTCGCTGGAGGGCGTTGTAGGTTTTCCTCTCGGCGGGGAGCAGGTTATCCAAAGGGGTTTTCTGGAAAACCGCGGTGATAATCTTATGCATCCTTTTCTGCAGTAGGGATTGTAGTAGTTTCTGGAGCATCTCAAGTTCGGCTGTTTTAAGCTGAGCGTTGACGGAATCCTTGTCGCTTAGCTTCAGCTGCCTTCTCAACTGGGCTAGGTATTCAGCAAGGTTCTCCAGCAGCTCCTCGGATATCTTAACAACCTCCGAGGCTGACCTCTCCTTGTTCCAGGCATCCAACAACCTCTCGTAAACGTCCTCCACACCACGCCCCCCGTATAATTACTCTTTAATCCTTAACAAGCTTTGCCAAACCCCTGCACAACAAGTATGCCGCAGCATAGGCCGGGAGCCTAACCTTCTCATCTCTGTAGGGGCCGTACTTATCGCCGGCTAGACGGAACTCGGGGCAGCGGACAATCCTGACGGTTACCTCGGGTTCTTGGTCTAGCGCTACGGCATCGTTTAAGGGGTCGAAGTCTTCGAAGCTGTTGACATCTATCCGGCAGGCCTTTAGACCAGTTTTTCCATTCAAACTATCTGCAAGCCTAAGAATTCTGTGAACATCTGTAGTCACAACTGTGTCAATGTGGACGCCCGCGTTCTCAACAGCCAACTCAAAGACAGTTTCCAGTTGAGGAGAACGCTTCCCCGTTTTCAGCAAATCCCAGCGAGGGATGTCAGACCAATACCTTGCGACTTCTGAAAGCCCTCTTAAGCCACTATTACCCATGCGCTGCAAAGCCTTTGAGTTCAGAAACTCATCTCCGGCGGCCAACCTGTTCAAGACTGTATAGGCTTCTCGCGCAGCCCTTCCAGCCCACCCTTTATCAGTGTAGCCTGGCCCCGTCTCGCCGTGTTTCGTGACGGGTAGGCCGAAAAACCTCATGTCTATGTGAGAGCCTGACACGTAGTCGACTATCTCCTGCCGTGCATATCTGTCGAGGCCCATGACCTCCTCCGCTGTAACCGCCAAGTGGTATCCTCTGTTGCCCGAGTAGTTGAGGATAAATGACGAAGGGCTAATTCCGAAGTCGTCCTCCATGAAGCCGATTAACTTGGCCATCTCCGTTTTTGCGGCTTGTAGGCATGTATCGCAAACCATCTTCACGTCCAAGATTTCTGCTGAGCCGCATGAAGAGCATGCCGTCTGCTTCGTCTCCAAAACATTTCCGCATCCAAGGCAGAGGATGTAGTCGTGGGTTTTTAGACATGGGGTTCCGAGGTGGTCGGCGTCGATGTCGAAGACAAGTTCAGCGCCCTCCCACCCCTTCTCCTCCATAGGCGCCTGCGGGTACTGGTATAGGGCTGCGGACCTGTAAACGTGCAGAGGTACCTCCTTGGCAAGCATCCTACGTAACTCGTCAAAGCTCTTGAAGGAAAGGTGTCTAATCATGACCTTATGCCCGAAAGGCATGTAGCCGAACTCACGCCGCGCTATCTCCGACGGCACGTAAACATCCACATACCTGTTTTCATAAAACCTCCTAAACAGGGATTGGACAAAGTAGGTTTCAGCAGCCGTCCTAAACCCCATGCAGCCGCTAGCCCCTCATCCGCGCATAGACCGCGTACAAGGCCACCGCAACAAATCCTGCCGCGATAAGCCAGTAGGACCACCCATAAAGCATATCAATGAACTGCTCCACAGTCATTCCAGTACAGTGGTGAAAAGGCAGGAATTAAAGTTAGTCATGCTCTCATGAGGCGGCTGTACGCCGGCAGGGTTAGACACCATACATAGAGCCCAATCCACGACGTCTATCTGCTTGAGTACGCATGCTTAGCTGCTTAAACTATTTGTTATGGTGTCCCTGTAAGGAACAAGGATAATGTCCGAAGAGGCTCGAAAGTGGCACAGCCTTCCACCATCCTCCGTGGCTGAGGCGCTTAACACTGACATTGAAAAAGGGCTTTCCACAGAAGAGGCCCTTCGCAGAAAAGAGGTTTACGGGCCCAACAGGCTTGTTGTGGAGAGACGCGTCTCTCCGCTGAAAATTTTTGCCCGTCAGTTCGTGAACTTGATGATAGTTATTCTTTTGATCGCTACGGCTATTTCCGCCCTGTTGGGCGAGATAGTGGACGCCGTTGTGATTTTTGTGATAGTTCTTTTGGCTTCGGTGTTGGGTTTCTGGCAGGAGTTTAGGTCCGAGAGAATTGTGTCTGCTTTGAAGAGGATGATGGTTCCGAGCTGCAGCGTTGTAAGGGATGGGGTTGTAGTTAAGGTGAATTCAGAAGACGTTGTGCCGGGCGATATTCTGGTAATTGAGGAGGGTGACCGTGTTGTAGCGGACGGCAGAATAGTTGAGGCATACAGCCTAGAAACTTATGAGGCCGCCCTAACAGGCGAATCCACACCTGTGCAGAAGCGGCCAAACCCGCTACCCGCCGAAACCCCTCTGCCGGATAGGACCAACATGGTTTACTCAGGGACAACAGTTGCACGGGGAAAAGGCAGGGCCATTGTCGTGGCCACCGGTATGAATACGGAGTTCGGGAAAATAGCGAAAGAGGTTATGGAGATCGAGGAAGAGCGTCCTCCACTAGAGCGGAGGATGAACGAGGTGGCCAAAAATCTTGGGAAAATAGTCATAGCTCTGGTCGCCGTCATCGTCTTAATCGACTTAGGCGAGTTTGCTTTTCTTGGCCAGCCGATCACAGGTGAGGCTTTTATCAAAATATTCATGTTCGCAGTCTCCCTGGCTGTCGCGGCGGTTCCGGAGGCTCTTCCAGCAATTGTAACAAGCACCCTTGCCGTCGGTATGTGGATACTCGCCAAGAGGAATGCGGTTGTTAGAAGCATGGCGGCCGTCGAAACGCTCGGCTCCACAGAGGTAATCTGCTCCGACAAGACCGGGACGATAACGCTTGGGGAAATGGTTGTGCGCCGCGTTTATGTGAGCGGGTCCCTGCTCGAGGTAGGGTCTGGAGGCGTTGTCAAACCTGTTGAGAAGCAGCTGGTTTTTTCAAATCCGCTGCAGAGCGACTTCAGCAGGCTTGTTGAAACATTTGTGCTGGCATCCGACGCCGTAGCCAAGAAGGAGGGGGGTAAGCTGGCTGTCTACGGTGACCCCACCGAGGCAGCCATTGTCTCTTTCGCTGAACAGGTGGGGGTGAACACGTCGGAGCTGCGCGCTGTAAGACGTAGAGTTTGGGAGATACCGTTTAGCAGTGAGCGTAAACGTATGACGACAGTAACCTACTACAACGATATGTACGAGGCACATCTAAAGGGTGCCCTCGAGGTCGTAATCGAGCTGTCGGACAAAATACTTGTTGAAGGCGTTGAGCATGACTTAACACCCGAGTGGCGGGAGGCTGTTTTAAGGGCCGGTGAGTTGATGGCGGCTCAGGGTTTTAGGGTCTTAGCTGCGGGGAGGAGAGTTTTAGGCACCAAAGGGGTAGAGCAGGATGAAGAGGCTGTTGAGAGAGGGTTTACTTTCCTAGGCTTTGTTGGTATAGCTGACCCCCCGCGGCCTGAAGCCGCTGAAGCAGTAGCCAAATGTGTTGAGGCCGGTATGAAGCCGGTCATGGTTACCGGAGACCATCTCTCGACAGCAGTCGCCATCGCCCGGGAAGTCGGAATATACCGTGAAGGCGACATAGCGGTCCACGGAGCTGAGCTTGAAAAATTATCCGACGAAGAACTTGACAAAAAAGTTGAGAAAATCTCAGTCTACGCACGGGTGACACCGCATCACAAGCTTAGGATAGTTGATGCGTGGAGGAGGAGGTCTAAAACTGTCGCCATGACAGGCGACGGCATCAACGACGCGCCGGCCCTGAAGAAGGCGGACATAGGTGTGGCCATGGGGATTAAGGGGACGGAGGTCGCCAAGGAGGCCTCAGACCTCATTCTGCTTGACGACAACTTCGCCACAATAGTCAAAGCCGTCGAACTGGGCAGATGGATATACGACAACATCAAAAAATACCTGGCTTACCTGCTTCAGGCAAACCTTGTTGAGATAGCGGTCATAAGCCTTTCAGCTCTGGTCATTCTCCCGCTCCTAGGGTATAGGGGTGAGGAGTTGCTCCCACTCCTACCCGTCCAAATACTTTACATAAACCTCGCGACAGACGGACTCCCCGCAATAGCCCTAGGCTTCAGCCCTCCAGACCACGACCTCATGAGGAGGCCGCCCAGACCACGTAATGAGCCTGTCTTCACCGCCGAGGTAAAGCACTTCATTATAAGGGCGTTGATAGTTGAGTCTCCCGTGCTTTTGCTGGGCTTCTTAACAGCCCTACCCTACGGCATGGAGGCCGCTAGAAGCCGTCTGTTTCTTATGTTTATAGCGGTCGAGCTTGTCGTCGCCCTAAACTGTAGGTCACTTATCCACTCAATCCTTCAGGCTAGGCCCCACAAGGTATTGCTACTGGCAATTCTATGGGAGCTTGTTTTAATAACGGCGCTAACAATAATCCCTGTAACGCGGGAGGCGTTACACATCACCATCCCCACCCTAGAAGACTTGGCATGGATAACCCTCGCAGGCCTCATCACATTCACCAGCATCGAGCTGCTCAAAAGGGTTGATATAGAGAAAATGTTTTCCAGACCACGTGCTGCGGAGACCGCTGCCAGAGCTGCTGAGGTGGTTAAGTGAGCGATAAGAGCTTTGACCGGTATGAAAGCCTCCTCTCAAACATACTTAGGTCGGTAAACGATTCTCTGCCGAAACATGTTGTCAGGTACCGTGACGTGGTGGAGTTAGGGCTGGAGGGTGTTGAGACCGTCGGCGGGTCGTTCCACCGCTTCGACAGAAACGACCTTGAAAAGCTTGCGAAACAGCTCCCAGAAAACATTCTAGACCGCCTACACCTACCCTTCGTCTTCGTCAAAAGCATCGAGATCGAGGAGTCGGTTTACATACTTAGGGTTTACGGCAGCGAAGCCGAGGCCTTCCAGATGCTCATGGGCCTGGAAACACTCCCCCGAACCAGCCGCGGCCCCTACACCTACAAGCCTTTCGTCGCAGAGTTTATCAACAGGTACCCAAGCCTCGCAGTCCTAGGCTTCCTCTAGCAACACCCACACCACCTACCTAAACCGTCCCACAGGCTACCTCTCCCGCTCCATGTCATAGGCGACGTCGCAGCGACACCTTATTCGTCCGGCCGCCGGACTAAAAGGGTGTCTCGGAGACATCGCCTGTTCCACTTTCACACATCTCTCCCCCTTTACCGGTATAGCGGGTGGTATGTATTTGGGCCGGGGCGGACTCGAACCGCCGACCTCCACCTCGTAAGGGTGGCGTCATACCAGGCTAGACCACCGGCCCCTCGGGAGATGTTTATGTGCTGTATTTATTGGTTAGGTCGGCTTTACGAACTTGACCTCTGCTTGGAGGGCCTGTGTGAGGTGGTTTGCGAGGCCTTTGGCGAATCCGGGGTATGCGTCTTTACCTAGGAGTATGACGTAGACGTGTTTGAAGCCTGCTTTGGAGAGTGTTCTGGCTGCTTTTTCGTAGATCTCGTTCTCTAGGGAGCGGATGAGTGTTTCCGGTGTCGTTGTCTGGGAGTAGGGGAATACGTTGTTGAGTGAGTAGGGGATGAGGCCGTAGACCGTTCCATATGTGAAGAGCTCGTACCTGCCGTTGACGAGCCCGTTGATCTTCTCGAGAAGTGTTGTGTGTTCTTTTACGGCGGTTGACCATACGTTGACTAAGACGGCGGTCTCCAACCGTTCTTTGTTTACCTCAAACTTTTCAAGCCATGCCATGGCCCTCCTAACCTCAGGCCTCAACAGGCTGTATCTGTCGTACAGGAAGAGGCCCCTCCTCTTCGAGAGAGGGGTCTGCGAGACAGCCAAGTCGATGAGCTGTGTGTCCTCGAGCATCGCTTGAAAGGCTTGGTAGAGCGCTGGATGGGCCCGTGACCTTCTTTCAAGAAGCTCGAACAACCTACCCTCCCAAATGGCTTGCCTTACTTGGTTGAGCTCTTGGAAGCAAACATTTAGGTTGTGTAGGGAGAGTAGGCGGAACCTTTCACGTTTTTCCATCTGCCGAAGCTCCTTCACCGTCGTGGAGCCGCATACAGAGCAGCTGCAGGGTAGGCTGTATAGCTGGTCGAGACGAGCCGTCCCGTAGGGGAGGATGTAGCGGTCCTCCGCAGCGAACAGAGCATATGAGGCTGAGTCGAAAAGGTCGCATCCGAGGGCCACAACAATGGGGAAGACCATGGGGTGTCCCGCCCCGAAAAGATGCAGAGGAGGCACGGGGCCCAGACGGCGTCTAGCAACCGAGATCATCGAGACCAGCTTATCATATTTGTATGCAGTCATCAGAGGGGTTGGGCTTCCGAGGCAGTAGTAGCTAAACCCCATCCCCCTGTATTCGTCGACGCATTTTTCGACTAGGTCTGGGTAGAGCCCTCCCTGGATTGGGGCAGACCACACGCACCTGCTGCTAGGCCCAACAGCCTCCATCGTTGCCTTGACGTTTTTCAGGGTTTCTTCAACGGTTTTAACGGCCTGACCTCTTCTGACAAGCCCTGTGGGCTTGTCCAGGGGTGTGGCTATGTCGGAGCCTATAGCCTCCTGGAAAAGGGCCACATCGACGGGTGATGCTTCGACCTCCCCGTACTGCAGGACCTGGTAACCGCCTGAATCCGTCATAACTAGGCCGTCAAAGCCTATAACTGCGTGGACCCCGCGCTCCCTCACCTCGTCCCTTAAGCGGCGGAAAAGGATGTAGGAGTTTGTAATCACTATGTTGCAGTTAAACATCTTGGCGATCTCGGAGGCGGGAACAACCTGGTTTACCGGGTTTATGACGGGGACGAAGGCCG
>Ga0079995_1075395_pt1 | contig 16429 bp, 19 predicted proteins | sample FaiFalFF_MnMetaG_2_FD_69198 | JGI IMG/M metagenome (GOLD analysis project Ga0079995, IMG submission 69198) | Freshwater microbial communities from Yellowstone National Park, Wyoming, USA - Fairy Falls C (FF_Mn_C) (SPADES assembly) (version 4) | ecosystem: Environmental > Aquatic > Freshwater >...
CTACGGGCGTAAGATCGACGGCGGTAGGTGTTCTCACAGGCCTCACTGGCTTCGCCGGGGCCGTCGTGGTCCTGTTGCAGGGTATGCTTGATGCGTCAGGCTTCCTCCTCGCCTCTACATTTCTTTGGACTGTTGGACTCGCTGCTACGGTGGCCTGGCTCGTCCGGGGACCTGAGACAGCTAGTAAGTCGGTGGAGGAGATCGAGGAAGAGTTTAAGGCATAACGCATATAACGCGGCTCGGAGCCGAGTTTGGCGTGAACTAGGCCCGGTATAGCTCTATAACTCTTTTAGTCGTAGATGAAGTATAGAGGTCTCATGAACATGGGAAAGGGGGGAGGGTTTGGGGCTTCTCCAGCCAGACATTAGAGAGACCCAGAAGGCCGAAAGGGAGTTATGTTGAGACCACGCCGCTCTATTGGCGGGAACCCCACCCTGACCGCTCCAGCCCTCGGGTCTTTTCTCCGTCAGGCTGGAGTCGGCCGGCCTCCTAGGCCTCCATCGCTAGTCTCCTGACGTCTCTGAGGATTCTTTCCGCCACGCGTAGGATTGCCTGCCAACGCTTCTTGCCCCTCCGACGATAGCACTCATAGATTGCTAGATACCTCTGATTTCTATGTGTGATTGTTGCGTATGCCAATCGTACTAGTAGTTGGCTCCGTAACCCTCTACCTCTCCAAGGACGCCTAAACAGCTCATAGTGGGTCTCCAATCCAGTCCTAGACAATGTTTTGAAGACGATGGAGTCATGTGAGACGATATAGGCCAGTGAAGGACCCTTAAGACCAAGCCTCTCGACAGCCATCCTGTAGAGCGGTAGCTCCATAGCCTTTTCATGAATCCTAAACGCCAGCCTATCGGCGTAGCGCTGAAGAGTCCTATGAGTCTCGACAGCTAATGGATCGTCTGTTGTGGTCCGCGCATATTTCGCCGCCCTCTTTATCCCAGCCATCTCCACCCAAAGCTCCGTGAGAGCCCTAACCTCAAGCTCCACAGGAGAAGCATAGAGCGGCTGGAATAGACCTGGAGCCTTATAGAACATCTCTCTCAGAGCCTTCACATCATTCTCATCCGTCTTCCTAAGACCATTGTTCCTTCGCTCCTCGGAGAGCTTTTTAAGATCCCTAAGCCTCAGGAACGTACCCCCGCCAAGCCGCGTTATAGTGGGTTGAAGCTTCCTCGGATAACTATCAGCAACCACAACCCTCGGCCTCAACCTATCAAACATCTCTAGGAAGCCGCCGAAGACCACCACCTCACCGCCACCCTCCGGAAGAGCATAGACCCTCCCAAGTCCGAAGTCTACGAAGACCCTACTCATCATGCATCCACCTCCTCATTCTGTGTCTTTATCTCGTATGCTCGCCACCAACTGGAACCTCTCCATATCCCCCTCCATCTCCATCACCCGCTCGGAGAAGGACACCCACCGGCCCCACATATAAAGAGTAGCGGCCCCAATAATCGGGTTATCCCCCAACACGGACTCACTAGGAGCCAAACACACCAGAGAGAGGAGTAAGGAAGGAGAAATCTAAACCAAAGAACGTAAAACATACCAATATAGTTGGATTTATGCGCAACGAGGTAATGTTCGAGGGAAAAGGACAGATAACATTATATGGATATCCATGTTAATATATCGCCCTGCAATCCCTTTTTTAGTTATGACCGAACCGCTAGTCGCGCTACAACTTTACTCGGTTCGTGATGACTGTGCGAGGGACTTTTTCGGGACGCTCGAGAAGGTTGCCGCGATAGGTTATGATGGCGTTGAGTTTGCGGGCTTCTATGGAAGGTCGGCAGGCGAGTTGAGAGATAAGCTGCGCGAGCTCGGCCTCAGTGTTGCCGGCTCGCACGAGTCGTTGCAGAGGGTTGTGGGGGACGCGTTGGAGGAGACGGCGAGGTTCAACCTCGAGCTAGGTAACAGGACCATCGTGATTCCCTGGCTCCCACCACAGATGAGAAGCGATAGAAGGGGCTGGGAGAACAGCGCCGCGCAGATAAGCAGCGTAGCCGAGAGATGCGAGGCCCGCGGAATAAGGGTTGGATACCATAACCACCGCGAGGAGTTTTTGCCGATTGACGGAGAATATCCCTGGGACATCTTTTTCCGACGCGCGGGGCCCCGCGTGTTCATGCAGCTAGATACGGGGAACGCGCTGAGCGCCGGGATAAGCGTTGAGTCGCTCGTGGAGACTATAAGGAGGTATCCTGGGAGGTCTTTGACGATACATCTGAAGGACTACTCCAGGACGCGCGGGTTCGTACTCCTCGGGGAGGGCGACGTGCCCTTCAAGAGAGTGATAGACGCGTGTATGGATGTAGGTGGTACGGAGTGGTTCATCGTCGAGATCGAGGTCTATCCCCACCCTCCCCTCGAGTCCGTCCGCATCTGTCTAGAAAACCTCAGACAGATCCTCTAGCCGGGCCGGCGAAAACACAACAACTCCCCGCCGCGAGAGGTAAACATAAAAAAGCAACAAAAAAACAGAGGATTTAACAATTAAGCCACAAAGCGTAATTTGAAGTAATGGGGAAAGAGGGGGGAGGGGTTGGTAGGCTTCACCCGACTCTAGAGAACCCAGAAGGCCAGAAGAGTAATAGTGCGGGCCACACAATCCACAGGAGGGTTTTAAAGCCCCTCGCCTGCGGATTGTAGGTTATTTACGTTAGCTGCTCCAGCATTCTGGGTCTTTTCTCCGTCAGGCTTGAGCAATAATCCCGGCCTTCCGGGTCTTCAAGTTTAGACATATGGTCTTCAAGACTTCTTCTATGTCCCTGCCATTTATCCTGTATCCCTTGATGCTTAGTGTCAGTGTCTCGAGCGCGTTTCTAGCCTTTGTTTTGTGGTAGTGGGTCTTCCCATCCCTGTCCCATAGGCCGAAATAGTTCCTGACCCTACACCAAGACGACCACTCCGCATAGGTAAAGACCTCCGCAAGAGACTCCAAGGCCGAAGATCTACCACCTACCCCCAACACCTCAACAAGCCTATTGTAGGCCGGATACCTCCTACCAGCCCCCCCAGCAATCATCCTAGCCATCTCCACCATCTGCTTCTCTATAGATGAGATAGCTGGCTTCAGAACCACCTTCTCAGCCTCAGACAAGGCCTTATACTTGTTCAGCAGTTGCTGACGCGTCCTCAGTAGAGACCTATGGCCCAGAATCATCCTCCGCATAACTAGGAAATTTTCAGTAACCCTCCTGAACCACCCCTCCTCTATGTTCATTAATGTCGTGATGTCTCCCCTAGCGCTCTTCGGCAGCTTAAGCTCTCCGCGCACCTTCTTAAGCAATATAAGCCTTCGCAGTTAATAGACCTCTACCCCCTTCCTTAGTAGTTCTATCGCGCCGTCCGGATGTTGGGGTGATAGTGTATCCATGAATAGCCTGTCTCCGGGCCCAGCCGGGATATTGTTGAAGCTGTCTACATGCTTGAAAGTTATTCCATCAATAGTGTATGTTATCCTGAATCTCTCGCTATTCTTCTTAGTCCTGTGAACATCTGCGTAGAACTTCAATATCCCTACACCTCTCCGTCAGTCTTTATCTCGTATGGCATCCACCAACAAACATTAAGGGCTTAGATAAGGAGATAGGCGTCATCAAGAAGGATGAGGTCTAAACTAAGACACATACTAGGCATAGAACACGGAAACATACCAACACAGCTAGACTAGTGGGGAAACGAGGTAATATTCAGGGGAAAGGGACAGACAACACTATACGGATATCCAAAACAAGAAATATAAGATTCAAATAGTGCGGAGCGCAGTGTGGTTCTTTGTGCCACGGACCGTCTTCGAGAAGATCTGGGAAGAGCACGTCCTCGCGAAGAGGGGTGAGGATGAGTACCTTCTCTACGTTGACAGGCATCTGACGCATGAGGTGACGTCGCCGATAGCGTTCGAGGGCCTGCGCCAAAAGAATAGGAGCGTTAGGAGGCCGGACCTTACGTTCGCCATTATGGACCATAACGTGCCGACGGCTGATAGGGCCCTCCCGGTCCGGGACGAGTACTCGAGGGCTCAGATGAGGGCTCTTGCGAGGAACGCGGCCGACTTCGGCCTGACGCTTTTCGACTACTTTAGCCCCTGGCAGGGGATCGTCCACGTTGTCGGTCCAGAGCTAGGCCTCACGCTCCCTGGCATAACCCTGGTCTGCGGAGACAGCCACACAAGCACACATGGCGCCCTTGGAGCCCTAGCCGTCGGGATAGGGACAAGCGAGGGGGAGCACGTCTTCGCTACGCAGACCGTATGGCTCAGGAGGCCAAGGCTGATGGAGGTGAGGATGGAGGGCTTGTTCCCGAGTCACGTGACGGCCAAGGACGCGATACTCTACACGATTAGGGAGCTTGGGACGGGCGGGATGATCGGCCACGTAGCAGAGTTTAGGGGCGGGGCCGTTGAGAGGATGAGCGTGGAGGAGAGGATGACGATCTGCAACATGGCGATAGAGGGTGGTGCGCGGACCGCGATAATACAGCCCGACGAGAAGGTCTACAATTACGTCAAGGACACCCCCTACGCCCCGAGGGATCAGGACTGGGACGAGGCGCTTAAGTATTGGGAGAGCCTCAAGACGGACCCGGCCGCCAAGTATGACAAGTCTTATCGGCTCGACGTGGGGAGACTCGAGCCACAGATAACTTGGGGCACGAATCCCGCCATGTGTATTGGCGTGACCGAGACAGTTCCAGACCCGCGGCTGACGGAGGACCCGACCCAGAGGAGGTCCTACGAGAGGGCCCTCGCATATATGGGCCTGAACCCCGGTCAGAGGATCGAGGACACCCCAATAGACGCTGTCTTCATAGGCTCCTGCACCAACGCCAGACTGTCCGACCTGATCCAGGTGGCGCGGCTCGTCAAGGGGCGCAAGGTCGCCCCAGGTGTGAGGGCCATGATCGTTCCCGGCTCCATGCTTGTGAAGAGGAGGGCTGAGAGGATGGGGCTCCATAGGATATTCCTGGAAGCAGGATTCGAGTGGAGGAATAGTGGATGCAGCATGTGCATCGCGATGAACGAGGATAGGCTTGGGCCAGGTGAGAGGGGTGTCCTCACCTCCAACAGGAACTTCGAGAACAGGGCGGGCCCCGGAAGCAGGGTACACCTGGCTAGCCCCCTCACGGCCGCGGCCTCCGCCATCGAGGGGAAAATTGCAGACCCCCGGAAATACGACATGGTGCCGATAGAAGAGCTGGAGCTTGAGTGGGTCTCTCCCTGGGTCCGGCGTAATGTCTTGGCTCCCCTGAGGGGTGGCTAAGAGATGCCGGAGCCCCTGGTCATAATCGAGTCTCTATAATTATACAGTATATTTTATGAGGACACTCGAAGTTATCTGAGCAGGTTTGCAGGCGTTGTGAGGCGGCATGGACGTAGAGACCGACCGGCAAGCAGTGATGGAATGGCTCACCGAGACCCGGCCTAGAGTTGTCCGTAGTACGACGACTCTAGGTTCAAGTCCCGATGGGCCCGAAATTAGTTAATTGATATGATGAGTGTGGGAGCGTCTGTTGGGAAATGGTTGGGGGAGGGGGGTAGGTATTCTAGTGGTTCTCTTGATGTAGCTTTCTAGCCACATCTGCTTCCTCCTAATAGTAAAGCCCATGTATCTGTAGAAGCTCATATTACTGTTGACTCGAATATAGAGGTAGTAGCAATCCTTGTTGCGCGAGTAGTGCTTCCCCGTCTTAGGATCACGTATTATAGTTCCTCGTTGAATACAGAGTCTTGGCCCAATAGACTCTATGCCAAATCTCCTAAGAAGCTCCTTAACATATGTGAGTAGTCTTAGGTCGGTGTTGTAGATAATTATGTTTCCATTCTTGTCAACACTTCCTTCCGAGTCCGCGAAGCCCCTGATGAAAACCGCCACACACCTCTCACAATGCTCAATATATTTCTTAAACCTCTCGAAGTCGGTACTGACAAGTTTTACTTAAGGCCTTTTGGGATCGGTCTCTGGCCGTGATGCACGTCATCGACGCGGTACTGGACTCTTTCTCCAATCTATTTCGGTTCCATAGGTACTCTCCTCTCGAGAAGCTCTATTCCGTCTTTCTCTTCATAGCGGGCCTTAGCTTGAGGGATCTCTCAGAGAGGCTATGTCCAACCGGCGCATCTAGGGAATCGGTCAGGATATGGGTTCACAGGTTCTCTTCCCTCTTCAGGCCGTTCAGGAGGGTGAGGAGTTGTTGCCGTAGATGAGACAGTCCTGAAGGTGAGTGGTCAGACCTGTTATCTATGGGCCGCAATAGACGTTGATACCAAAGAGGTATTGGCTGTATACGCGTCGAAGGGAAGAGGGATTCCAAGCGCAGTCAAGTTCCTAAGGAAGGTATTGGACTCATGTGAATGTAAGCCACTCATAGTTGTGGATAGAGGAGCGTGGTATAGATGGGCATTGGATAGGCTTGGAATAACCTACATCCACGAGACCTTCGGGAATAGGAACAGGATAAAGAGGTGGTTCAGAGAAATGAAGGAAAGGACCAAGAGGTTCCACAACAACATAAACGCGAAGACACTGAAGAGCCTAGAAGAGTTGATAACTGCAATTGCAGCGATGCACAACATCATCAGGCCAGAGGAGAAGAGGTAATACCAACTTGACAGTACCATGCCCAGATCGGAAACACTCATAGCCTCCTACAGGAGACTAGCTGCAGGCCGAGAATCACCCGACTCGCTTAGGAAACTATTTATCCTGTCTCGATAACCATGAAGCATATTGAAGCATGGTGGAGCGAGGAGCCGTTAGGCGAGTGGTGGGGAAGGCGGCGCCGCTGGAGATGGACGACGTAGACACGGACCAGATCATACCTGCCCAGTTCCTGAAGGTCCTCACGAGGAAGGGCCTCGGTAAATACCTGTTCTATAGGTGGAGGTTCGACGAGCAGGGGCGCCCGAAGGAGGGATTCGTCCTAGACCGGCCGGAGTTCAGGGACGCCGTTATCCTGGTGGCGGGCAGGAACTTCGGGATCGGGTCGTCCCGCGAGAACGCCGTCTGGGCCCTGATGGACTTCGGGATCAGGTGCGTCATAGCCTCCTCCTTCGGAGACATCTTCTACGCCAACTCGGTGAAGAATGGTCTCCTCTGCATAAGGCTTGAGGAGGAAGTGCTCCACAACCTGAGGTCTAGAGCGGCCTCAGGCAGCATGGTCCTCGACATAGACGTGGAGAGAGAGTCCATATCCCTCCCAGACGGGGGGGTCCTGAGATTCTCGCTGGAGCCCGCCGTCAAACAGTGGCTCATTGAGGGCCTCGACGAGATCGAGTATACTCTGAGGATGTATGGAGAGGCGATAAGGAGGTATGAGGAGGGTATGAGGCGCTACCTGAAGCCTCGACGAGACGCCGCCGTCCCGCTAGAATAATGCGGTCCTCGGCGAGCTAAGAGACCCCCAGAAAGCGCCATTAGTGCATGACAAGATAGGCGTAGCTCCTACTCCAGGCCGCTACGTTGACAGAGAACTGGTTCGATTGTCAGAAATACGTGTTCACGGGCCCGGAATAAACAAGTACTCAAAAAAGAAAGAAGCCGCTTTCAAGTTTTTCGCCTTCTTAACAACACTGAGATTCGGTCTCTACTAATTCAAGAATAGGGATTTACCGGCAGTGCCGCAATTCTGGATAATCAGCTGGCATAGAGAATAAGGACGGAAATACAGAGCTGGCGCCCATTTATAAGGCATCGTACGCGTTTGCAACATATCCAGACCTCGTACCAATGCATGACATCCTGACTAGGAACATAAACTCTGCACTAGTAGGAGCGAAGACACCACACTTCTCCGTCGCAAGAGGTAAACGTAGACCTCATCTCAAAATTATTTAAGCTTCTCTTTCTTGGTTTTCTTTATGAGGCTTCGTGAACTTAGCGATTATGAGTGGGAGATCATTAGGCCTTTTCTTACTCCTAGGTTTAGGGTTGGTAGGCCTAGGGCTGATGATAGAATAGTCTTGAATGGTATACTGTATGTTCTTACCACTGGGTGTAGGTGGATGGATATGCCTCTAGAGTTTGGCTCGTATAGGACTGCTCGGAGGAGGCTTAGGAGGTGGCAGGATGAGGGGGTATGGTATGAGGCTAGCATCAACATACAAAGCCCTAACAACAATAGCACCAATAACCATACACCTAAGATACGGAATTTAGAGATGAGTTCGTAAATAAGCAACAAAAAACAGAGGATTTAACAATTAAGCCACAAAGCATAAACTAAGACCCATACTAGACATAGAACACGGAAACATGCCAATACAACTAGACCTATGGGGAAACGAGGTAATATTCAGGGGAAAGGGACAGACAACGCTATACGGATACCCGAGGACAGAAGCATGAGCTTTAGGCGAATTCTATGCTAAAAGCTTGTTTATTTAACTTAGGATAGTGTCCAACAATTAAGCTCATTAATAGCCGGCGCCGCTTCACCAAGTCTTGACTATCTGTCGAACGGCCTCGCCCGAGGCCAGCCTCTCCAACCCCTCGTTTATCTCCTCCAGCTTGATCGTATCCGTTATTATTTCGTCGAGCTTGATCCTGCCTGAGGCGTAGAGCTCTAGGAGCATGGGGATGTCTCTGCGGGGGACGACGGAGCCCATGTAGGCTCCTGTGACGACTCGCTCCTCGCCCACGATGGTCCATGATGGTAGTACCAGCCTGTCCTCGGGTGACGTGACGCCCAGTATCACTGTTACGCCACCCTTCCTTGTCGCGAGGAAGGCCTGCTCCATGACCTTTGTTATCCCCGTGGCCTCGAAGGAGTAGTCGGCGCCACGCCCCTCCGTCAGGCCCCTCACTCTCGAGACGGGGTCCTCCCTCGAGGCGTCAACTAGGTCGGTCGCGCCTAGCGCCTCAGCCCTCCTGAGTTTCTCGGCCCTAAGGTCGACGGCTATGATCCGGGACGCGCCTGCCAGCTTAGCCGCCTGGACTAAATTTAGACCGAGCCCCCCGCATCCAAAGACCGCGACGCTTGAGCCGGGCCTGACCCGAGCCACGTTTATCACTGCACCGAAGGCCGTGGGTACCGCGCAGCCGAAGAGGGCTAACCTCTCCGGAGAGATGTCTACCTTGACTGGTATTGCGGAGGACTCGGGAACGACTATGTACTGGGAGAAGGCGGAGACTCCGAGGTGGTGGTGGACCTCCCTATCGTCGATCCTGAACCTCGTGCCCCCAGTCACGAGTCTCCCCTCGTTGTTCGCAGCTCTCCCTGGCTCGCATAGGGTTGGGCGGCCCGAGACACAGTAGATGCATGTGCCGCAGCTCTGCGCGAAGGAGAGGACTACCCTGTCGCCCCTCTTGACCGAGGTGACCCCCTCACCCACCTCCACGACCATGCCCGTACACTCGTGGCCCAGGACTATCGGGAGGGGAGGCCTTCTCACACCCTCTATGACCGCGAGGTCTGAGTGGCAGAGGCCCGCGGCATCGACCCTAACAAGCACCTCACCTCTATAGGGGCCGAGCAGCATAAGGTCCATGACCACTACCGGCCTCGAGGAGGTGTATGGCCTCGGGAGACCGGCCTGCATCACAACACCAGCCCTAGTCGATAAGGCCAAGCCGCGAATTCTGACGCCGAGAGAGTGATAAAGATTCCTCTAGAGTGCTTGTGGGCGCTGTGTGGCTGGCCTAGCCTTGCCGCGGCTCGTCGCTCAGCTGCTCCAGAAGATCTAGGAGCTTCTGCCCGTAGGGGCTCAGGGTGTAAAACCTCTCGCCAGCCCCGCCCTGGCTCTCTAGAATGAGGCCGTGGCTCTTCAGCAACTCGATGTTCCTGTCCACAGTCTTCCAGTCAATACCTAGCTCCCTCGCCAGCTGGTAGCGATTCATGGGCCTCTCGAGGCTCCGCAGCATCCTGACCCTCGTGGAGGCGCCCCTCATCCTGACCATGAGCCTGAAGATGGAGTAGTCAAACATGCTCTTGGACCAGAGGTGCCTCACAACTCCCTTATATGCGAGGGTCGCCGCTACCGCTGCCCAGGAGGCCAAGGAGATCCACGAAGCAGCCGTCTCCGCCTGGAAAGCAAGGGCCCCTTCCGCCTCCCCCGCCCGCTCGGTGAGGCCCCGCATAGCCTCCGCCCCCATGGGCCTAGTTAGTGCGAGATAACCCCAAACAGAGCTCGAGCAGACCGCAAGCCCTAGGAAAACATATAGAGCCAGGCTGGAGAGGCGCATCCCAAGCCTACCCTCCTCGCCACATATTTTAGTTTTTGACAGATACTGTGGAGAGTGGCGGTTGCGAAACCGCTCTGCTCAGGTATATATGTTTGGGGCCTACCCGTTGGGTAGATGAGTTTATCCCCCCTCTCGGCGCTTCGTGCCTGGTACTTCCTCATCTTCCTCTCAGTCGCGATCTCAATGCCTTTCTTTCCGATCCTTCTCGAGAGTAGGGGCCTCAGTCCGAGCCAGGTCGGCCTCGTCTTCAGCGTCTCAAGCATTGTGTCCGGACTCTACGGCTACTATATGGGCCGCGTCTCGGACGCGTTGGGTAGGCTGAGGGTGCTGCAGCCAAACCTTCTCGCCGGCGGAGTAATGGTCATGCTTATCCCGTGGTCCACCGACCCCCTACTCCTTGCGTCGATATACACCGTCTTCATGGCTTGTTTCTCGGCCTCAATCACCTTAGCGACCGCCTACACCATAGACTCGCTGGACAGAGCGGGAGCCTCCCGAGGGGAGGGATTCGGGCAGATAAGGATAGGCGGGAGCATAGGCTGGATCCCAGGCTCCCTTTCTGGAGGAGCCATAGCGAGCGCTATGGGGCTCGAAGGCGTCTTCATAATGACCGGAATAATAACACTCTCATCCGCAATCATTCTCTTACCGCTCCGCGAGTGCCATGGCGAGAGGGAGTCGAGGGGGAGCGGGGTTAGGGCGCGGATCCTATTGAGGGGGCCGGCTGGGCTGCTCCTCCTAATGCTAACCCTGGCGTTCACGGCCAACTCCGCGCTCGTAAGCTTCCTCCCCCTCCACATGGCGAACAGCCTCGGAGCCTCTCCCATCGAGATCTCTCTAGCCTTCGCACTAATGGGTCTGGCGGAGATACCGGCCATGATCTACTTCGGGAGGCTCTCCGACAGGGTTGGTAGGAGGCCCGTACTCGCGATATGCCTCCTCGCGTTTCCGCTGAGGCTTGGGCTGACAGGCGCCCTAAACGACAGCTTGGCGGTCGCCCTTACCCAGTCCCTCAACGCCTTGACGTTTGGAGGCCTCTACGTCGTCTCTATCGCCTATGCCTCAGACCTCATGCCCGAGGCTGTGCGCGGAGCCTTCATGGGGCTCTACGGATTCACTTTCAGCCTCGGTGGGGTCGTCGGCGGATACCTCTGGGGCTCCCTAGCTGAGATAGCGGGATACGCGGGCATGTTCCTATACTCAGCCCTCTTCTCTATACTCCCCCTAGGGCTGATGTTTGCGACCTCTAGGGCAAGGGCTAGGGAGGTTTCCCCTTCTCTCGAAGCACGCTGAGCAGCAGGGCGACCCCCGCGACTAGGAGGACCAGCCCGATTATCGGGGTAACTAGGCCCAACAACGCTATTATCTGCTGCACAGGCGTGATGGATGAGACGAAGTTAAGCCCAACGAAGATCATGATGAGCGCGGTGACAGCTAACACCGCCCTCTCCACGCTCACCCTAGTTGTCTGGCCCTCCTCCTCGCTCGGGAGGAGGATAGCCGCGGCCACGTAGCTGGCCAAGGCAACATACGGGTTCAGGACTAGGACTACGGCGAAAATCAGCCTGATAATGTTCGGATCAACCCCCAAGTACTCTCCCACACCACCTAAGACCCCGGCCACAATCTTGTGGCGAGAAGATCTGTAGAGTCTCTTGGGCTGTACAGCCTCGCCCGCTGCCCCCAAAGCCGAAGATAAAGTCGGCCTGGAGCATATTATTATATCTCCCTCCCCCATCCTCCCCGTCCGCCAGCTCTAGGGGCCCTCTGCAGCCACACCTATGAGGGCGGGGGATACTGTTTTTAGCGCGGGGTCCGCTTGAAGAGTGGCGCATGTACACCACGGACTTGGACCTGACGCTCCTCTCGGTCGGGCCCACCTACGCGGACGGAGAGCTCACTCTCGGACCTGACGAGGTTCTGGCGCTAGAAGGGGTTGGGACCTTTCAGGGTGTGGGCGTGAAGGAGAGGTTGTCGCATCTCCGCTCTCGCGGGAAGGACGTCAGAAAGCTCGCCGGGAGGGTCCACTGGGAGTCGACCCGTAGGGGCCACGCATCGCTCACAACCTCCGCCGTTCTCTTCTGGGAGATAACCAACTGTAGCCGACTATCCTCGATGCTTCTCGTCGCCCCAAACTTCGGGAGCTATCTACAGGAGAGCCAGAGGAGGGCCCAGCTGTCTAGGGAGCGAATATTGACCCCGGCGGAGCTTAGGGGGAAGCGTCTAGAGAGCCCGTACGAGCGGGTGATGGACAGGTGCTACAGGGTCTACTCACAGCTCATACAGGACGGCGTCGACCTCGAGGACGCGAGGTACGTCCTGCCCCTCTCATCAGCCACCTCCCTCTATGCAACTCTGCCGTTAGAATCCCATGTCTACCTGATAATGAAGAGTAGGCGTGGGATCGGGCTTGTCACCGAAGAGATCAGACTGATCGCGAGCAAAATCACCGAGCTGGCTGCCAATAGTATGCCGCTCCTCCTCGAGGCGAGGCTAAAGTTCAGCTCTAGGTGGTGCTATTACGCACCCACGGACCCGCTGAGGCCCCCAGATGGCCTGGTCCAGCGCCTCTGCGGCGATGGACCGGCGGCTGAGGCCGAACTTCTAAGGCTCGATCACGTTGAGGGAGTGGAGGATCTGCTCAGGAACGATGTCGCGGCGGAGCAGATGTCTGGTCTCGTGAGGGCGGTGACGGTGGAGTCTCTCTCGCTAGCGGCCTATCACCAGGCAATCCGACACAGGACGATCCCTACCACTGTTGAGTCCATCGTGGAGGCGGCGGAGATGTGGGTGAGAAGCCCCGAGCGGAGAACCGTGGCTCCCCCCCAGATCAAGTCCTCTGAAACCAAGTACAAACATTTCATGGACGCGTGTAGCGAGCTCTGCGAGCTCTACCAGACCCTAGTGGGCGACGGCGAGGGCGTCGCAGCCCTTTATGCCCTACCCAACGCGATGAGGGTCAGGGTCATCAGGGTCTATAATCTCTTCAACCTACTCAGCCCCATGGGCTTCGTAGCGACGAGGACCTGTAGCGCGGCCCAGTGGGAGGAGAGGGCTTTGGCCTACAAGGTTTGGAGGGAGGTCGAGAGGGCTGCTCCGTGGCTTAGGGGACTCATGGGCGAGAAGTGTATGCATCTCGGGTACTGCCCCGAGAGGGAGTGGTGCCCCATCATACTCAAGTACCACGCCTACTCTGACGAGGCTCATCGCCGCTTCAACGAACCTGGAGGAGCTTAGGCTACTCGGGCGCGTCGAGGATTATTGAGGCGTAGCCGACCACCGCCGACTTGTCTCCACTGGTGTCTCCGCTTGTAGCGTATTTTAGGAGCTTCGTGGACCTGTACCCCTTGAGCTTTGCATAATGCATCGCGGCCGCTATAGCTCCGTAGCCGCAGAGCGTCGCCCCCCTGTCCCTCATCTCTGAGTAGAAACCCTCGATATCGAGGGCCAAGATCCTCTCTATGACCGGCCTGTCACGCCTCACAGTCTCGTCATGCGGCTCGTAGTGTGTGAAGTCTGAGCTCGCTATCACCAAGACTTTGCTGGGGTCGCTGATCGCCTTGTCCAAGGCCTCTCCGACGTGAAGCGCGGCGTCGATCGACTGGTTAAGCATACATATCGGGACGAAGGAGAACTCGCCATAGATGTATTGTAGGAATGGTAGCTGAACCTCTATCGAGTGCTCGTAGGCGTGGCTATACTCGTCCATCGAGATGAGGTCGCTGACCTCTATGAGTCGCTTGGCTAAGCCCAGATCTATCCTCGCCTCCCCGAGAGGAGTTACCCACGTTCCCTCAGGATACACCGAGACCTCCGTCCCCTCCCCGTGATGATTCGGCCCAATTATCACTACCGTCTCCGGACGCGAACGCCTAGAGGCTTCGAGGAAGCCGTGGGCCGCCACAGGCCCAGAGTAGATGTAGCCAGCGTGTGGTGAGACGATGATGGGGGGCCTCCTAGCTCCGCCCCAAGCTGGCAGGGCTCCGGGACCGTGCGGAGACCTGAAGCACGCCTCTATCTGTCTCCTAAGCCTCTCTGGGTTGGACTCGTAGAAGTATCCCGAGACCGCTGGGTAACGTTTACTCACGCTGCCCCTCACCCCTCCTCCTATGCTCCCTAGGCGCCGTCAGGACCAGATATCCCAGGACGCCTAGCACGCCGAAGAAGGCGGTAGCGATGGCGTAGTTCGTTACCAGCACCGCGAGCCAGGGGTCGAGGCCAGGTATGTACCCAAAGATCCAGAGTGTATAGAGGATGAACCCGGTGGGCGAGAACATCATCATCAGCAGACCGAGCAGCCTAGATACCCTAGCCACACAAGGCCATCCCCAAGCCCCGCATAAAAACTTGGTCCTAAGCCTCCTAAGATAATAGACCTCCACTCCCCTCCATAGAGTTCTATAGCAACGTCAGTATGCTGGGGTGGTAGTGTATCCATGAATAGCCTGTCTCCAGGCCCAGCAGGGAACTCGCCGAGGCTGTCTACATGCCTGAAAGTTATTCCGTCAGCATTGTATGTTATCCTGTACCTCTCGCTATTCTTCTTAGTCCTGTGGACATCTGCGTAGAACTTCAAAATCCCTATACCTCTCCGTTAGTCCTTATCTCGTATGGCCTCGCCACCAAGTGGAACCTCTCCACCATCCTCCTATTCCCCATCACCTGCTCGGATAAGAAGCCCCACCGGCCCCACACATAAAGAGTAGTGGCCCCAACACACGGCAACGTACCAATACAGTTGGACTTATGCGGAAACGAAGTCACATTCATGGAAAAGGACAAACAACACTATACGGTGCCCAAAGCCCGAAACACGGAACTAAATCTCACAAAAAACTATGCCTTGGCCCGCGTCAATCTATGGCGCTACTCTCGTGGGGGTCCGCGGGAAGAGGGAGGCCATCCTGACGTGAGGCAGGTTAAGGATCCACTTGAGGACCCTCTCGACGCCCAGCCCGAAGCCTGCGTGGGGGACAGAGCCGAACCTCCGCAGATCTAGGTACCAGGAGTAGTCCTCGGGCCTCAGCCCCTCCTCGACGATCCTGTTGTATAGCTCCTCGTAGTTCTCGATCCTCACGCCCGACCCGACTATCTCTCCGTGGCCATGCGGCGCGAGGAGGTCCGCGCTCAGAGTAACCTCCCGGTTGGTTGGGTCTGGCTTGTGGTAGAAGGGCTTGATCTTGCTTGGGAAGTGGGTTAGGAAGACCGGCGTCTCGAACTCGCTAGAGATTATCCGCTCCTCATCGGCCCCTATGTCCATGCCCCAGTAGGCCTCGACGCCGTGCCTCGAGAGTATGTCAAGCGCCTCCGCGTAGGTGATCCTGGGGAACCTCCCCTCAACCTCCTCCGTCCTTATCCCCTTACCGATGATCCTCAGCTCCCTCTCGGAGAGCTCCGCAGTCCTAGTGACGACCCGCCTCACCAGCCTCTCCACAAGGTCTAGCAGGTCCTCGAAGCCTGCAAACGCCACCTCTGCCTCGACATGCCAGAACTCGGTCAGGTGCCTAGTGGTCCTGCTCTTCTCTGCCCTGAAGCTCGGCTGGACGCTGTATACCCTCTCGAGGGCGAAGATCGCGGCCTCTTGGTAGAACTGGACGCTCTGGGTCAAGTAGACGGGCTTCCCGAAGTAATCCACCTTAAAGAGCGTCGCCCCGCCCTCGACAGCTGCCGTGACCAGGGTGGGGCAGTCTACCTCGACAAACCCCTCGGCCCTGAAGAACTCGTGTATTGCCCAGAGCATGTTTGATCTAACCCTCATCAGGGCCGAGACTCTCGGACTCCTGAGGTAGAGGTGTCTATAGTCGTAGAGTACTCGCGGGGAGACTCCCTTCCTGATGGGGAAGTCCTCCATCGCCCTGCCCAGAACCTCGAAGGATTTGCAGCTCACTTCGACGCCGCCTGGAGCCCTAGGGTCCCGACGGACCACGCCCCTGACGAGGACCGCGGTCTCCCTCCCAACTTCGCTGGCGGCCGCGAAGCTCTGATCCTCCGCCACCCCCGACTTGACGGTTACTTGGACGACTCCTGTGGCGTCCCGGAGATCCACGAAGACTAGCTTGCCGTGGCTCCGCCTCCTCCAGACCCAGCCCCGCAGCTCGACCTCCTCGCCCTCCTCCGCCTCGGACAGCTCCCTAACGCTTCTCCTCAAGCTCTCCCAAGCCCTATCGTCCCCCACCATTTTTATCCTTCTCCTCCGCCAGCGCGTCGGCGTTTCGGGTATTTATGATGGAGGATGG
>Ga0079995_1056872_pt1 | contig 16368 bp, 10 predicted proteins | sample FaiFalFF_MnMetaG_2_FD_69198 | JGI IMG/M metagenome (GOLD analysis project Ga0079995, IMG submission 69198) | Freshwater microbial communities from Yellowstone National Park, Wyoming, USA - Fairy Falls C (FF_Mn_C) (SPADES assembly) (version 4) | ecosystem: Environmental > Aquatic > Freshwater >...
CGACCCATCGGACCCGGTTCCCGTACCGGCGCAAGACGTCCGGCGTATCGTCCGTCGAACCCCCGTCCACGACGACGTATTCGACATCCGGACAGTCCTGGCCGAGGACCGACTCGACGGCCGCCGGCAAGAACCCCCCGCTGTTAAGAGACGGCGTGACGATGGAGACGATCAGCGGCTTTCCCATGGGACTGTCGAGCGACCCTCCTCATCCGTCATGAAGCAGACATTCGGCCCGAAGGCCCCGTGGAGAGGGTCCTTCCGATGGTGATTCGGCCTAAAGGCATGGGGGCTCCGCCCGGAAACCGGGCGGAGCCTCAGGAATGAGGGGAATTCCTCAAACACTATAGGGTCCGGAAGACGGCCCGGTTGGCCTTCCCGTCGCCGTCATAGTCGGCCGGGACCAGGATGTCCCCGGGGGCCCCAAAGTCAAAGGTCCCGACGCCGAAGACGAACCACCGGCGGACCCCCGCCGCGGTGGTCCGCACGACGGCGATATCGGCCTTCCCGTCCCCGTTGTAGTCCGCCGGGACGGGGATATCCCCCGGGGCCCCAAAGTCAAAGGTCCCGATGCCGAAGATGAACCACCGCAGGAACGTCCCCATGTTGCGCACGACGGCGATATCGGCCTTCCCGTCCCCGTTGTAGTCCGCCGGGACGGGGATATCCCCCGGGGCCCCAAAGTCAAAGGTCCCGATGCCGAAGATGAACCACCGCAGGAACGTCCCCATGTTGCGCACGACGGCGATGTCGGCCTTCCCGTCCCCGTTGTAGTCCCGGGGAACCGGGATGTCCCCAACGGTACCAAAGGTAAACGTGCCGACCCCATGGATAAACCACTGAGCCGGTGCCGTCTGGGACCGGAAAACAGCGATGTCGGCCTTCCCGTCCCCGTTATAGTCCGCCGGGACCGGTGTATCGGTCCGAAGCCCGAAGGTCACAGGCGCCATGCCATCGATGTCCCACTGAAAGCGGAACCGGCCAAAGCGCGTGTGCCAGCAAGCAAACAACGAACATCCGACGGGGTTGTTCAACGTATAGTACTCATGGATGGGATAGAAGGTCGTGTCGTCCGTGGGGTCCACGGAAATCATGCTGTAGTCGCCCCAGCGGCTGGCCGTCGAAGTCTGGGAGGCGCTCCCGGCGATGAGTTCCGCCTCATCCCGCAAGGTGCCCGGCGGGTCGTAGACCGTTCGGCAAGCATAGCGGATTGATGGAAACACGCTACTGGAAGACACCGAGTAGCTGACGCAGAAGTCCCGCAGGCGATTAACAGCCACGCTGGCCATCCATCGGCTGGCTCCATCCGGCAGGGCTTGAGTGCCTTGGTCCTTAAGCGCGATGGCCTGAGTGGTGTTGTCGAATTCGAGGATATACCAGCGGACCCCCGCCTGATAAGCCCCAGCAACCGTACAGTCGGCCGGGTTGGAGTTCGCACAGACTGTATGGTTCAAGACGATCCAAGACTTGTTATCCGGAAAGAGGGACGTGGAGAACCTGCGGAATACGACCCGATGCATTAGGCGGTCGCTGATGGAATCCAAGAAGCGGGGTATATCTACAAGGGGCTGAGGGATATCGTCCCGACCCGCCGGGTTGAGGGGATTAAAAGCAGCAACGGAGATAGGGCTACTGGCGTCCTCGAAAAAGTTACAGTCCGTAGCACAGTTAGTAGGGCATGAAACCGTCCCGAAGAAGTCGCAGACCTGGAACCGAAAGAGACGAAGGCCATCTTGGGGATCTCCGAATTCCGTTGCCGTATGCATGACGAAAATCCCAGGATTTGTGAAGCTATTGAATGGTGCAAAAAGGGGTGGTAAGCCATCCCAGTCAGCCGCCAGCATCCCGCCCAGCAGTGTCATGTTGAGCCCCGATGGAGGTGTGGCCGTCGAACCGAAGTAGACAAAGGGTGCCGGAAAGCCAAGGGCCAGGGCCAGTCGGTCGAAAGCGAATACTCCCTGGCCGCAGAAGACAGAACTCGGATCAGGACATGGAGGAAGCCCACCAAAACCACCAAATCGAAACAGCAATGCACTGGCTGAAGGGCGGACCGAAAGTCAACTGGAACTGGGAAAGAATCCAGCGGTCGAATTCCTGGTCGTACAGGACGATAGGGTCCCCGTCATCGGTCAGGGCGCATGGTCCGGTCCATCCGGCCGAGGCAAAAATCTGGCTGAGCGTCAGCGGCCCGGCCAGCTTCGCCCCCGTGTTCTTGTCGTAGACGGCCAGGGCCAGGTTAACGAACTCCACGTATTGACCCCGGCCGACGTCCCCGTTGACGTCCGGCGGCAGGACCTGGAAGCCCTGCACGAGCTGGTTATCATAGTTATTAAGGCCCTCGAAGGACCCCAGGGGGCTCGGCGTCTGAGCGGGCCCAGGGCCTGGCAAAGCGGGCCCGGGAGCCTGCGAGGTCGGCCCGGACGTCGACCCCGGTCCCCGCGGGGGTAGCGGGAATTGCGGTGTGATATAAAGATTTTCGACTTCGCCGGCAAACAGGTCGGGGTCAAGCTTTTTCAAGAAGTCGCGAGCCCGCTCCATCCACGCCGGCTTAGACCGCATCTGAGGCGGACGTTGCAAGGGCTCAATCTCTGTCAGGGGTTTGGATACGCCGACAAATCGGGGATATCCCACATAGGGACCCCCCGGGGTCTGACCCTCCGGGAGGCGGGGTCGCTGGAACCACCCGATTTTCTCAAGCTCCTCCCGGATTTCCTCCAAAGGCTTTCCCTTCAGGCGGGAAAAGTCTACCGCGGGACCCGCAGGCGCCAGGGACCTTTGGGCAGACCGGGCGCCGGGTACCTGGGGAGCCGTCCCCAAGAGGCCCCAAAGGGCTACGAGGGCGACGGCCCAGAAGGCATGACGATGCTTGACGCGCCACATAGAATCCCTCCTCTTTGGATTCTGAGGTGAATAGGGGATCAAGAATCCACCCCCCTCTTCCCACCTTTCGGTCCCCCTGCCTCTCAGACGTATTGCCCCTTGAAAGGACTTATCCTACCACTTTCATAGGCCGTTCAACAAGCCGGTCTTGGGTGACTATTCCATGCAAAGCCCCTCTGGCGGGGATGCTCACGTTCGCTGTCTTTCCAGAAGCCCATGGAAACCCTCCTCCAAGAAAAGTCCGTCGGCCCTCCCACCTGCTCGCCGTGCGGCTCCGAACCCTTCGGACGCCTCTCGAGAAGGGACTTCTCTTTGCCCCCCTTCCTCAAGCGAGGCTCCCATTATACCCGGCCCCCCGGGCCCGTGCCAAGTCGATGGCTCCGATGCCTGTCCTATTTTTGGCGGGCAAATCCCCGAAAACCACGAGAGACAGGGAAAACCATCCTGTCATGAAACGCTGAGTATGTCGCATGAACTGCCTCTTTATGTGTGAAGTTGCGACGCTCGCCGCGTTGGAAGTGGGAAGGTGCCCAGAGGACGCGAGGCATCCTCACGGGGCTCGCCGCTTAAGCCGTCGCAGCGGTTCGTGGGGGAGGGCCCGGCTCCTTCAAGGGAGCCGGCGGAAACTCGCTCGGCCAATTCCGGAGTGCCGAGGCCCTCTCCAGGCTTCGGGAATGTCTTAGAGGGACTCGCCACACGAAAGGTCGCAAAAGCTTAAGCGTTTGGATTATCGGACGGATTTCGGAGATGTTGCGCGCGAAGGAAGAACCCCGATCTCCCTCATCAGAACGGGGTTTTCCGGGGATCCGCCCACCAACACTGAAACACAACTCATTTCAAAATCCGGTCCCGGGTGCCGGGTCCCCGGGAGAGACGGAAGACCGAAAGGCCGGGATCTCGGGATGGACTGGGGGGAAAGGAATTTTGAAACGAATTGCAGTCATTCGTTTTCGTGGAGATGCCTGAATGGATAGGCCCTAATGGGAATAAACCCGCCATGGGCCTCTCAACTCCCCTCATCCCGTATCCCGCGTCTCGCACGCCCGATGTGCAATGTTTTTGAGCATTGGCTGGAGAGGGCGTAGAGTCTCTGGGATGAGGGAGGCCGGTCCTTTTCCCGGTGTCCTCGCGATGCAGGGCCGGCCTGTGCTTGACCGGGAAACGTACCCATCGGGTTTACATCCCTCTTCTGATGCCCGAGACTATCGCTCGATACCGATCAGCCTGCACTCCGTATCTGGCATCGGACGGATCCGCAGGTTCTTGACGGCTACGGCCAAGGGGCGGGGGTCCGGAGGGACCCGGACGGGTGGCCACTGACTCACGAGTTCCAGGGTATTCCTACCCGTCTGCAGGGGCACGTGCACCGGTGGAAAGGCTCCAAAGCCCTGCCAAGACACTTGGACCGTCGCCGCGGGCCGGCCATTGATGACGATACGCACCGCGTTAGGGGTCTGAATCGCGAACAGCTCGCCCTGAAGCGTAACCTGCATGTCGGCGGCAGTAATGACTTGAATTTGACCCCGCCCGTCTGTCCACCGCCACCAGTCGGAACCGCTTCGCTCCAGGTCATACCATCCGGACCCAAAGGCCGACCGGCATCCGGTCCCTCGGATCCCCGGCCCCAGCTTCTGGAGGTTGGAGAGAATCCCGAACAGCCGCATCCGGGGTGTCAAGAGTGGAATGTCTCGCACGTCCGGCTGATGTGCCAACCATTCGACCATCGGCCGGGTCGCAATGGGGGGGTCCCAATGGAAGCTGACTTGCTCTTCGTCCTGAATCAGGACATGCGTGATTCTATGTTGGCGAATTAGGCTCTGCATGCGGTCTGGGTCCCACGGGAAGCGCCCCCAGGAGACCACGCGGTTAGCATAGTGAGAACGGGGTGCAAAGAGGGGGTAGTCCCGAGCGTCCTGATGGGCGATCAGTAGGATTCGGGCTCCCGTCGGCAGGAGCTCCATGACCTCCGCGAAGGGTTCGTCTAACTCAGCCCTCGGCAGAGGGTATCGGGGGAGAGCCTGAAGATGTCGAATCTGCTGGTCTATGGACGCCAGTCCCATCCATAGAATCCCCCAAATCAGCAGGCCGAGCCGAAGCCGCCGGCCAGCGCTCCATATCGAAAGCCACCATGTGGTCATGATGATGCCCAAGGCGTAAGGCGCGATCAGCAGGCGTTCCGGGATGCCGGACTGAGCCATCCAGCGCACAAACCACACGTTGGCCATCGTGAGGGGCACATCCAGGAGAGTCAGGACCGACAGAGGAGATAGGTCGATCCGAGGATAAGATCGGGCGATTTCCCGAATCAGATGGACACTGCCGATACCTATCCCGATGAGCCAGACAAGGCCTCCCAAGGAGTATGACCGTGCGGCAGGAGGTACCGAGAATCGGTAAATGCCGGGCCAGCCCTGGTCTGTCTCCATCGGCAGAGGCTTACTGGCTCCCAGACGGTCGCTCAGTCGACGGCCCAGGTGCTCCAAGATGAGGCGAAGCCTTTCATCGGGCACAGATGGCCACTCGAGCATCTGAAAGACAAAGCGCACCGTGTGCGTGTAGACCTGCCGTATGCTTAAGTCACTGCTGTGGACCTTCCGAAAGGCCGGAGGCCCCAGGATATGACCGTACCGGATCAGACTGTAACCCCACGGGACCCAGATCCCACTGAGGACAAGGCCGAGAGCTATGCCCCCCAGCCAGGCCTTAAGGGATGGAAGCCGGTCCGACCCTGAATACATGAAGAATACCAGGATTGCGACGATGAACAAGATTGGTAATGACGCGTAGTGGGTATGAATGCTCAGAATACTACACAGGGCGACCCCCCAAAGGGGGCGTGGAGCCCTCTCGCCTCGGTTCTTGACTATACGCAGGCACCAGAAGGCCGTCCCTAAGACGAACAAGGCCTGCCAGAGATTCGGTTTCAACGTGATAGCATGGGTCCGGACAATAGGGGTCATCCCCAGAACCAAGGCTCCCAAGGTGGCTACCGGCCGGGAAGTCCCAAGCTCCCCGAGGAGTAAGTAGGCCCCGTACAGGAGGGCCGGATAGGCCACCCAGAACACGAGACGCCCGATGGCCTCGTCTCGTGTCAGCAAGACAGGCCACAGGAAGAAAAGCTCACTCCCGAAGGGAAAGACGTTTTGCCGAATATTGTGGGTCTCATAGGGCAAAATCGTTTGATGCTGAATCCAATATAGAACTCGAGAAGCGTGACACTGCCGTTCATCACGTCCGTAGAGGGGAGTTCGCCACCGCTCCCAGGCCGAAAGGGCAACGACGGCGGCCAAGACGATCCACAATGCGCGGGTCCCCAAATCTCCTCGAAAAGTCAGCCGGTGCCGCGGAGTTGCCGGTTCGAGGAGTGGGACCGGTCGGCCCGTCCGATACCCACGTCGTAGGCCTTGAAACGCCCACCAGGCCAGTACGAGCCCGATTTGCCAGATGCCCCAAGCCCAAGGCGTCAGCCATCGAAAAAGAGAAAGGCTCCACGCCAGGACACTGACCTGGAGGGCCAGGGCCGTCCAGAAAACCCAGAACCGTTCGGCGGCGTCTAAGCCGATGTCCCGCGCGGCTTTCCAGCTCCAACCTACCGCTAAGGCGAAGCTGAGAACGAACAGCTCCATCCATTCCCCTCTAAGTGATACAGCCGGATGCCGTCCCATGAAAGGGGGATTCGATGGACTTCCGGTCGTCCCCGAAGATAGGCCTCTACCGCTTGGGGGACACCCTGAATGAGCCCCCGTGGGGCCGTCATCCCGTCGTCGTGGAGGACGACGAAGTTGATTCGATACCGACAGATCTCCGTTTCGAGCCGAGATGCATCAAAAGGATGTAAGCCCCACCGAACGACTTTGTTGCTATACCGGTGGAGAGGGTCAAAGAGAGCATAGTCTCGGGTGCTTTCGTGGGCGACCAAAAGAATCCGAGAACCCGGAGGCACGTGTCGCAGGACCTCTTGAAAGGGTTCCCACCGAAGGGCCGCCAGAGTCCGGACCCGGTCGGGCCGGACGACCTCGGGAGCATGGAGGGTACCGTAGACCGTCCAAGCCAGCAAACTGACAGTCAGAAAGGCCGGGGCTCGGACCGATAAAGCCCATCGATGGAGGAAATAAGCACAGATACTTAACCCCAGGCCATAGGGCCCTATCAGAAGGCGCTCGGGGACCCCGGCCTTAGACATCCATCGGATGGCCCATACCGTCCCCCATACGGCAGATAGTTCCATCAGGACCAAAAGGGAGATTGGGTCGATGGTCCGAGCGACGGCTGAGCGCACCAGGTGGACCGTCCCCAGGATCAAAGCCAATCCCCACAGGAGTCCGCCGGCTGAAAACTTCTCTCCGTATTCCGGGAAGCGGAACGTAAAACGTCCGACCCAATTTTCCTCGAGGGGCAGTGGGGCGTCCGCTTTCAGTGAATGAATGACCTGACGAACTGCCCCTTCGACCGAGGTCCGAGACCGGCTCTCCGGCCAATAGGGCAGTTCCAACAATAGGAAGGGGAACCGGACAGTGTGGAGGTAAAAACGATGCAGACTCCACTCTCCTGCATGGACCCACCGCATAGGGGCAGGGCCCAAGGGATGCCCATAGTCGACGAGGTTTTCGACCAACGTGACCGATAATCCGCTCAGGACGGCTCCGCTTCCCAGGCCGAGGGCTAAGGCTCCGTAGGCCCGGACCCGGTCTACCCAAGGTCGCCTGGGAGCCAAGATAGGGATTAGAAAGGGGATCCCCAGGACGAATAATCCATTCCATCGAGTGTTGACGGCCAAAGCCCCCAGAAGACCGGCCCACCCCAGACAGCGCCGGAATCCGGGAGAGGCCCGGTCCTGCCAGGCCCGGAGGGTCCAGAAAGCCATACCTTCTAAGAAAAGGGCAAAGTGCATGTCGGGTTTCAAAGTCGTCACATGGGCGGTGACGATAGGTGTGACGCCCCACAGAATCGCTCCCAAGAGGGCCACCGCCCGGCCGGTCCCCAGTGCCCGAATGAGCCCGTAGAGCCCCCCCAGGGCCAGGGGGAACCCGGTCCAAGCGACCATCCGCCCGACCCGCTCGTCTCGCGTCAAGAGGACCCCCCATAGGAAATACATTTCACTGCCCAGGGGAAAGGCCGTCTGGCGCACGTTACTGGTAGTAAAATGAAAAATGCTCTTATTCTGTATCCAGTAAAGCACGCGAGAAGCGTGACAGCTACGAGCATCGTAGTTATACAGGGGCGTGATATACATCAGGTACCCCATCCAACCGACCCACACGAGAAGGCCTGACATCAGGAGTCCCGTCAGGCACTCTCGCCCTGGCCGGATTCTCCATCCCACCGCAAGGGCCTGCACGAGGCCTTTCAGACTGAACCCCCGGTCGGTCCTCCACGGCCATCGGACGAAAACCCCCAGCGTGCCCATCCCCTGCAGGCATAGCCAGACCGCAGGCTCCAAGCGGCCCAAGAGCGAGCTTAGGGTGGCCAACGTCCCGAGCTGAAGACTGATGAAGGCGACGAAGATCCAGTAGGCCTCCCATCCGTCCCGCGCCCAACGGGCCGTCATCCGTCCAGTGCTAAGGATCATCAGAAGCGCCGAGACCATCCAAGTCAGCCCGTGAGGGGCGACCCAAATTCCATAGCTGACCCATCCCGCCCCGAGGACGATCCATATCAGCAGAGCGTTTCGCATGTTTCCCGAGGCCCCTTTTGGTCAGGAGGACCGTTCAGGCCACCCCGGTCCTCGGATAGGCTTCAAGACTTCATGCTCCGTCTCGATGTCTCCCAAGCGCCATGCTAAGGGACGGTAGTCCCGGTTACGCAGGAATCGATGAGGGACGAACCACCGGTCGGCCCGGACCTCGATGACGTGAATCCCCGCCGGCCAAGGCTCGGGAGTCTCCAACGCCAGTACGAAATCGCCTTCCTTGGCGGCCGTGTGCTGGCCGACCTCTTGGCCATCCACGGAGACCGTCAGCGTCAGCGGGAGTCCCATAAATTGGGGATTCGTATACCCCCGGACGATGAGTCGTCGCCACGGCCGGTGAGATTCGACCGCAACGACGAGCCGCGGCCCGACCCATCCATCGGGCCAGGGTTGGGTGTAATCGAGAAACGCTTCCGTATGAGCGGAGATCCCACTGGTACCGTATCGAATCCACAGCCGCCGAAAGAGGGCCTTAGCGAGGTCCCGAAGGTGGGGATAGACGACCACGTAAAAGACGACCTCAGGTGCCAGGATGCCGCCGGCCGCCCCGTACACCAAGGCCCGTCCATAACGGCGGGCTCGGCGGGCCTCGTCGGCCCGTCGAAGCCACTGCCGGGCTCGGCCCGTGCGGTTAAGTCGGTACAGGGACAGGGAGAGGGCCAGACGCCAGTACATCGGTCGGAAGGGGGAGCCCCAGTAGCGGCGGCTGATGCGAATACATTCCTCCAGGCGGGCCGAGTCCGTCTGTCGCATGGTCTTGGAATGTCCGTGCAGACGGTAAGCCGCCAGGACCTGGTCGATGCGGTGAAAGTGATAATATTTCGAAAATTTACAAAATAGATCGTAGTCGACCCAGGCCGCCGGCAGTGCCTCGTCCAACGGACCGCACCGCTCCCAGACCGTCCGGTGCCAAAAGGTCGCCGGCTGGGGAATCGTGTGACCCTTCCAAATTTCCAGGACTCGCCGGTGACCCTCAAAGCGGCTGGGATGCTCGATACCGATGTAGCGACCGGCCTCGTCGATAAAACGGCACCGGCCCATGACGACGTAGCGGCCCCGGCCCGGGTCGACCTCTTGGGCCACTCGCTCCAGTGCCCCGGGCCAAAGGAGGTCGTCGGCGTTAAGAAATCCGAAAATCTCCCCCGTCGCCAAACGGAACCCCTTGTTGATCGCGTCGGCCTGGCCTCGGTCGGGTTCGCAAATGACCCGTAGGTGGGGCAGGTGGGCATACCGTCGGAGGACTTCCAGGGTCCCGTCTGTCGATCCCCCATCGACGACGATGTGCTCGAGATTCGGGTAACCTTGGGCGGCGACGCTCTCGATCGCCTCGCCGATATACTGTCCCTGATTGAGAGACGGCGTCACGAGGCTGATGCGGGGCTTATCGGTCATGGCCGCATACCTCCCGACCTATCCCATAGAGCTCCTGGTGAACCCGGTAAAGCACGCTCAGGACCGTCCGGGTAAATCGTTCCCACGAAAACCGGGCCGCCTGACGACGACCTCGCTCGACGAGAGCCCGTCGCAGGGATGTATCCGTCAGCACCCGGGCGATGGCGTCGGCCCACGCCTCGGCCGACTGAGGGTCTTCGACATAAAGGGCCGCCTCCCCGGCGACCTCGAGCAGGCTCGTCCGGCGGCTACAGACGACGGGACAATCGCAATGCATGGCTTCCAGTACGGGCATCCCGAAGCCCTCAAACAGAGAAGGAAAGACCAATGCGGCAGCGCCCTCGTAGAGACCGGGCATGTCGGCCTCAGGACAGTAGCCCAACCATCGAACCTGCCGTTCGAGTCGAAACCGCCGAACCGACTCGAGGAATTCTGCATGGGCCTCCTTGGCCTGCCCGGTGCAGACGAGGAGCGGCTTCAGTCGATAGGCCTCCCGTAGGACCGCCAGGGCTTCCGCTAAGACCCGGTGATTTTTGTGAGGCCACGTGTGGGCCGGATAGAACAGATAGCTCCCGGGGCTCAGACCGTACCGAGTCAGGACCCGGTCCGGCCGGTGCCGATAGGGACTGTCGGGGTGGAAGGCCGGGCGAGCCGCCAGATAGGTCGTCGTGACCCGCTCGGCCGGAATCCCCAGCCGTTCGATGAGGGTCTGACGCGTGAATTCGGAAATCGCACAGATGTGCCTGGCGTGGCGAATCGACCGCGTATAGAGGAGACGCCGTTCTTGAACGTGATGGGGCGAGAAGAACTCCGGATGGTACTCGTGCTGAAGGTCCGGCACGATGAGGACGTTGGCCAAGGGATAAAGGTCCGGATAGATATAACCCGGGATGGAGAGGGCGATCTGGGCGTCCAGCCGGTGAAGCCAACGCAGGTTTTCGACCTCGGGTGGATGAGTGTCTGGAAGCCCCAGACGGGCTAAGAGCCACCGCCGGCCGAGACGGAAAGCCAGACGCCCGTAGCGAGTGGGAGCGTCCGTCGCCACGATGTGAATGTTGGGATGCAAACGGGTGTCGAAGTCGTACCGGACCTCGCTGGGAACGAGGACCGTGTAGGAGTTGTAAAAATCCCATCGCAGGATCTGTTCAAGGAAGGAACGGGCGATCTGCTCGATACCCCCGGCGACACCGGGCTTCATCCAGCGTAAGTCGATAAGAACCCGCATCGGCTCGGCGGCTGCCCCCTTAGCCCGCCACCGGGCGGTCAGGGCCTCGTAGTACCGCCGAGCCAGCCGCTCCGGGTTGTGCTGGTGGAGGACCCGAGCGCGACCCTGCCGCCGAATTCGGTCCCGGAGAGCGGGGTCCTGAAGGACCTGGACGATCCGAGCAGCCATCTCCCGGGGGTCATCGGCAATCAGGATGTCCACACCGTCTTGATACTCTAAGCCCTCTGCCCCGACGGAGGTCGCAACGACACACTTATTCATCGCCCATGCCTCCAGGATCTTGTTTCGCATCCCGCTCCCAAAGCGTAGGGGAACGACGATGACCGTCGCCCGGGCTATGTAAGGCCGAATGTCGGGGACGGCTCCTGTCACGACGATACCAGGTCGACGCGCCAACTCCTGAACCCGAGGGGTCGGATTCCGGCCGACGACCCAGAACTCCGCCTCAGGGACGGCCGCCCGGACCCGAGGGAAGACGACATCTGCAAAGAAACAGGCCGCATCGACGTTAGGGGGATGATTCATCATCCCGGTAAACACGATTCGGGCCGCCTCTTCGGCCTCTAAGGAGGGCGCAAAGTAATCGGTGTCGACAGGGATGGGAATCGTCACGACATGCTCGAGGCCATAATGTCGCCGGACCCAGGCCTCATCCGCCGGCGAGACGGTGACGACCAGGTCATATCGACGGGCATACCGGGCCTCAAAGTGACGATAACGCCAGGCTTCCAGGCGATAGACCAGACGCTTCAACCCCGTCTCTGCCCGGGCCCGGCGCTCATAAAGGAGCGCCCGCACGTCGTGCATCACCAGCACCCGTAGGGGCAGGGGCGGTAAGGCGTCCCACCAATGCGCGCCGTGGGTCTGGACGACGACCAGGGCCTGCCAAGATTCCCGGGCCAGGGCCTCCAGGAGGGGGCCCGAAAGGTTGCAAAATTGCATGTCCTGTATCAGCGTGTCCCAAGGACGTCCCGGCCGGGATCGCAAGACCCTGTAGAGGATTGTGGCTGCCCGCCGCGCGAGCCCCGGGGCGGATTGATTGAGCAGGGGGTTTCTCCATAAGTAGAGGTCCACGCCGGCATCGGCCAGCACCTTTGTCTTCTCAAGCTGTTCGGACGTGTGGACCATGGACACGAGGCCGACTCGGCCGGCCAGTCGGGCCAGGCGGGTCGTATGTAAATACTCATGCCCCGCCCAGCCGGGAAAGACCGGTAGGTCCCCGTTCAGGATAAGAATCCGTAAAGCCCCCTCTCCCGCCATAGGCCGTCTTGCCGGCATGGGAAAGCCGGATCATCTCCGGCGTCGTATCCAAAAGCTCCCGGGCCACACCGTAGTCGGGTCATAACTCGGAAAGTACCGCCTCAGCAGGTCAGGATGCCGTCCATGCATGTAGCTCCCCGCCCAGAGGACCTCAAAGGCCTGATTAAAGGCCAGAAACGCTTGAAGCAAATACTGTTCCGTCCAAAAACGGTGCTCCTCGACGACCCATGCCCGGGGATAGTCCCAAGGTAGGAAGATGTCATGGAAATGGACCAAAACACCCGGCTTCAGCCGGGGCAGGACCTCCAGGATGATGAATCGAACATCGCTGTCAATCCGGACGACGTGAGACCCATCGACAAAAAGGATATCGTTAGCACACAATTCGCCAAAAAACTCTACCCCCAGCACTTGAACGGCCTGGGAGATCACACGACTGAGGCCCGGAAATCCACGACGAAGGACTTCGCCGGGATAAGGATCGACCGCGATGAGCTCTGTGTCGTAGCCCTCCTCGGCGTTTCTCCGAACGGCAGCGGCGGCCACGTAAGTCGAAAACCCAGCCCCGACCTCGACGATACGCCGGGGCCGATAGTGACGAATCATACAATAATAGACCTCCGCGTCTACAGACCGAAACATCATTTGATTGAAATAGTACTGATACGCTGTATCCGTCGGGCCTCGAGGAAAGGCTTCATACTCAGACCTATACGGACTGCATACCTCTTCCAGAAACGCCTGCTGACCCGCTTCGTTCATATCCAGGCCGACGAGATCGGAGGGCCGGGCCCATAGGTCGTCCCTCAAGTCCGAAACCCGGGGAATGGGAGAATAAAAATGTACAGGTGTAACATGAAATCCGTAAGATTCCCACAACGTAAACAACCGCCGGTCGTGTAAATAATGGTCGGCGATCCACCGGGCCACCACTTCCGGCGATATCCGGGGTGCTCCGAAAGATGACCCCCCACCCCTGGAGAAAACCTGCCGCACCCAAGACCCGATGGCCCGCAGACGCCTCATCTCGGCCGTACCTGCCGTGACTTGCCAGAACGGTTCAGTCCATGAGAACCCCGCGGGGTTCTTCCCGCTTCGTGCCGTCGTGACGACGTAACGACAGCGCCGCCCCGATGCGACAAGCCGGTCCATGGCGAATTGCCCAACCCAAGCCCCCGGCCTGTCTCGCACCCCCCGCTCGGGCGAGCGGGACGAGGGCCCAAAATAATACCACATGGACGACCCAGGTGCAAACCGATTGCTGAAGTCGCCGGGTGTGAGTTCGTCGTGACGATAAAACCGAAAGAGAGGGACCTCTTCCAGACGGGGGTCGACGTCAGCCAAGGGGACCGCGTGACCGTCCGCCAGGATGAAGTGCCGGTCTATACAGTGGGTCTCCAGGAGCATGTACTGTCCGGTGACGCTCCAGATACGGTCCAGGGCCAGCAGGGGATATCGCAGGTGATAGAGTACGCCGAGAAACAAGACCACGTCGAACGTACCGAGGGTTCCGGCGAAATTTCGTACACGGTACTCTGGACGTACTCGACACGGCTGTTTAAGAGGCTTTTCACTACGGCAGATCCGTACCGGTCCGGGGGATGAAGGCCCAAGGCCACGACCCACCGGACTCCGCGACGTTCGGCTTCGAAGCTGAAAAAGCCGTCCCAGGCCCCGACGTCCGGGACGGTCAGGCCCTCCAGGCTTTCTGGAAACTGAAGGTACCGGAGCATGTCCTGCAGATACGAAAGGGGCACCCGGCCCGGCGTGACCAGGCCCGGCTCGATCTCAATGGAGTGGTACCGGCGGACAGAGTTAATGAGACGAACCTTCTCCTCGCGAATCACCGCCATGGTCGCCATCTCCCGACGGGACACCTTCCCCTTTAGGGTGGTTCGATGCCAATAGCGCTTCAATGTCCTGCAAGAGGCGTTCTACCCATCGCCATCTGCCGACTCGACGAGCCACATAATACAAGCGACTGCTCCGAAGCGTCAAAGCTCTCTGCAGGAGAATCTCTGCCCTCTTCAATCGGTCCTGCAGATCTTGGATGAGGGCGGCCTGACGCTGGATGACCTCCAGACGGGCGGCCCGGTCGGCCTCGACGTGGGCCAGGTAGGCCTGGGTCTCCTGCAGGTGGGCCTGGAGTTCGGCGTGCTCCCCCTGGAGGCGGCCCAGCTCCTCGGCCTGACGCTGGATGACCTCCAGACGGGCGGCCCGGTCGGCCTCGACGTGGGCCAGGTAGGCCTGGGTCTCCTGCAGGCGGGCCTGGAGTTCGGCGTGCTCCCCCTGGAGGCGGCCCAGCTCCTCGGCCTGACGCTGGATGACCTCCAGACGGGCGGCCCGGTCGGCCTCGACGTGGGCCAGGTAGGCCTGGGTCTCCTGCAGGCGGGCCTGGAGTTCGGCGTGCTCCCCCTGGAGGCGGCCCAGCTCCTCGGCCTGACGCTGGATGACCTCCAGACGGGCGGCCCGGTCGGCCTCGACGTGGGCCAGGTAGGCCTGGGTCTCCTGCAGGCGGGCCTGGAGTTCGGCGTGCTCCCCCTGGAGGCGGCCCAGCTCCTCGGCCTGACGCTGGATGACCTCCAGACGGGCGGCCCGGTCGGCCTCGACGTCCATGTAACGGGCATAGAGGTCCCGGTACTGCCGGTCGAGGTCCCATAGGGCCAGGACCATCCGGCCGGTGGGGGTTCGGCTCAAGGTCTGCTCGATGGCTTCCGCCGTGTGAGACCGGATGGGAGACCGGGATGCGACGAGGAACATGTCGTAGTGGGCAAAGATAGGCGGCTCAAACCGGATATCCTCGACGCCCAGCCGTCGGAAGAAGGTCTGAATCGACGTCATACTGAACAAATAGAGATGCTCTTTCGGCTTTAACTGCTCCAAGAAGGGGTCTTTTTGCTCGACCATTTCCGGATAGGTCTTGCCCTCCGGGTAGCGAGGCGTCTGGATCAGAAAAATGCCATCCGGCTTCAGGAGACGCAAGCAGTGCTGTATCGTCCCGACGGGGTCCGGCAGGTGCTCCAGCACGTCCATGAGGACGATGCCGTCCAGGGACCCGGTCGCCAGGGCCTGATCTTCGACAGGGCCTAAGAGCATCGGGACGTCAAAGGTCCGTCGGGCGAAGTCCACGACCCAGGGGCTGAGTTCCAGGCCGACGGCGTCGAACCCGGCCCAGCGGAGCAGGGCCACGAAGCCGCCGTGGCCGCTCCCCAGCTCCAGGACCCGGCCGGGCGGCAGTCTGTACTTCAGGAAAGCCCGGAGCCAGTAGAGGCAACGCTCCGGCAAGTCCGTTCGGGCTCGAACCGTGATATCCGCGTAGCCCAACACTTTCTCCTGATAGGAGAGCCAGTATTCCCGGCCGTAGAAATCATGGGCATCGTCCGTGACCCGGGCGATGGTCGGGTCGGGCATCTGAGCGTACACGAGGGTCTCGCAGGCCGGACACCGCAGGTAGTCGGGAGAAAAGGGCTCCAGGTCTGTATGACCGCACCAGCACGCCACCGGCCTCTTCATGGCCGCCTCCGGGCGTAAAAGACGGCCCCGCTTCCGACCGATAGGTCCCTTTCCATTTGCAGGAAGCCCAGCAGGACCTGACGGAAGGCCTGGGGGAAGTGGGGGATCTGCCGGAGCCGGGCGTATAAGACGTCTCCGACTTCTCCGGGCGGACGGCGGACGTGCCACAGGTGGTCCAGTAGGAGAAACAGCCGGCTGGTCATTTCGGGGACGATGGGGATGTAAACGTCGACCTCAAAGCCGGCCGCCTCCAGGGCCCGGACCCAGCCCTCGGGCGGGAGCGGATTAACCAAGTGATGGAAGGCTTCGTACTCCGCCTGTAGGCTACGGGCCCGTTGCGGCTCCCCGACGGTCTCGACCAGGAGCGGCAACGTCGCCCACTCCACGAGTTTGTCCGTCACCACGCTCA
>Ga0079995_1067179_pt1 | contig 16364 bp, 15 predicted proteins | sample FaiFalFF_MnMetaG_2_FD_69198 | JGI IMG/M metagenome (GOLD analysis project Ga0079995, IMG submission 69198) | Freshwater microbial communities from Yellowstone National Park, Wyoming, USA - Fairy Falls C (FF_Mn_C) (SPADES assembly) (version 4) | ecosystem: Environmental > Aquatic > Freshwater >...
GAGTTTCAGGAAGTGCCGGGCGCTCTCGTGGGTGGAGCCATGGCTGTGATGGGGTTTTTAGGCGATGTGTGGGAGTCGGCCTGGAAGCGCTACCATAATCTCAAAGACTCGGGTTCTCTCCTGCCCGGGCACGGCGGCCTCTTAGATCGCTTGGATGCCCTCCTGTGGATTAGCCCCCTCTGGTGGGGCCTGAGTAAGTTGTGAGAGAACAGGAACTCAAAGCTCCCAAAGCTAGGCCCCGACTAAAAGAAGGGTTTGACCAGGGTCTCCCTCCGGCCTAATATCATTTGCAATCAAAAGCCTTCTGGATGGAGAGGGAGGTTTTGGTCGCTCCGCTCCTTCTGGTCAAAGCGGTCAGGGGCGGCGGCCCCATAAAATACCACCTACTCGCATTCAAAAACTCTTTGCATTAAGTCGGTATAATCCCGTTTCGCATTATAAACTTTCTTTTTGGTCGGCGGCCAGCGCCCAAAGGGCGCGGGCGCGCCCATCCCCTCTTCACCCTAAGAAAGCCTTGACCTCAAAATGGTATAAGAGCGGCTCTGACCTCTGGCTTGGGATAACTGGCCCTAAGGCTTTCCCCATTTTTAGGCATGCCTAATAAAATATTAGGTTTTCCTATATTTGCACTATGTTGCGAAAGTGTGCCTTTGTGCTGGGCTGCATGGGGTATGGGCAGGTTAGCTCCATGGACAGTGTGCCTTCGTATGAGATGGAGCCTATTCTTTTGGAGGGGCGCTCTCGGGTAACGCCGATATATCGGTTAGACCCCCGTCAAAGTTTAGCGCCGAGTTTTTTGCAGGCGGCTTTTGAGCAGGTGCCAGGGGCTTATTGGATGGGGACTTCGGCTCATGGGGGGAGACCCGTGCTGAGAGGACTCTCGTATCAGCGTATTTTGCTATTGTACAATCACCTTCCTCGGGATGGGGATTACTGGGGGGAGGACCATGGGTATGAGGTGCCGGCCCGCTATTTTTTTCTTGTGCCGGAGGTTGTTTTAGGCCCGCAGGCTGTTCGGTATGGTAGTGGGGCTCTGGGCGGTGTGGTGCATTATCGGCCGTTTTTATTGGATAGTACGACTTTTTTCTGGCAGTGGCAGGGTCTTCAAAACCCCGCTGGCGGTTCTGCTCAAATAGGATACCTTCGGCGCATGCGTTGGGGGGGCATAGCGGCGGAGGGGGGCTTTCAGAGGTTGGCTAACTACTTGGAGCCTGTTCGCGGGGCTGTTTGGAATACCGCCCTGCAAGAAGGGCATGGCGGTCTCCTCACCGAAGCGGCTTGGGGGAGCCGCACGCTCCGATTGTGGGCCTACGTTTTCTCTCAAAGGCTCGGACTCCCCCCCGAAGATTGGGACCCCGAAGAGCACACCTGGCTCTTAGGCAATGGCCATACCATTCCTGCCAGGGCCGCTCAGTCTCTCCGCATAGATGCACCCTATCAGTACATTCAAAACTTCACGACTGGCGCCGAAGTTTCCCGCCTCCACAAGGAGGCTATAAGTACCTTCCGCCTAAGTTATCTCCAGAATCAGCGGCAGGAATACGGTTATGGGGCTGAGGCGCCTGATGTCTGGCTTCGGAATCGACGCCTGGGCGCTGAGTGGGTTTATCTTCATCCGAAGTATCAGGGAGGTATCACCAGTGTATGGAGTTATCGTACGGATGAGGGGTCCGAACCTTTTGCGCCTACGGCTCTGAGCTGGGAAAGTGGTTTGTGGGGCCGATACCGCTATCCTACTTTGCGCGGCCAATGGCAAATTGGCCTGCGTCTCCACTATGGCGGCCACTACCGCCTCCCCTCCCCCGCCCAGCGCCAATACTTTACCTGGGCCACCGAAATCAGCTACGAAACCCCCACCTACCAGCTCAAGCTCGCCCGTAGCTTCCGCCTTCCGCACCCCGTAGAACTCTGGGCCAACGGCTTCCACGAGGGCGCCCGCCGCTACGAAATCGGTAACCCCACCCTCCCCACCGAAATCGCCTACACCTTAGAAAGCCGCCTCGCCTACCGCCCCCTCACCTTCCAAACTTACCTCATGTACTTCCCGCAGTATATCTTCTTTGAACGCACTCAGGACACCCTTGTGAGCGCCATCGGAGCAGCCTTCCAATATGTTACCAGACCCGCTCTCCTCACAGGCCTAGAAACCACTTACGAAAGAGATTGGCTCACCCTCACTCTTAGCTACGTCCATGGCCAATTCCTGAAAGAACACGCAGACTCCCTGCGCGCTATGCCCAAGGTACCGCCATTGAGGTTGCGTCTCCAAGTGCTACGGGCCGAACGCGCTTTCCAGCCTTATTTAGAGACGGCTTTTTATGCTCCGCAGTGGCAGGCTTACACGGCCCATCGTACCGAAATACCCACGCCTGGCTATATGCTGGTAAACGGAGGCCTACGGCTAAAGCGCCACGTCTGGATGCTCACCCTGGGCGTTACGAACCTCCTGAATGCCCGTTACCAGTCGCATCTAAGTATTTTCCGCCAGTGGGGAAGAGAGGGCATTTATGCGCCGGGTCGCAGCTTTTATGTCCGAATGGAAGGCCATCTCTGAAAGGAAGCCTCCATAGCTACCCAGTTTTCACGCAATTCCTTCATTCCCTTAGCAGAGGCTACTATCTGCCCATCCGTTAGCTCCCCCTACCTTTGCCCTATGCAGGTGCTTTTGGAGACCATCCCCGGCTATGAGGGCGAACGCCTCTACACGGCCTATTACCCTGCTTCCGCGTCTGAGGTGCGAGGCACTATCCTTTGGGTACACGGTTATGCCGAACACAGCGGCCGTTATCTGCCTATCATAGAGTATCTTTTGGAGCGGGGGTGGCACAGTGTGGCTTGGGACCTACGCGGTCATGGCCGTTCTACGGGTCGCCGCGGCTACATCTCCGATATAGAAGAGTACTTAGCCGACCTCACTGCGGTTTGGACTCATTGGCATAAGCGTATTCCTGAGCCGGTGGTGCTCTTTGGGCACTCGCTCGGGGGCCTAATAGCGCTACGTTACCGCCAAAAGTACAGTGCCCTCTGGAAGCCCCGCCTTACTATCATCAGCGCTCCCCTCATCCAGCTCAAGGTAAAAGTGCCACGTTACAAACGCATTTTAGCCCAAATCGCTGCCCAGTTTTTTCCCACTTTGAGCCTGCCGTCGGGTTTGCGGCCGACGGACCTCACCCATGACCCCGCCGAAGCCCACGCTTACGCTACTGACCCCCTCGTCTTCAAGATCGCTACGGCCGGGTGGTTTGCCGCTATCCAGCGCGCCCAAATCGACCTCTGGAAGGACCTTCCCCGCCTCACCGACGAAGCCTTCCTCTTCCTCATTCCCGAAAAAGACCCCATCTGCGACAGCGAGGCTACCCTCCGCTTCTATGAGCACCTCCCCACCCCCCATAAGCACCTCCTCACCTACCCCGAAAGCTACCACGAACCCCTGCATGAAACCTTCCGAGACAAAGTCTTCCAAGACATTGCCCAATTTCTCCAAAACCTATGATAGCCTACATCCACTGGCGCGTCTCGCCAGAAATTTTTTCCTTCGGGCCCTTCGCTATCCGATGGTATGGTCTCCTATTCGCTTCCGGCTTCCTCATCGGATACTATATCATGCAAGCCATCTACAAGCGCGAAGGCAAGCCCGTGGCTCACTTAGATACGCTCTTATGGTATCTGATTCTGGGAACGGTGATCGGCGCTCGCCTCGGACATTGCCTCTTTTATGAGCCGGACTACTATTTGAGCAATCCCATAGAAATTCTCAAAATCTGGGAGGGGGGGCTTGCCAGTCATGGGGGTACTGTGGGAGTTTTGGTGGCTTTGTGGCTGTATAGTCGACGGCATCCTCAGGAGCCTTTTGGGTGGCTGGCCGACCGCCTCACTATCCCCACAGCGCTCACCGCTACCCTCATCCGCCTGGGCAACCTCTTCAACTCCGAAATCTACGGCAAAATCACCACCCTCCCCTGGGCCTTCGTCTTTGAGCGCGTAGACCCCCACCCCCGCCACCCCACCCAGCTCTACGAAGCCTCTGTCTACTTCCTGCTTTTTGGAGTGCTCCTCTACCTCTACCGACGCCACCTTCCCTTCTGGCAAAAGCCTTTTCGTCCCCTCGGCCTCTTCCTGCTCTGGGTATTTGGCTGGCGCATCCTCATAGAATTCGTCAAAGAACCTCAGGCCTCCTTCGAAGAAAATCTCCCCCTCCATATGGGCCAGCTCCTCAGCATCCCCTTCATAGCGCTGGGATTGTATTTTCTTTTTCGCTCCAAACCACCTATACAACGGAGCTAACTTAGGGTCAAGCGGTATAACTTTTTCCTTACTTTAGCTGGTGGTGCGGTTTGGCATGCCTTTTCTAAGTGCCCTTTTAGCTCAGGTTTGGATGGGTACAGGCTTTTCTTTGCAGCAGGGCCTTGTAGGAAAAGACACCATATTTCGTCTAACAGGGGATTCCCAGCTTTTGTGGATGGAGTATAGAGCGGCTTCTCAGTTGCCTTGGGATACACTTTGGGTGGTTTTGCGCACACCGGACAAGATTCAGGGGGCTTATCGCCTTTATCGGGTCAAGACCGACTCCCTGCTATATCGGGGGCAGATTCGCGTTCGCACGGCTTCTATTTATTTGGCTCTGATTATGCCGCCACGCGAATACCGCCAAATTCTCGCACGGAAACGTTTCTATATCACGGACGCCAGCCACCCGACCTTAGCCAGCCTCCGCAACAAAGCCCAAGCCCAGGCCGCCCAAACCCAGCCCTCTGACCTAAGCGATGTCTCCATTGAGAACATAGAGCTTCCCTCAGAAGCCCTCCTAAGCACCCCCAACGAAAAAATAGAAGAACCCCTCATAGAAGACGACTCTATGGACTTGGAAGTGCCCGACCTGGACACTCCAGACATAGGAGAAGAGAACTTGGACCTGGAAGATTTCGGCGATTTAGATGACTTATGATTAGCGCTGCCGAAGCGAGTCGCCTGAAAAACTTAGAACTGATCGCCCGCACTATCGTAGAAGGTTTTCTCGTGGGTCTGCACCGTAGTCCCTTTCAGGGATTCTCGGTAGAATTCTCCGAATATCGTCCTTACCAGCCCGGCCATAGCCTGGACCAAATTGACTGGCGCGTCTTTGCCCGAACCAACCGCCTCTACGTGCGCCGCTACGAAGAAGAAACCAACCTCCAAGCCTACCTGCTGATTGATATAAGCGGCTCTATGCGCTATCCCCTCACCTCCACCCCGAAAAAACTGGATTATGCGCTCTTTTTATCGGCCGCGCTGGCCTATTTGCTTATTCACCAGCGGGATGCCGTGGGTCTATTTCTATTTGATGAGGCTATTCAGCATTACCTGCCCGCTCGGTCTCGTTATAGCTGGCTACGACGCCTCTTTCAAGCGCTGGAACCCTACCGCAACGCCCCCCTCCAAAAAGCCCGCACTCTCCTCCCCCAAGCCCTCCACCAAGTAGCCGAACGTCTCAAGCGCCGAAGCCTCCTCATCCTCCTTTCCGACTTCTTCCTCACCGACGAAACTCCCGAACCCCTGCTAAAAGCCATCGCCCGCCTGCGCCTGGCCGGCCATGACTTACTCCTAATTCGCATCTGGGAGGAAAAAACCGAAAAACACTTCCAACTCCCCCTCGAACCCCTCCACCTCCTCAACGCCGAAGAACCCCACGAAATCAAAATCCACCCCATTGAGCTCGCCGCTCTCTACCAGACTTACATCACCCGTTACGAAGAAAACTTGCGCCGTTTCTGTCTCGGCCTGAAAATAGACTTCCTGCCCATAGACCTCAGTACCTCTTTCTTTGTACCTCTTTATCAATACCTTCTCAAACGCGCTCGCCTCCCATGACCCGATACTACGATACCTGCCCAGCCAAAATCAATCTCGGCCTGCATATTGTAGGCCGCTGGCCCAATGGCTATCATCTCCTGGAAACGCTCCTCATCCCCTATCCCGCCCTTTACGACGATCTGGAGTTGCAAATCCTCCCCGGTTATGACCGCATTGACATCCACGTTTCAGGCGAAGTGCCCCCATCCGATGATGAAAACTATCTCGCCATCGCCTACCGCTACCTACAAAAAGCTATTCAAAAGCCTCTCCCTGCCCTCAAAGTACGCCTACACAAGCGCATTCCTATCAGTGCAGGCTTGGGCGGGGGCTCCAGCGATGCAGGCACTTTCCTGCGGCTCTTCCATCAGATTTTCCCCGAACTCATATCTCTTGACAAGCTCCACGAGGTGGCCGCCCAGGTCGGCAGCGATGTGCCCTTCTTCCTGTATCAGCGACCTATGCTCGCCACCGGCACAGGAACCTCCCTCACCCCTTATGAGATTGACCTCTCCGCCTACCAAATCTACGTCCTCACTCCGCCAGTCCCCTGCTCCACCCGCTACATCTACCGAGGTCTCTCCCCCGCCAATTGGAGCCGAACCCCCATTGAACCTATCCTCAAACAGCCCATTGAATCCTGGAAAGATGCCCTCCATAACGACTTAGAAGCCGTCAGCTTCCTCATCTACCCTACCCTCATCCTGTATAAAAATGCCCTCTACGAAGCTGGCGCCCTCTACGCCAGCATGAATGGCAGCGGCAGCAGCCTCTACGGCATCTGGAAAGCTCATCCCTGAAATCTTTTACAGGTAATCGTCTTTCCCTTCGGCTTGAAGGCGCCCTACAATCCCCCGAATATGCTGCTCCTGAGCCCTGGGCAAAATCAGCAGGGCATCCGCCGTATCTACGACCAGATATCCCTCTAAGCCCACCACATATATCAGCCGACCCGACACCGCCCCAAATACGAAGCTATCTTTTACGCCCTCGCTCAGCACCTGCCCATGAAAGACATTCCCTTGCGCATCGTGCGGTAAAACCTGATACACCGCCTCCCACCCCCCTAAGTCCCACCAGCGAAACTTTCCTTCCACCACATAGGCCTCCTCATACTTCTCCATGATAGCGTAGTCAAACGAAATAGAAGGACACTGCTGAAACCGCTCCCGCAGCAGCCCTTCCTCATACTCCTTTACATCCGATAAAAGCTCGTACAACTCTGGTGCGTGCTTCTCATAGGCCTGCAAGAGGGTAGAGGCTTTGGCAATGAACATCCCGCTATTCCACAAAAAGTCTCCACTTTGCAGAAACACTTCGGCCAGTTCTCGCGAGGGCTTTTCGGTGAAGGTTTTCACCTTATAGCAGAAGGTTTCTTCTGAGGAGGAGGGCAGATATTGAATGTACCCATAGCCGGTGTGGGGGGAAGTTGGCCGTATGCCCACTGTATAAATACCTTTATGGAGGTTGCACTGGGCAAAAAGGCGGTCCATCAGGGCGAGAAAGTCAGCTTCATCGGGAATGTAATGGTCTGCGGGCACGATCCAAAGCACGGCTTCTGGATCGTGGGCATGAATATAGGTTGAGGCCCACAAGATGCTGGGGGCTGTATTGCGCTGAAGGGGCTCCAAAAGAAGGTGACTCCTATCCAGCTCTGGCAGCTGGGCTCTCAGTAACTCCGCATGCATCTGGGCACCAACGACCCATATGTGGTCGGGACTTAGCCGCTGGCGAAGCCGCCCATAAGTAGCCTGTAAAAGGCTTTTGCCTATGCCCAGCACATCTAAAAACTGCTTGGGATGAGCGGCGCGACTTACTGGCCAAAAGCGCGTCCCCATCCCGCCCGCTAATATCACGCCATGCACGTTCATCGGATACCCTCCCTTAGAATGTCGTGAAAGTGAATCATGCCATAGGGCTTATCGCCCTCCAGTACAATAAGCTGGGAAACCTTATACTTTTCCATGAGCTGAAGGGCTTCGTAGGCTTTTTGGTGGGCTTGGACGACCTTTGGGGTGGGGGTGGCAATGTCTATGGCTTTGAGGTTGGAGAGTTGGGAAAAGGGATACTTTTCCAGGGTGCGCCGAATATCGCCATCGGTGATGATGCCACGGAGAATGGGAGCATCGGGGCTAAGGAGGGCTACGGCGCCTTTGCGCCCCTGGGTAATGCGAATAAGCACTTCTTGAAACGGGGCATCTGGAGATACCGCTGGCAGGTGAGGTTCGGTAATGTCCCGTACCCGCAGGGTGAGTCTTTTTCCGAGGGAGCCCGCTGGATGGGTCGCCGCAAAGTCATGGGGTCCAAAGTCCCGAGCCTTCATTAGGGCCATAGCTAAGGCATCCCCAAAAGCTAATGCTACCGTCGTAGAAGCCGTAGGCGTGAGATTGTAGGGGCATGCTTCCCTTTCCACCGAAAGGTCTATGAGCCAGTCGGCCTGTCGGGCTACGGTGCTTTGGGGGTCTCCCACACAGGCCGCTATTCGGGCCCCCCGCTCCCGCAATACCGGCAAAAGCGCCTTCACCTCCGCCGTCTCCCCACTCTTAGAAAAAACCAGCGCAATATCACCCGCTTGAACTACGCCTACATCCCCATGTAAAGCTTCCGCCGCATGAAGCCAAATCGCCGGCGTCCCCACCGAATTGAGCGTAGCCGCTATCTTCTTCGCAATGTGCGCACTCTTCCCCATCCCCGTCAAAACTACCTTTCCAGACATCTCCAAAATCGCCTCTACCAGCTCCTCAAACACATCCCCTATTCGCTCAGCTACCCGCAGAATCGCCTGAGCTTCCGTCTGGAGCACCCAACGCGCCAACTCCGTATGCATGTACTTTTTTGCTTATCTTTGGCAAAGGTACAACTGCCCATGCCTATGTCGGAACAAAGTTCGGAGACCCTGGATTTGCGCGCGGCCCTAGAAAAGTACTTTGGCTACACCAGTTTTCGCGGGCCGCAAGAGCAGATCATTAGAACCCTTTTATCGGGGCGCCATGTTCTGGTCATCATGCCCACGGGCGCGGGCAAGTCCCTTTGTTATCAGCTGCCGGCCCTCCTAATGCCAGGCACGGCCTTAGTCATTTCGCCCTTGATTGCGCTGATGAAGAACCAAGTAGACCAGATGCAGGCGTATGATATTCCGGCGGCCTATCTCAATAGTAGCCTCACCCGCGCCCAGCAAGAAGAAGTTCGTCAAGCCTGCCTCAGCGGTCGCGTCAAACTCCTGTATGTGGCTCCGGAGACCCTCGCTACAGACCATTTTCAGGAGCTTCTTCAACAGCTTCGGATTAGTTTCACCGCCGTAGATGAAGCCCACTGTATCTCCGAATGGGGACACGACTTTCGCCCCGAATACCGCCGCATCCGCTCTCTGCTTCGCAACGTACCCCCAATGCCTATCATCGCCCTCACCGCCACTGCTACCCCCCGCGTCCAAGCCGACATATTAGAAAACCTGGAAATCCAGGACGCCGTCATCTTCCGAACCACCTTCAATCGCCCCAACCTCTACTACCAGATTACCCCTAAGCGGTCCCAACAGCAAACCCTGAAAGAAATCGTCCAATATGTACGGGCCCGCCGGGGCGAATCCGGCATCATCTACTGCCATTCCCGAAAGCGCGTGGAAGAAGTGGCTAAAACCCTCCAGACGAACGGGATCAAAGCCTTGCCTTACCATGCCGGCCTAGATAGCGCCACTCGCTCCAAAAACCAAGACGCCTTCCTGGGCGAAGAAGTGCAGGTCATCGTCGCCACCATCGCCTTTGGCATGGGCATCGATAAACCCGACGTGCGCTTCGTGATCCACTTTGATGTCCCAAAAAGCATTGAGAACTACTACCAAGAAACAGGCCGCGCCGGCCGAGACGGCCTCCCCGCCGACTGCATCCTATATTACGATTACAACGACATCCTGAAGCTGGACCGCTTCCTGCGAGATAAACCCGCCAGCGAGCGGGAAGCGATCGTTTTCCTCCTGCAGGAAATGGCTTATTTCTGCGAAAGCGGCCAGTGCCGCCGAAAAATGCTCCTCCGCTACTTCGGCGAAGACTATCCCCACGACCACTGCGGCAACTGCGACAATTGCCGCTATCCCAAAAGCAGCTTTGACGGCCAGTCCATCGCTAAACCTATTCTGGAATCTTTTGCCCTCCTTGGAAAATACCCCCTCCTTCCCGTATTAGAACATGTGCGCGGCAGCCTCACCGAAATCGCCGGCCAAACCCTCCCCACCTTCAAAACCCTCAAAAATCACTCCCTGGACGACCTCAAAGCCTACGCCGCCCAAATCCTCATGGAAGGCCTCCTCACCCGCGACCCCCAAGACTATTCCCTCGTCCTCCTCTCCCAAAAAGGCCAAACCTGGCTCCAAAACCCTACCCCACTACCCCTCTACAAACCCTACGACCGAACCCCCCGAGAAGATGAAGAGCTCTTCCTGGACGATGAACCCCTCCACGACCCCATCCTCCTGGATATGCTCAAAAACCTACGCAAAAAAATCGCCGACGCCCACCGAGTCCCTCCTTATGTCATCTTCCAAGAACCTACCCTCATAGAAATGGCTACCCGTTATCCCATCACCTTGGAAGAACTGGAAAAAATCAGCGGCGTAGGTCCCGTAAAAGCCAAAAAATTCGGCCAGCCCTTCATAGAACTTATCAAAAAGTACGTGGAAGAAAACGACATTGAGCGGCCACCCGAACTCATCGTCCCCACCAACACCCGCCGTACCCCCGACTGGGTAGAAATCATAGAAAGCATAGACCGGCGCATCCCCCTCCAGCGCATAGCCGAACGTTTAGGCCTCTCCCTCGCCGAACTGATTGACCGCCTGGAAATGCTCATCTTCAAAGCCGGCATCCAGCTCAATATCACCTACGCCGTCCAGCAAATGCTGGACCCCGACCGCCTCGACGAAGCCTTCGAGTACTTCATGCAGGCAGAAACCGACAGCTTGGATGAAGCTATCCGCGCTCTGGGCAATGATTACACCGAAGAAGAAATCCGGCTCGTGCGCCTTTACTTCCATCAGCAGGCCTTAGCGGCTATGCGATGAAAAGGCTCTGCTTAGTCACCTTACTCGTAGGGGGATACTCCTATATCCTCCCTACCGTCCCTAATGAAATGGTCTTCTGCGGCATGCGCACCACTATCCACCCCGACGCCAAAAAAGCTATTGAAGCCTACATCATCAAACTCCATGAACACCCTCCTACACTCCAAGCCTTAGTCGCCCGCGCCGAAAGCCTCATGCCCTACATTGAAGAAGCCCTCCATTACATGGGCGTCCCCGAAGACCTCAAATACATTGCCATCCAAGAAAGCCGCCTCAACCCCTATGCCGTCTCCCGTTCCTTAGCCGTGGGCTACTGGCAACTCAAAGATTACACCGCCCGAGAAGTCGGCCTCATCATCAATGACACCATAGATGAAAGGCGCCACCTCTTTCGCTCTACAGCGGGAGCCGCTCTCTACTTCGCCAAGCAGTACCTTCGCCATCGCAACTGGTTCTTCGCTATCATCGCTTATTATGAAGGCGGCACCGGGGCCATCCCCTACTTAGACTCCGCCTACATCGGCAAAGACGAAATCTGCGTCTATCCTACCAGCCATTGGTATGCCCTGCGGGCTATCGCCCATAAACTCGTCTTTGAGCCTCTTATCCGGAGGCGCCTCTATCCCTTTCAGCCCAGAGCCTATTCCGGGCCTCCTAAACCCATCCACGAAATCGCCACCGAGTATGGCCTCTCGCCCGACTCCTTCCTCCTCCTCAATCCCTGGCTCCTCAAACCTATCCTGCCCACCTCCCGCCCCACCACCTTCTACGTCCCCGCTGACTCCCTCCTCTCCGAAGTCCCGCAAGAACCCCTCAAAGCTCTCTTTATCCCCCCACCCCTCCAAAACCAAGCCCACCCCTCCATCACCCTCCAAAATCCACCCGACTCCCTCAGCCTCCCCTCCTCCGCCCCTACACCTAACCTCTCCACCTCTACACCCCCTACCTCCTCTATAGCCTCCGCTCCCCTACAAAAACCCCCGTATCGCTTACCTTCCCTCCGCCCAGGCCAAGTCGCTAAGCTCCCCCTCTCCAAAGAACCCCTCCTAAACACCGAATGGGCCTATCCCCCACCCCACCCCATGCCCGAAAAATATCATAAGTGGAACCCCTTCCACACAGGCGACGGCCCCATCCTCATCGTGCCCCCCCGAAAAGCCACCATCCACATCGTCCAACAAGGCGAAACCCCAGAAGCCATCGCCTCCCATTACAAAGTTCCCCTCCATACCCTCTTATCTAACAACTACCTCTCCTCACCGGATACTTCCCTACCTCGTGGCTTGCGGGTTTATCTGCGGGATAAACGCCCCTACGACGAGGCCCCCATCTGCTACCAATGGTAAAACGATTCCGACGCCTCTACCTGGAAGAAACCGACTCCACCCAACGTTACCTGAAGGACCTTTACACGGCCGACCCCGACCTCCCTCCCACCTTAGTCTGGACAACCCATCAGAGAGCTGGTTACGGCCGGAAAGGCACCCCCTGGATAAGCCCCCCTGGCAAGAGTTTGCCATTTAGCTTTCTGGAGAGGCCGCAGGAACCTCTGCCTCTATGGAGTGCCCGAGTGGCCCTGAGCCTCTATGAAACCGCCAAGCTCTGGTGTAGCGCCCCCCTCTACCTCAAATGGCCTAACGACCTCTATGCCCCCACAGGCAAACTGGCCGGCCTCCTCATAGAAGCCCAGTGGCACGGCTCCCAGCTTAGCGCCGCCTTCGCCGGCATCGGAATCAATATCTATGCCACTGCTTTCCCCCCCCATCTCTGGGCTACCTCTTTGGAGGCCCTCGGACAAGCCCCCCCATCCTTTGAGGCCTTCTTAGACGCCTTTGAAGCCCAGTATCTCTACTGGGAAAAGGCTTCTCCCCCTAAGGTAGAAGCGGCTTTCACGGCCCGCCTCTGGAAAGAGGGGCCTTTTCACATCCGGGGCCGCCTCATCCAAGGCTCCATCTTTGCTTGGAAGGCCGATGGCACCCTTCTGCTCCATACCCCCCAAGGCCCCCTCCAAGTAGAGGGACATCTCGTAGAACTCTTATGGCCGTCACCTGCTTGGCCCTGGACATAGGCAATAGCCGCATCAAAGCCGCCCTCCTCCACCAGGGGCATCCCGTGCATATCGTCTCTCTACGCACCCGTTCCCAGCTGCGCCGCTGGCGGCAAGCCCATGCCAAACTGCCTCTCTACGTCATTGACACCCGCAAAGACCCCACCTGGACCAACCTCCTCTCCGAACTCGGCGGCCACCTGCTGGAAATCACCGACGGCGTCCCCTTCCCCACCTCCTACGCCTCTACCCTGGGACCTGACCGATGTGCCGCCCTATGCGCCCTTTTCTATATCGCCCAAAAACCACTCCTCTACCTAAGCTTTGGAACTGCCCTCACCGGTGATGTATTGGACGCTCAAGGCACCCATCTGGGGGGCTTTATCTCGCTGGGCCTATCCCTCCGCCTCAAAGCCCTGCATGAGCACACCGGCCGTCTCCCGCGCCTCTCTCCACCTCCCCCCTTTCTCCCTGCCTGGGGTACCTCCACCCCCGAAGCTATATGGATAGGCGCCTTCCACGGCATGCTCTCCGAAGTCCAGTCCCACCTAAAACGCGCCCAAGAAACCCTCGGCTCCTACCACCTCTACATCGGCGGCGGCGAAGCCCCCCTCTTTCAGCCTTTCTTACCTCAGCCCCTTACCTTTGTGCCCAACCTAACCCTTATCGGCGTGTGGCACTGGCAAAACTTTCTTTTCGGGGAGTAAGCCTCTTTACCTTCCTCTGGGCCCAGCTCTCTTATAACCCCTACAGCGGCTATGGCTGGGGCTACAATTATGCCCAAACGGCTTCCAGCCAGGCAGGTATGGGACGTCTCAGCACCATCGGCCTTGGCATGAGCTTACCTAACCAACCCGCCCATAGCGCACACCTTCGGGGCACGCAAATAGACTTTAGTGGCTATGGCCGCCAGTCTATCCTTAGGGCTCCCTCCAGTCGTGCCATCGCAGGTACAGGAGGCCTCCAAAACCTCCTCCTCTCTTTCACCAATGGCAAAGGCTGGGGCCTCGCCATGGGCCTCGCACCAGAAGCCATCGGCGGCTATCACAGCACCTACAACCTCCAAGAGCCCCTCCGTTACAAAGCTACCGATGCCCTCCAAGGCACCACCTCCCAAGCCTACATCCAAACCGCCCTCCGCTGGAAGTCCATCGCCCTGGGCTATCAGTTCGGCTACCTGCGCGGCACCTACGAGCGCACCCAATCCCTCCAACTCTCCACCCAGTCCCTCCCGGATCTCTTACTTACCCGCCTACGTTTCAACGCTATCCTCCATAGTATAGGGCTCCTATATCAGGATTCCACAGGACTACTCTGGTACCAGGCCGGTCTAACCTATCGCTTCCGGGCCCCGCTCTCGGGTACCTACCTGTATAGCTTTCAAAAAAGCCTCTCCTACACCAATATCATTGCCGATACTTTGGCTTATCAGGAGGGGCGATTGAGTTTTTACCCGGCGTCGTATCGCGGGGGTGTGGCGCTGGGCCGCAAAAACTGGATGCTGGGCGTGGAGGGGGGTTATACCGAGACGCCCCCTGCCTGGCGCTGGTTGGGTTTCTGGCCCGCCGAAGGAAAGCCCAGCTGGGATGTGCGCTTCGGCATAGAATGGCTTCCCGATCCCGGAGCCCCCGCCTTCTATAAGCGCCTTCGCTACCAGATCGGCGCCTATCTACAAAGTTTTCCCTATGCCCCCACTCGCCTCTGGGCAGGTACTTTCGGTATCGGCTGGGCTTTCCCCCGAAGCGCCTCCGTCTGTTACCTCGCCGCCGAATACGGAAACTCCCCCAACACCCGCATCCGGGAGCACTACTGGCAAATCAGCATCGGCCTCGCCTTCCGAGAACAGTGGTTCATCCCCCCTAAAATAGACTAACTATACCCCTCCTGCATCCCCCTTCGCCTCCTAAGGTGGCAGGGCATGCATTACATCTCCACTCTTAGTATCCAAAGGGGCCATCTCAAGCTATGCCCAAGTGTCTATTCCCCTCTTTCGCCGGCTTATACCATTTCCCATTATAACTTTTTGGGCGGCGGCCAGCGCCCAAAGGGCGCGGGCCGCCGCTGTGAGGGCGCGCCCGCCCACAGGGCGGGCGCGGCCATCCCCTCTTCACATTAAGAAGGCCTTGGCCTCAAAATGGTATTATGCCATTTGCAATCAAAAACCCTCTGAATGAAGAGAGATGTTTTGGCCGGCGGCCAGCCCGCAGGGCTGGCCGCCGGCCCCATAAAATACCACCAACTTGCACTCAGAAACTCTTTGCATAAAGCTGATATAAGACCTCGTCCCATGCCCCCACCACTACGACCCCAACACACAGAAATGCAAGAGCCGAGCGATGACTCTCAAAGCTCACTCTTTTTCTACCGTATCCATTCTATCACCACGAGGCCGTTACCACCTGGCAAGGCTAGGGAGGGCGGAGCTGCCGCTCCAAGGCCACCAACACCGATACCCGGCAGGTAATCAGGATCGGTATTGCCGCCAGGAGTAGTGGAACTCCCGTCAATGATAGCACCTCCTATTGGCACATAGCTATTGCCTCCGCCGCCGCCTCCGCCACCGCAGTCGCAGTTGGCTGCTTCACCTCCTGTCCCTCCTCTCGTAGCGCCGCCACCGCCGCCACCACCACCCGCTCCATCCCCAACTCTATCACCCCCTGCTGTTCCATCTCGTGTAACGCTGCCTCCGCCCAATCCACCCGTCCCACTTGAGGCAGTTCCATTTTGCCCCGTCGCACCCCCTGCCCCGCCCGCCCCGCCTTGACATGGATTGGTGTTTCCTTTCCCTCCACCGCCACCACCACCCCCCGCAGCTATAATGAGAGTATTTGTGGTTCGGTTAAAGACCGCTGAGGAACCCCCTCCCCCCCCACCTCCACCCGAAGCTCCACTTTGACCACTAGCCCCTCCTCGCCCTCCACTCCCATACCCCCACCCCCCCCTGCCAAACGCAGCACCTTCAGCGCTCCTCCCTGACCCATAAAGCGCACCAGGCTGTCCCCCTTCTCCCACATACACCTCTAACTCATGCCCCGGCGTTACATCTACTACGGCTGTCGCAAACGCACCTCCCCCGCCGTCACCCCCTGTACCACTATTACACACATCCCAGCCACCCCCTCCCCCGCCAGCTCCCCAAACTTTTATTCTCGCCTGAGAAACCCCACAGGGTACCCTCACACGCTGCACAGTCCTTCCTTCAAAGTAGAAAATTTGCTTATTCTGCTCCATCTGCGTAGAAAGCCAGCGACTTCCATCATAGTACTCAATTACATCGCAGTCTATGTTGTAGATAATGAGTCCTCGGGCTGGCCCTACAATCGTATTACGCTGTGCCGTTGTGAGCCTGGGAATCAAAATCCCTCGCTGGTTATCTTCTACGTGCAACCTCGCCGAAGGATCAGGAGTTGCCGTCCCAATCCCAATATTCTG
>Ga0079995_1073818_pt1 | contig 16338 bp, 17 predicted proteins | sample FaiFalFF_MnMetaG_2_FD_69198 | JGI IMG/M metagenome (GOLD analysis project Ga0079995, IMG submission 69198) | Freshwater microbial communities from Yellowstone National Park, Wyoming, USA - Fairy Falls C (FF_Mn_C) (SPADES assembly) (version 4) | ecosystem: Environmental > Aquatic > Freshwater >...
ACCCTGGAGCTGGTGTTGTAACAACAGCGTGGAGACTGGGAGTCACCCTAGCTGAGGGTACTAAGCTTATAGTCTTAGACCCTGCGTTCTCGGAGGCTGCGTCAAAAGCATACATATGGCTTCCGGTAAAGCCTGGAACTGATCTAGCCGTCGTTCTCGCAGCAATAAGATTCGCTCTCGATAACCCAGTATACCTGGACGTGGAGTACCTGAAGAGGTATACTAACGCTCCACATCTAATCGTGGTAACAAGGGATCACAAGCTATCGGGCCTACCTATACCAGTAGCTGAAGTTGATTGGGAGGCCTACGGTCTACCCGGAGACTATGGTGGAAGGATGGCCTTTGTAGTGTTCGATCCAACTGCTAACAAGCCTATGCCAGATGATATTGCTAAGGATGTGAACCTATGGGGCTCCTACAGGGTTAAGTTGAAGGATGGAAGTGAGGTTGAAGCAAAGACTGTACTGGAGCTTTTAAGAGAGTGGGTTGTAGCTAACCTAGATGCACTTGCTAGGAAGCATGGTGTTACAGACTACATAGAGGCTGTAGCTAGGGAGGCTGATGTGCCGGTAGAGGATTTAAGGAGGGCTATAAAGGTTATCGTTGAGGATAGAGCTGTATTCGAGATAGGATGGCATGATCCAAGGTATAGTAATAGCCCTCAACTATGGAGAGCTGTAGACATACTAATGGCCCTCTACGGTAGAATCCAGAGGCCTGGAGGCCTATACATGGCAAGCCATCTTTACGGAGCTCAGGCAGGCTTGTATACGAGGGTTAAGCTAACGAGAACAGGGGACCCCTTCTACAGCATTAGAGGAGATACCATAGCATCCTATAATGCCAAGTATGGTGCTAGGCTTGGCATAATACCACTAGTACCACCCCTACCAGGCCCTACGGAGAGAGGAGCTCCACCCATACCAAGGGGTCTTACAGCAGAATGGGCATCAATGATGGCTAAGGAGGGTTACCCAATACTATTCCCCACCCACCAAGTCCAAGCTCTCTACGACTCTGTGGTAAACGGTAAACCATACAAGGTTAAGGTTGTCATGATGTTCGCTACGAACCCACTAGTCCAGAATCCCAATGTTGAGGTTTGGAAGAAGGTGTTCAAGAACTTGGAGCTAGTGGTAATCCACGATATAATGTTCAATGACACAGCTCTATACGCTGACATAGTAACCCCCGATATGACCTATGTTGAGAGGCTAGATCTACCCCTACCCGGCATATACAGCCCGTTCCCTGTGGTCAGCGTCCGCTTCCCATGGTATTGGAAGCCATATAAGGATGGGAAGCTGAAGAGAGAGATAAGGCTCTTCAACACCAGGACGGGATTCGAGCTATTACTCATGATAGCTAAGAAGCTGGATGAGCTAGGGGTTAAGGCTAGAGATGAAACCAAGTTCTCTGATAACATGCCAGTAGCTATGATAGATGAGGAGGGTAAGTTCCCGCTTCCTAACCTAGAGAGGTTCATTAACATGATATTTAGAAGGGTTATGATAAGAGATGCTAAGGGTGAGGTTAGAAGGCTTACACTCGATGATGTATACGAGCTTGGAGGCTACGTAATCCTGAGATTTACTGGTGCTACAGTGGAAATCGTGGATGAGCCTTGGTCTAAGGCTCTGGGTAGGGAGGTTAAGGTTAGGGTTCCTGTATGGGAACCCCTAAGATATAGTGTTGGCGAGGAGAAGATGTTTTGGGCACTCTTCCACCACCAGAGCCCGCTAGGCCTCACAATACCCTTCCCAACCCCCACTGGAAGGATCGAGTTGTATAGTGTTGAGCTAGCACGTGAGGTTAAAGATGTGCTGAAGAAGAACCCGGTAGCAATCGATCCAAGTGACCTGGAAGGCTCTAGAAGTGATGTGGATCCGCTATTCTCACCAATACCCCTCTACGCTGGTAGAGCACTCCCAGACTACATCTGGGCCTCTAAGATACCTGCTACAGCTTCATGCGCTATAGACGGTCTTAAGGAGCCTGATCCCGGTAAGGGAGAGCTTCTAATAGTATACAGACATGGGCCTTTCACGCACACGCATATGGCTACACAGAACAACGTGCTACTGAATAAGATAACCGTTGACAGCCTCTTCACAGCATGGATTCACCCTGATGTCGCAGCAGCTCTCGGCATAAAGGATGGTGATTGGGTTATAGTTGAACCTGCTACACCGAAGGTTTTAAAGCAGATTGAAGCTATAGGGGGTAGCATGCCTAGGATGAAGGTTAGGGTTAGAGTTACCAGGATGGTTAGAAGGGATACCCTATACCTGCTACACGGTTGGCCCACAGAGTCTAAGCTTGAGAGGAATAGGCTCGATAGGGTTAGAGAGTTCAGAGACCCTGATTTCGGTGTAACAGATGATAACTACTTCATACCACTAGTAGCTACACAGCTAGGAGGAGCCTATGCTCTAGGTACGGGTGTTGTTAGGATCAGGAAGGCGGGGTGATGAGCTTTGAAGCCCGTGTTCGTTGTAGACCCTACTAGGTGTATCGCCTGTATGGCATGTGTAGCTGCATGTAGCATAGAGAATGGTGTTCCCTTCACCTTAGCTGATTCAAACCCCGTAGGGTGGCCTTTAACCCTAGGGCTTAGAACATGGGTTATGTGGATTGAAAGGGAGGAACCTGTACAATCAAGGCTCTTCATGCCATTCCTATGCCTCCACTGCCAGGACACTCCCTGTGAGAGGGTGTGCCCCACGAGAGCTACGTTTAAGACAGAGGAGGGGGTTGTGTTAATAGATAAAAGTAAATGTATTGGCTGCGGTTACTGCATCATAGCATGCCCCTATGGTTCAAGGTATAGGGTTAAGGGAGGTTCTATGGAGAAGGCTAGGAGGGAGGCTAACCTAGAGGAGGCTTCTAAGAAGCTGAGAGAAGCTGGGTTAGAGGATTACATTATGAAGCCACCTGTGCCTAACAAGTGGGCTACAGCGGAGAGAGCCGTTGATAAGTGTACATTGTGCTATCACAGGAAGGAGTCTGGCTCCTGGATACCGGCATGCGTTGAAGTATGCCCTACAAAGTCTAGGATGTTCGGTGACCTAGATAACCCCAACGACCCCGTGGCGAGGTTGGTGAGAGAGGGTAAGGCTAGACAGCTAAGACCGGATCTTAGGACGGAGGGCCTCGTCTACTATGTGATACCATAGGGGGTGGGTGTGTTGGAGAATCTTGTCTTAAACGATGTATGGGGTTTCGAGATAGCTGTTGAGATGACGTTCCTAGCTATAGCTAGCTTCTCAATAGTCCTAGCTTACCTCAGCTTCCTGGAGGGTAGGAGCAGGGATGCTCTAATAGGTGGAGTTCTTGCAACCGTACTACCAATACTATCACTCATCATACTAAACCTACACCTACTTAAACCTGAAGCCTCATACCTCGTGTTTGCAAGCTTTCAACCAAGATCGTGGATGCCCTACGGAGCAACCGGCATGACGTTACTGATAATAGCATCTGCTATCTTCACAGCACTAATTAAGTTGAATAAGGAGGGTGTAGCTACACATGCTACGGGCATCCTAGCCTCACTAGCAGGGGTTTTCGTAGCCCTATACACAGGGCTACTCATAGCATACGAGAGAGGGATACCCTTCTGGCATAGTGGTGTAATCCCATTAATAGCCCTAGCTATGGGAGCTGTAGGAGGGCTCTCGGTATACTCAATAATAAGACCCCTGGATACGAGGGTAACCTTCTCCCTAGGGATAGCACTACTCCTCCTAACTCTAACCTATATAATCCACATACACGTATCGCTACAAGGCCCACTAGCGTCAATCTATAGTGCCCAAACAGCGCTAGGAAGCACTGTCTTCAAAGCAGGAATACTAGCAGCCATAGTGGGAGGCCTGTTAGGCATAGCAACGTTAAAAGTTAAATCAAAATACCTACCAATAGCCATAGCAGTACTAGGCCTACTATCAATACTAGCACTTAGACACGTACTACTAGCATCAGGAGCCTGGGAGCTCCCAATACTCTAAACCTGGAACATCTAATAACCTCCCACTTTCCCCTCTTTTTTCAAACTCCCATCCTAACTCATAGCCATAGGAGGCCCGCATCCGCAGTTAACCGAAGATCTTAAACTAGTTAAGGAGAGTCCCTCTCCTCCCCAATCTATGGAAAGGAGGTTATAAGAGTAACCCTGGAGTGATTGATGAGATTTATTGGGTGGTGCGGCCGCCGGGATTTGAACCCGGGATCGCCGGCTTGGAAGGCCGGCGTCCTAGTCCAGGCTAGACGACGGCCGCCTCTCTCCTATCTCTTTGGGGTTGGGTTGGGGGTTTAAGTTTTTAATTTGCTCTTTAAGGGGTGGCTTGTTGTTGTATTTGTTGGGTTGATTTGCATGTGGATTGTGTATGTTGTTGTCGGGTTTGTTTTGGCTTTGGATGCTTTGGGTTTTGGTGTTTGGTATACTGCTAGTAGAGCTTATGTTAGGGATGTTTTTGGTGGTGAGGCTTACACCTTTGTGGTTCTCTTGGTTGCTGCTGAGAGTTTGGCTTACGCCCTATCTCCCGTGGCTGGTGTGCTTGGTGATGTTTATGGAAGGGTTCGCGTCGCTCTTCTTGGTGTTTTTAGGGCCCCTCTCCTGCCTCTCATCGCGTTTGTTGATCCTACCTTCATGCCTGTTCTAGTGTTCCTCATATCCATTTTATCTGTTCTCTTTTACACTAATGTTCTAGGCTTACTCTTAGGGCTTATTAGGGGTTCTGGTAGGCTCTACGGTCTCATAACGATAGCTACACCTCTAGGCTATGGTGTCGGCTCTATAATACCAGGTCTCTTGGAGCCCATTGGTGGTTATAGGCTTGTGTTCCTCTTCATAGGCGTTGTTGAAGGCATATCACCTCTCATGCTACTACTGGTTCCTAGCAACTCTGGTGGTGCGGGTTTCGCTTTAAAAGCTGCTATCGAGGTTTTCAAGTTGATACCTTTAAGCATCATAGCGGCTATTATGCTAGGGAACCTTGCTTTAACGCTATACTGGAATGTTATGAGTATTAAACTCTACGAGGTTACAGGAAGCCTCTTAGCCTTCGGGTTCGTTGGAGGCTTTCTAACAACAATACTCTCAACGTTGGTGAGACCTCTAGCTGGAGTCCTAGTTGATAGGTTTAAGGCTGATCTAGTGCTAGCCTCAACATTCCTAGCTTACGCAATCTATAACACTATACTCTTCTACACAACAGGGCTGGCATTCATACTACTATGGCTAATACCGCTATACCCCTTTAAAGACGTAGCGCAGACTATGGCGCTAAGTAGAAGGGTTAATCAAAACCTGCAAGCAACTGTAGCGGGGTTTCTGAATATGCTATGGGGTTTAGCATCCCTAGCATACGTCCTAGCATACGCCTACGGCATAGGGTTGCTGGAGGCGTTCTACATTCAACTCGTATCGCTAATCATAGCGTTGATACTCATAGTGAGGCTTGCTATCTAGTTAATTCAAACGCCCTATATGCTGGGAGGAGCTTATGCTCCTAAAACTCGCCTTCAGCTGGGACCCGGCTTTAGGCTTTGACTGTTTAAATGGTGAATCCTGGCGGTCTTATCTTAGTAACCTCTTGGTTTACAAGTGTTGGTGGTATCCTGCCCTCGTAGAATGCTATTAGATTTTCCGCTGTTAGCTCCGCCATTTTATGTCTTGCATCGTATGTTGCACTTGCTATGTGTGGTGTTAGTATGATGTTTTTAAATGCTGTTAGTGGGTGGTTTGGGTTTAGAGGTTCCTCCTCGAATACGTCTAGGGCTGCCCCGGCTATCCAGCCTTCTCTTAGAGCTTTAACTAGGGCCTCTGTGTCTACTACAGCTCCTCTAGCAGTGTTTACCAGGAGTGCTGTTCTCTTCATCCTCCTCAGCCTCTCCTCGTTTATCATATGCTTTGTTTCAGGTGTTAGTGGTGTGTGGAGGGTTACAATGTCAGATTCTTCTAGTAGCCTCTCTAGATCCACGTACTCAGCCCCAACTCTCTCCTCTAAAGTTTTGTTCCTAACAACATCGTAGTAGATTACCCTCATGCCGAAAGCCTTAGCTATCTCCGCAACCCTAGATCCAATCCTCCCAGCCCCAACAACACCCAAGGTCTTACCTTGGAGCTCCACCCCAAGGAGCATTGTTGGATGCCATGCTGTACCAAGTCTACGCCACTCACCCCACCTCACGAAGTAGTCTGCTTCAACAACCCTCCTAGCGAGGGCTAGTATGAGGGCCCACGTATGCTCGGCTGTAGCCTCCGTTAAAACCCCGGGGGTGTTAGTTACATAAACCCCTCTTTCCGTAGCACATCTAACGTCTATGTTATCATAGCCAACGGCCATCTGAGCTACAATCCTAAGCCTAGGAGAGCTTGTTATAAGGTTGCAGTCGATTCTATCAGTTAAAAGAGTGAAGAGAGCATCGGACCCCCTAGCCTTAGCTAAGAGCACGTCGTATGACGGCTCCTTATACCTATCCCAAACCTCCAGCTCATAGTACCTAGAAAGCCTATCTAGGACATCGCTAAAGCTCTCCCTAGTCACAAACAACCTAGGCTTCAAACCCAGACACCGGGTTACGCTTAGCAGAGCTCTTACTTAAATAACTCACGCTTAATAGCTCTAAAAACTGCATAACCTGAGGGTGCTAGGGGTTTGGCTACTGTTGGTGTTAGAGAGTATGCTAGGATATCTGAGATTAGAGGCCCCCTACTAGTTGTAGAGGGTGTCTCAAGGGTTGCTTATGACGAGATTGTAGAGGTTGAGCTACCCTCTGGTGAGAGGAGGAGAGGTAAGGTTCTAGAGGTTACACAGAACACTGCTGTGGTCCAGGTCTTTGAGGGAACTCAGGGTGTAACGCTTACGGGCACCACCGTTAGATTCCTTGGGAAGACGTTGGAGATACCTGTTAGTGAGGATATGTTAGGGAGGATATTTAACCCTCTAGGGGAGCCCGTGGACGGAGGGCCTCCAATAGTACCAGAGGATATGAGAGATGTTAATGGAGCTCCGTTAAACCCCTCTATAAGAGCTTACCCTTCAGAGTTCATCCAAACTGGTGTGAGCGCCATAGATGGTATGAACACCCTTGTTAGAGGGCAGAAACTACCTATATTTAGCGGTGCCGGCCTACCCCATAATAGGCTTGCAGCTCAGATAGCTAGGCAGGCTACTGTTAGAGGTGAAGAGGAGGAGTTCGCTGTGGTATTTGCAGCCATAGGTATTAAGTATGACGACTTCCTGTTTTTCAGGAAGTTCTTCGAGGAGACCGGAGCTCTTAGTAAGGTCGCTATGTTCGTAAACCTAGCTGACGAGCCTGCTATGATGAGACTTTTAACGCCTAGAGCTGCTTTAACCCTAGCAGAATATCTTGCCTTCGACAGGGATATGCATGTCCTGGTAATCCTAACGGATATGTTCAACTACGCTGAAGCTCTAAGAGAGATTAGTAGTGCTAGGGAGGAGGTTCCCGGGAGGCAGGGTTACCCAGGATACCTTTATAGCGATCTAGCTAGCATATATGAGAGAGCTGGTAGGGTTCACGGGAAGAAGGGTAGTATAACTCAAATGCCTATACTCACAATGCCCAACGATGATATAACGCATCCAGTGCCAGATCTTACAGGCTATATAACAGAAGGCCAGGTGGTTCTAGGCAGGGAGCTTCACAATAGAGGTATCTACCCACCCATAAACGTGCTCATGAGCCTATCGAGGCTCATGAAGGAGGGTATTGGAAAGGGGAAGACTAGAGAGGACCACGCTGAGGTTAGCAACCAGCTATACGCAGCCTATAGCAGAGGGGTTGAGGTTAGAAGCCTAGCTGTAATTGTAGGAGAGGAGAGTCTAAGTGAGGTTGAGAGGAGGTACCTTAAGTTTGCCGATGTGTTCGAGAAGAGGTTCCTAAGCCAGGGGTGGAGGGAGAATAGGAGTATAGAGGAGACACTTGAACTAGCATGGGAGGTTCTCTCAGTACTCCCGGAGGATGAGTTAACCAATATAAGGGAGGAGTATATAAAGAAGTACCACCCAGCATACAGGTCTAGGTGACCTCCTTGGCTGTTGAAGCTAGAAAGGTGCTACCAACTAAGATAAACCTCATTAGACTGAGGAGAGAGGAGAGGATGATGAGGAGAATTAGAAATGTTCTCGACGAGAAGAGGGAGGTGCTACTACACTATATAAGGAGCTATGCTGATGAGTATAATAGATACCAAAAGGAGGTCTTCAGCAAGATTAACGAGGTCTTCAGCGAATACTATGTGGGGCTATCGGGGGAGGGTCTTGAGAGGGTAGAGGGTTACACTGGAGGCGCATCCGACACTCTAGAGGTTGAGGTTTCAAGTAGAGTTCTATTCGCTGTTAAAGTCCCGGTATTCAAGCTAGACAAATCCAGTATACCACCCCTACCCCTACCCCTAGACTCCCACCCAAACCTCATATCTAGCTTCCTTAAACTCAGAGAGCTACTCCCCTCAATAATTAAACTCGCAGAGTACGAGGAGACTTTGAGGAGGCTTATAGAGGAGCTTAGAAACACTCAGAGGCTTATAAACGCCCTAGACTACGTCATACTCCCAAGTTACAGTGAAACCATCAAGCATATCAGGAATATCCTAGATCAAAGACTTAGAGAGGATTTCATTAGATTGAAGATGCTAAAGAGAAAACTTGAAGCTATGGCAGAGGTTAAGGCATGAGAAGACCTACCAAGAACAGTATTAGGCCAACCACGAGTATCAACTTAATAGCATAGCTAGTAGGCTTTCTAAACACTAAGAGGAAAGCTCTAACCGTTAAAGTGGTCAATGTCACTACAGCAAAACCACCAAGTATGATAACCCCTAGCAGTACTAGGTAGTAGCTTATATTAACATCCCCTGAGGGCATTACCCTACTAAAACTCTCTACCACACTAAAGAGATCCTCTAAAGCCACTAGACACCACCCCACACTCCCTATGCTAAAGGAAGATTATACGTAGGATTAGATAGTAATACCGTGGAAGAGAGGTTAAACTTAAAATTAAAACATTTTAAATCCAACCTCTTAAAACTACCACGGGGGGATGTGGTGGGTTAAAAGCGCTGAACAATGATGCAGACCAGGCTTCCGAACCTCCCTCCATCACCACGAAGTCGCATATACTAAAGACACCTACTACTAAACATCTCATCTTACGCATAACCATCAAATGATTATAGCCGTCCTGAAACTGTTTTGAGTTTCACATAGGTTTATTAGGGTGGATGCTCTTTCAAGGAAACGAGAAGAGTAGAGATAAGATCGAGATGCAGAGATCCCCCCACAGCAATAAACATGAGACCTCGATGAAGGCGAAGCTGTGGGCCAGGATAACCCAAAGCGGGTTAAGGCTAATGACATGGTGGGGTGGTGATGGAAAGCCCCACCTGAAACCAATGAAGCCAAGGGCATTCATAGGGGTTCACGTTGTTTAACATGAACCCCCATGAACTCCGACCTCCCGCGTAAGCCCATATTAAACTTAAAATGGCGGGCAGGGGATACCCTTTATCCATTTTAACCATCTCATAGACGTCTAGTAATTCTATTGTATGAATGGGGTTAGGAAGCTGTTTCCGTTTTCACAGTTACTCGTATCATTTACATGCTTTGTGTATGAGGCCTCCTTAGTGCTATTACGTATGCTGATGCTACGTGCTTGTCTAGGGAAGTCACATATGTTGAATTTATGAAGCCCCCACGCTACTTTTATACCTGTCGTGGCCGATGAGGTCTTGAGGTCTATGAGCCTTTTAGGCCTGAGATTACCTGAAGGGGAGTGGATGTACCCTTCGGGCGACCGAGGGCTAACAGCTCCCGTAGGGTGGTCTCGGGCCTTGGAGCCGTTGTGAGGCTGGGTGGTGGGAGCCTGAAACAAGTGAATATTAGGGTGGTGAACTACCATCCACTGAGAAACGGTTACTCCCTGTGTATTGTTATGAAAGTTTATAGGGTGGTTTTGTTGTTGTTAGATGTGGTGTAACTTTATTGGCATATGGTCTGGTCTTCTTGTATGCTACTGTTGCTCTTGTTAGGGCTGCTAACGCTATCTTCATTGTTTCTCTCGTTTTTACGCTTCCTCATTTAAGCTCTACAGTTCATGGGCTTATCTTAGCTTCCTATGCTTTAGCTGAGGGTTTAACTGGTTTTCTTATTGGTGGTTTCTATGAGAGGTTTGGTGGTAGGATTACTTTAATGTTTGCTACGCTTATACTGTCAGCCTCCTATCTTACAATGACTTTTATCCCCCATCCTACTTTGCTCATCATCTTGAACTTCATTAACGGTGTCATGGCTGCCGGAGTTCTTGTAGCTAGTCTCTCGGATCTGGCTGAGGGGACTCGCGGCAGGCCTATGACAAGGTTGTTTGGATCAGGTGGGTTTGAGGCTTCTAATCTTGGGGGTTACGCTGTAGGCTTCTCTATAGCTTTAGCCTTGGAGCTTCTAGGAGCTCTAGGAGGTTTCCTGGTTCCAGCTATGCTCTCAGGCCTAGCAATGGTATCATCCCTTTTAACCCCCAGTGGTGGAGGTCGCGGTTTCACATTATCCCTTGAGAGTAGAGCTTTGAGACTAGCGCCTCTATGGTTTGGGCTAGCTAGCTTGGTGGGCTTAGCGTTTATGGCACCAAAGATACTGAAGGAGACTGGCATAACAATAGTTAGCCTTGATGAGGGTGGAGGCGGGCTAAGCTTAACTCTAATAGGGGGCCTCCTCGTTGTAGCTGTGGGGTTGCTCATAGGAAGTTATATAGCCTCAGTTATCGGGAAGATTAGAGCTGTAATCCTAGGTACTGTTTCAATAACTGTAGCGCTCGTTATTGGAGGTTTATACTATGACATTATATTGAAGCCTACACTCATACCACTACTAGTCGCCCTCGCAATCCCAGCCATGACCCTGCCACCGGCAATGCTAGCACTCCTAGCTGACTACACGGATACCTCTAGGAGTAGAGGGCCCCAAATGGGGTTCTACGTAACGGTTCTCGCGTTAGGTATAGCCTTCGGGGAGTTTGTAGTTGGAGGGGTGATATTCGAAAGACTAGGGTTAACCGTAACAGCGATAGCGGCCGCGGTTATGTTCGCCTTCCTATCCATGCCAACAGTGTATATGTTATTCAGGAGCTCGAATAACCACTCCTCCTCTTGAAGAGAGGGGATTCCACTTGGACGCTAAGAGCTATACAGCCTTCTAGTAATATAGGACGCTATTACTAGGATAACGAGGAAGCCTAGAGCTAAGCTAGCTGCCCAAGGTATTCTCCACAGGTCGCTTGACACCACTATTACGTAGAGGTAGGTGATGTTATTACCGGAATAGCTGTCTACCCCCATATACTCTATTGATATCCTGTGTAACATATTAAGATCCTTGAAAACCCACAGTCTCCTAGGGTTTTCAGGCACCTTTATGTAGAGCTCGTGGACACGGCCATCAGCTATCTCAACACTCCTCTCCAATAATGTTAAGCCTAGAGTCTCATCCCTCACCACCAACAAGCCCACCTCGCCCTCTACATTAGCCCTGGTGAGAACTTTCACTATTAAATACCCACCTTCACGCCTCTCGCCTAGGAAAGGATCTCTAGGCTCCAGCAAACTCACCTTAACCTCAGGGCCTAGATCAATGGCTGCCCTAGAGAATCCACCGCTAGGCTCTATAGAGGTTACCTCCACCACTAAACCCTTACACCAGGGGATCTCCAAGCTAAAGCTAGCCGAACCTCTCCTCTCAACCAAGTTAACGGTAAGACCTCCTTCTCCGGCAACCTCCACCACTAAACCCTTAGAGCAGTAAACCCTGTAGGCCACTTTAACCACGTTACCCTCAAACTGTGTAGCCGTAACTTGAACGCTAACATCCACTATATCACCGGGTAGGATAAGACCTTTAACCTTAACAGCCCTAGGCTTGAATTCTACTTTAACATCTACACTCTCAGCCGACACCCTTAGAGCTCCTAGTAGAAGTAGCGTTAAGAGAGCTATGATAGTCCATTTTAAAAGACGCCTAGACACTCCAAACCCCACTTGAAGAGCCTCCGAGCAAGCTATATTAGCCTATGAGTGAGCCTGAGAACCTCCAAGCACCCTCTTACACATCACGAGCATCCTAGCTATAAGGACCAGGCTCTGATACCTGCCCCTAGGTAGAAAGTACTTTTCCCTCAAAGAAGCTATCTTAGACGCTAGCTCGCCTTCGCTAAGCCCTAATCGCATAGCGGCATCTGCTAACACTCCGCTCTCAGCCACAGCCTCTAACACCTTCAAATCCTCCTCTTCAACCTCACTACACGAGCTTATAGTTAGCAGGAGCTCGTTTAAAGCAGAGTAGACAGCTTCATAAACAGCTTCTCTAATCTCGTTTAACGATGTAACCACTAGATCTGGTAGTACAAGCACCTCTACTCCAAGCTCTCTAGCTACAGCATCAACTTTGCCATCAGCTAAACCCCTTCCAACAACCATAGGTTTCATTCCTAGAAGCTTCGCATTAACATATGCTTGCCTTAGAGAGTCGAAGTCCACAGCACCAGACTTAACTTCGACAGCGTAGATGGAGTTATCCTTCTCAGCTACTATATCCACATCTGATACCTCGACACCGTTAACTATAACCTTCCTGTGGACATCGATGATCCTATAACCTTTGGATTCAAGGTAGCTTGATGCTATAGCCTCGCTAGACCTCCAGAACCTCCTAGCATCCAAGCAGTCCACCGAGTTGTTAGTAGGTTCTAGAGCTGTTATAAGTTACGGTCTTAGAGCTAGGAGGATTAACGGTGGCTCCTCCCTCCTACGCTCACTCTCATACTCTAAGCCCATCATAACTAGTATCTCCTTGGATAGGCTATCGGGGAGCATCTCTAGCTCTAACCTATCGAGTCCTACTCCTCTCTCCTCTCCTCTTAACACGTCTATCGCGCTCCTTAAGATGCGTTTTGCATCCATCTATCCCACCCATACTATCTATTATTAAGCGAGGCTTTTATAGGTTATGTTATAAAGTTATAGTTAGCTATAAATGTTTAAAATGTAATCCCACCTTTTACATTTAATACAGAACACGTTTTGCCTGTTAACTTATATTTACACATTATTCCAAATGGGCTTCTGGTTATAACGTAAATATAATAGCCTTAGGATTACTGCGTTTAATAGGGTGTGGGTTTTGGCTGAGAAGAAAGTTGAGCTTACGAAAGAGGCCTGGAAGACTTGTACTGATAAGCCTTCGGCTAGGCTAATGGTAACTCTTGAGGAGGCCTCGTCCGGCGATGTGATTGTTGTCGTTGGAGAGGAAGATTTCGCCCCCTCATCTATGGTTATGAAGCTTATATCTAGGTGGCCTACGGAGATCGTTGATTTCGATAGCGACGGTTATAGCTATGTGTTGAAGGTTAGGAAGCTCTAGGTGTCACCTCTTGGACTGTAAAGCTGTAAGACTAGACTTTCCAGAGCTCGAAAGGGGTGTAACGTACCTCGATAGCGCTGCTAGCTCTCTCAAACCTAGAAGTGTTATAGAGGCTATGAGGGTTTTCATGGAGCATAGCTATGCTAATGTCCATAGGGGTGTGTATTCTCTTAGTATGGAGGCTTCTAGGGCTTACGAGGAGGCTCACGATGTTGTAGCTAAGTTTATTAACGCTAAGAGCTGGGATGAGGTTGTATTCGTTAAAAACACAACAGAGGCTGTACAGCTTCTAGCTTTAACGCTAGCATCCAACAACGTTATAGGCCGGGGGGATGAGGTTATAGTAACCGAGGCTGATCATCATAGCAACATACTACCATGGGTGAGAGTGGCTAGAATTGTGGGAGCTAAGGTGAGGCTACTACCGGTGGATAGCAATGGTGTGCCTAGGTGGGAGCTCCTAGAAGGGATGGTAAGCGAGAGGACCAAGGTTGTAGCGTTCAGCCACGCTTCAAACGTTACAGGCTATGTTAGTGATGCTAGACGTGTAGCTAGGATAGCTCATAGTGTTGGAGCTCTCGTAGCATTAGATGGAGCACAATCAGTACCACACATGAAGATTGATGTTAGAGAGCTTGAGGCAGACTTTCTAGCGTTCAGCGGTCATAAGATGCTAGGCCCTACAGGCATAGGAGTGTTATGGGGTAGAAGGGATATACTAGAGAACCTAGAACCCCCACTAGGTGGAGGTGGTACTGTTAAGAGGGTTAGGCTAGGCGGAGGTGAAATAACCATAGAGTGGGACGACCTCCCGTGGAGATTTGAAGCTGGGACACCACCTATCGTCGAAGCTGTAGGCCTAACGGAAGCAGTAAGATACCTGGAGGAGCTCGGCATGGAGGATATTGAATCCCATGAGAGGAAGCTTACATCATACACCTTGAGGAGACTCGAAGAGCTAGGAGATAAAATAAGGATACTGGGTCCCCGGGATGCTAGGGTAAAGCTGGGTATAGTAGCCTTCAACGTTGGAAACGTGGATCCAAGCATGGTAGGTCTATGGCTAGACCAGCAGGGGATAGCTGTGAGAACTGGACTACACTGCGCCCACATGCTACACGATAAACTAGGAGCCTCTAACGGTAGTGTAAGAGCAAGCTTCTACATCTACAACTGCCTAGAGGATGTTGATAAGCTAGTTGATAGCGTGGGAGAACTCCTTAAAACCATAACTAAACAACTGTAACCCTCAATAGAAATCAGTTTTATAAACCCTATGTGCTACATGTTATTAGAGAATTCCTCAGGGTATCTCAACGCCACTAGGAAGCCTCACCTTAGGTAGCAGGCTCTCAATCCAGCTACGTTGAGGTTCAAGCCACTCAGGAAGCGATAACCTTGATCCGAGAGATTCTATAGGCTCGTCAACAAGCCATCCCGGGCCCCTTGTAGCAATCTCATAGAGAACGTAGCCTGGTTCTCTAAAGTAGATGGACTTAAACCATTTTCTATTAATAACAGGGGTTACCTTAAATCCATGACCTAGAATCCTATCTCTGAACGCTATCTGGCCAGCATCATCATCCACAGACCAGGCTATATGGTGGATCGAGCCCACCCCCACATACCCTCGCCCAAGACCTGGAGGGCATAGAACATCTATAGTGGCCCCCGAGCCCCCTTCTCCAATCTCATATCTAGAACACTAACACCAAGACAAACAACACACATCAAGGAAGCACTATTAAAAGGAGAAATAACAATAGCACACCCAAGCTGCAAAGGAAAAACCATAATAGTGAAACCCCAAACCACCAAAAACACATAAAAACACCACCGGAAGCACCAAACACATTAACAACAATATAAACCAAAACGGGAAAACACTAGAGTTAGATAACAAGTACACCAAAGGAAGCTTAAAAACACCACATGAACCGAAGCTTATATACGTTACCCTTGGATACCGTACCCATAAACTTGTGTCCTAACAGTATACAATGGAAACTCCCATCCATAACAAGGGAAAAAACGATGAAGAATGAGAGCGAAAAGCTTAAATACCAGATCCCACACCATATACATGGAGCCCCCAACTGGGGGCTTAATGGAATAGAATCCATACAATGGAATTGAAAGATAGTCTTGGCTGCTCATAAGGAGGCTGATGATAAGAATGTTTGAATCCATACAATGGAATTGAAAGCCTAGGCTCCCCCACGTTAAGCCCCACACCTTTAAGCCTTGCAACCCAGTAGTCGACAGGGTCGAATGGTATAGAGAAGTAAACCCTTGTGGACACACCATAACCATTAACCCCCACAGGAGCATCTTCGTATGGGAAGAACGTGATATTAAGATCTAGCAAACCTCGCCTTTCAAGGCGGGGTAGGACTCTCACACAACTTTAGAGCGTTAAGGCTTTTAAACCTCTTTATCGTATTGTACGCGAAGGGGGGGTTAGGGTGGCTCCATCTGTGGGTGAACGTGCTGGAAGGATGACCCAAGGGGGGACTATTCCCCGAGCTGTACCCGCGGGCGGAGACCCCGACCCCCTCCAAGCCCTAAGAGAGGAGATTGCTGAGAGGTTGAACAGCAACTGGAGGGATGTTAGGCTAAGACTGTTGCCCACAGAGGTTGAGCACGAGAGCATTATGGGTATAGGCTTGACTTGTGTCAGGCTATACAATGAGCTTAACTATGAGAAGAGGCAGGCTTTCTTCAAGGGCGAGCTTACTAAGAAGAAGATGTACGAGATTAACAGGAAGTACTACCACAAGTACAACGAGACCTTAGGTGTTAATGCTCAAGAGGTTATACGGAAGAATGATGAGGCTTGGTAAGCGTTCTTCGAGCTCCTGAAGCTTAAGAAGCAAGGCAAACTACCACCTCA
>Ga0079995_1060881_pt1 | contig 16318 bp, 14 predicted proteins | sample FaiFalFF_MnMetaG_2_FD_69198 | JGI IMG/M metagenome (GOLD analysis project Ga0079995, IMG submission 69198) | Freshwater microbial communities from Yellowstone National Park, Wyoming, USA - Fairy Falls C (FF_Mn_C) (SPADES assembly) (version 4) | ecosystem: Environmental > Aquatic > Freshwater >...
GGGAGCAGTCCTCAGGGCCCCTCAGGATGAGGATAGAGGGGGTGTCGGTGGAGACGAGGGGGAAGGAGATGGAGTCGCTCGCGATCACGCCGCAGGAGGAGAAGGAGTTCCTGAGGATGGCATCTCAGCCCGGTTTCTACGAGACCCTGATCGAGTCGATAGCCCCTTCAATACAGGGCCACACCCACATCAAGGAGGCGATCTTGCTGGCCCTCGTCGGGAGCCGCCAGAAGGTCTTCCCCGACGGTGTGAGAGTTAGGGGTGACATACACCTGCTCCTGGTAGGCGACCCTGGAACGGCCAAGTCGACGTTGCTCCTCTACGCGGCCCAGATCGCACCCAGGGGCGTCTACACGACCGGAAGGGGATCGACCGCTGCCGGTCTGACAGCGGCCGTCATCAGGGAGCAGGGAGGGGGCATGGTGCTCGAGGCAGGGGCCACGGTCCTGGCCGACATGGGAGTGTGCGTTGTCGACGAGATCGACAAGATGAGGCCGGAGGACAGGGTAGCTATGCACGAGGTCATGGCCAACCAGACCGTGAGCATAGCGAAGGGAGGGATAGTGGCGACGCTGAACGCCCGCTGCAGCATCCTCGCGGCCGCCAACCCAGAGCTCGGCCGTTACGACCCCTACAGGCCCTTCAACGAGAACGTCAACCTCCCCGTCACGCTCCTGAGCAGGTTCGACCTGATCTTCGTCCTCCGCGACGAGCCGAACCCTGAAATGGACAGGAGGATCTCAACCCACATGCTCGAGCTCCACATGCACGGCAGGGCTCCGGAGAGCGGGGCGCTTCCGCCTGAGACGCTGAAGAAGTACATCGCCTTCGCGAAGAGGTTCACGCCTGTGCTGAGCAGGGAGGCTGCTGAGGAGCTGCAGCGCTTCTACCTCCAGATGAGGTCGGTCTATGAGAGGACCTCGACGGTCGCCATAACAGCCAGGCAGCTCGAGTCCCTCGTGAGGCTCGCTGAGGCCAGGGCGAGGGCCCTCCTGAGGGAGGCGGTGACGAAGGAGGACGCCGAGGTCGCGATCAGGCTGATGAGGCGGAGCCTCTCCGAGGTCGGGATAGACGTGGAGACCGGGAAGCCCGACATAGACGTTATAATGTCAGGGAAGCCGAGGAGCGTGAGGGAGAAGCTGACTCTCGTGATCGACACGATAAAGAAGCTCGAGCAGGCGCACGGTTACGCCGATGACGCGGCCCTCAGGCAGGAGCTCGAGGGGAAGGGTCTCACCAAAGCAGAAATCGACAGGATCCTGAACCGCATGATCTCCGAGGGCAGGATCTACACGCCGAAGCCCGGAGCTTACCGGGTCACCTGAGATGATCAGGGTCGAGGACCTCGACGCCCCCGAGGGGCTGAAGGCCGCGCTCCGAAGGGAGGGCGTCCAGATCCTTTACCCCCATCAGGAGGAGGCGATCAGGAGAGGACTCTTGGAAGGGAGGAACATGGTGGTGACGGCGCCGACGGCCTCCGGAAAGACGCTCCTGGCGATCCTCGCAGCCTACAGGGCCATATCCCTCGGCAGGAAGGTCCTCTACCTCACGCCCCTCAGGGCTCTCACCTCCGAGAAGCTGGCCGAGTTCGTCAGGGTCTTCGGCGAGTCGGGGCTGAACTTCAAGGTGAGGGCCGTCTCGGGGGACTACGACGATCCCGGCGAGTGGCTTGCCGATTACGACCTGATCGTCTCGACCTACGAGAAGGCCGACAGCCTCGTCAGGCACGGCGCCAGCTGGCTCGGCAAGGTCGGTCTCGTTGTGGTCGATGAGGTCCACATGGTAGGCGATAGGGACAGGGGGCCGACGCTCGAGATGACGGTGGCCAAGCTCCAGGAGGTCTGCGGCGATCCGAGCTTCCTCTGCCTCAGCGCGACCGTAAGGAACGGTGAGGAGCTGGCGGGTTGGCTGGAGGCCGAGCTGGTCAAGTCCGACTTCAGACCTGTCCCGCTCATCGAGGGCGTCCTGGCCGGAGGGAGGCTCCTGCTCTCCGACGGCACCACGAAGACCTTCGAGGGTTCGGATCCGCTGATGGAGATCGTCGCCGATTCGCTCCGGGACGGAGGTCAGGTCCTCGTCTTCGCGATGACCAGGAAGAGGGCCGAGGAATACGCCGCTAAGATCGCAGGGTCCCTTCTCGAGCTCGGAGACGACGGAAGGCTGGAGGAATACGCGAGGGAGGTGCTGGAAGAGAGGGAGTCGCCCTTCAGCGAGAGGCTGGCCTCCCTGATCAGGAGGGGCGTCGCCTTCCACCACGCAGGCCTGAGCTACCACCACAGGAGGACCGTAGAGGACGCCTTCAGGTCGAGGGCGCTGAGGGTCCTCTGCTCAACGACGACGCTCGCAGCCGGTGTCAACCTTCCAGCCAAGACCGTGATAATCCCGGAGTACAGGAAGTTCAGGGGCCCGGGTTACGTCGAGGAGCTGACGGTGATGGAGTACAAGCAGCTCTCGGGGAGGGCGGGAAGGCCCCAGTTCGACAGGGTAGGTTATGCCATCCTGATTGCGAGGCACGTCACGGACCTCCACTACCTCTTCGAGAGGTACGTCAAGGGCCTGCCAGAGAGAATAGTCTCCTCCCTCGCCAGCGAAAGGCACCTCAGGTCCCACGTCCTCTCGCTCATCGCCTCCGGCATAGCGAGGACCGAGACGGCCCTCTTCAGGGTCCTCTCCCGGACCTTCTTCGCCCACCAGTTCGGCACCAGGGTCCTGTCGGCGAAGACCGAGCCTGTCCTCGATTTCCTCGAGTCGCACGGGATGATAACGAGGTCAGGGGGGCTCGAGGTCACACCGCTCGGCAAAAGGGTCTCGGAGCTCTACATCGACCCTCTCACGGCCGTGAGGTTGCTCGAGGTCGTCTCGGAAGAGGCTGGGCTGACGGAGCTGGGAGCGCTCCTCGCTGTCTGCCTGACGCCTGACATGAGGGACGTGAGCTACCCCGCGATCCAAAGGTCTAGGGTCGAGTCGCTGCTCGAAGAGCATGTGGACCAGTTGCCCGTTCAGCCTCCAGATCCCTACGACGACCCTGAGGGTTACGAGCTCTTCCTCGACTCCTTCGCGCTCTCTCTGCTCCTCCTCGACTGGATCAACGAGGTCCCGGAGAGGGAGATCTACGAGCGGTACCGCATCGAGCCGGGCGACTTCGCAGCTCTCAGGGAGAGGGCCGAGTGGATAGCCTATGCCGCTGGTCAGGTCATGCGCGTGGCGGGGAGAAGGGGGCGCGCTGGGGTCTTCGCGACGTTGAGCGAAAGGATCAGGCACGGCGTTAAGCCGGAGCTGCTCGATCTGGTCTCGCTGCCTGAGATAGGTAGGGTGAGGGCGAGGGCCCTCTGGAGCAACGGCATAAGGTCGATAGAGGACGTTGCCAGAGCACCTGTTGAAAGGCTCGTCTCAGTTCCCGGAATAGGTCAGAGGATCGCGGAGAAGATCAAGGAGCACTCCCTCCGTGCCCTCGGCCACCAACCGCGTTCCTGAGCCTCTCCACTTCGCGCTCTAACATCCTGATCCTCAACACGAGAAGCGCCACGAGGGCCTTCAGGTCTATCCCTCCCTCTATCCTGACGAGGTCCGGAGCGGAGTCGAGGTCGAAGCCGACCTCCTCCCTCGGCCTGCCCGACTTCCTCCTGTAGCGTATCACGGCCGGCAGGTCCGCGCTCAACGCCTCGCTCTCCGGAACCGGCCTGACGTCCTCCTTGTCATCGGGCTGCGAGGGAATTGTGACGTTCGCCGTGACGACTTCGTGGACATAGTTCTCCGGCGTTCCGATCCTGAGGACGTTCGGCTCTACGGGCTTCAATTCGCCTTCAGCTGTTATCTCCGCGACCGGCCCCTCCGCGGGGGCTATCCGGACCCTGCTCCCGCTTTCGTCCGCGACCCTCCTGACTCCCGTCCACTCGGCGACCCTTTCTCCCAGAGCCTGAAGCTCGTCTTCGCTCAGCCCTGTCTTCGCATCAACGACTTTCATCCGCGGCGTCATCATTCAAACACCAATGCCCTCAGTCTAACAGCGCCCGATAGGACCTGCGCCTTCCACCATAGTATGGGTGGATCGAAGGTTATCGACGACCCTCCCGTTCCACTGAACTCTTGCTCATAACTATCATTGAGCCTCACCGAACTCGTGGTCGAGCTTGAACCGAGGAAATCTATTCTTTGCAAGTATGCCTCGCTCGCGTAGAACATGTCAACTGTAACCGGATTGATATCATATTGCCACTTGAATGATGCGGTGTCGGTCTGTGTGAAGCCCGCCACGTCGGCCGTTGTCCAGAACCTTATCAAATGCGTGTAGGAGTCCGTGAACCTCACCTCAGTCCCGGCTGTCGGGTTCGTGACTCCGTTGATGATGTCCTGCCACAAGTTGAAGCCCGAGGGCAGCGTCGTCCTGCTGCTCCATCCGTTGAAATAACTCCTGAAGGCCTCGCTCGATTTCGCGGTGGGAATTATTACATCGGCCGCTTCATAATAGAAGGTGACGCCGACCGGGACGGAGCTGGCCCACCTACTTATCCAATCGGGAGGATTTGATGACGGCGCAAATGTCCATGTCGCTCCGCCATCGGTCGAATATCCGCACTTTCTCGGAGGCGTTGGATCAACACCTGCCAATTCGTTTGTATATGCGATGCCCTTGTTGTTCGCATCGGCTACTAAGGGCACGAGAACGATCGCATATTTAGTGCCCCAATCGAGATCGTAGCCCGAGAACGCGCTCGGAGGGTCCCCCCAGTCGACGTAGATCGACTTAGAGCCGGTTCCCTGATCGACGACTGTCGGCGTGAAGCTCGTGATATATTGTCCCGGCGTATCATTAGGATTCGCGTAATGCAGGTCTATCCGGAACTGTGGGTTTCCTGTCCACGAGAAGAGGGTGAACGCGGTCCTGTAGAGCTTCGGTCTTCCGACGTCCTTGATGCCGGACGGCAACGAAGGTCGCGGTGGCGTCCCGAAAACGCGAAAGATCCTTTTCGCGGTCGAGTCGACGGTGAAGCTGGCGCTGCTGCCGCCAGCAGTACTTCTCGCCAGTACTGACTTCGGGATGTTTCCATAGGTCCGCGAGAAAGTCAGGTTGAAGGTTATCGCTCTGTTGTATTCCCATACGAGGGGAAGGGCGCGGTTCAGGCTCAGGATCAGGTACTCTGTCATTTCGTGGTCACCTCCTCATATGTTATGCTGACGCTCGATATTTTTGGCGATTCGGCGATAGGTGAAGCCCTCGACAACTCAAAGCGCACGACAAGTTGACCTCGGAGATACTGATGCAATAGGTAATCGGCATCAAAGAGGATCGGTCCGTCGGAGGCGACGCCGATCCGCGTGATGTTGCCGAGGCTCGGGTTACCTATCCTGCTGAGGGTCGAGACGTCGAGCAGATATTCCTTCCAGACATCAGGTTCCGTTATGGCGACGGTCCCCTCATAATAGTTGCCCGGGTCGGTGTAGAGCCTCAGCTTCACGGTCGTGTTGGGAGAAAAGGCGTGGAGGAAGAAAGTCGCGAAACGGGCCCAGCTCAAGTCAGCCGGTGAGGGGAGCTGGTAGACCATCTCGCCCGCGCCGATCCCCGTGGGGCGCATGCCGATGCACGAGCCAGAAACGATGCCTCCGCTCGATGCGAAGACCTCGGCGTTGATGCCGGTCCACAATTTGTTGGCGGGCCTCCGCGTGATCTCCTGAGCTCGGCCAGGCCATCTCCTGAGTCGGAGCCTCTTGGTCAGATGCCATCCGGCAAGGCCGGAGTCGGTCTTCTGAGTCAGCACATTCCCTTGCGGGTCCATCACCTTAACTGTGATCGTCCCATCTTCCGGGTAGCTGATCCACTCGATATAGCCCCAGCGCCTGAAGGTCTCCGTTGGAGGAAGGAACTTGATGTCCGCGTAGCCCGAAGTAAAGCCTGAAGCAAGTTCAACCATACCTGATACGGGGTTTATCGTGACGTTCTGTCCTCCGTGAACCGTTACCGGCCTTTTGTTCCAGTATGTGACGAAGCGGTAGGAAGAGGCCGTGATTACCTTCTGCGCGAGGAAGAGGGTGCTCCTCAAATCTGCTATCTCGCCGATGACGGAGGGGCGCGGACCGAAGCGGGCGGCCGCATCGCCTCCGAGGGCCTCACTCAGGTAGTCCTCGAAGAGCACGAGGCGCCCTCCTAGGGTCAGTCGATAACGCCGTGAACCAGGCTCGTGTTCGATTGCGACGACGTACATGTTCGCATTGCTTACGCCTAAGTCGGGCAGGTTGACGGTAACCGTGTCAAAGAGGTCGATCCCTAGCGCCTCTAATGTTACGTCCGTTACCCCATAGTTTTTGCTTAGGTAAATCACCGGGATCGCGACCCCTTCCCCCTCGGAGAGCCGTTTTCAGCCCGAAGGGGATAGGACCCCTCAGCCGAAAAATGGCGCCAGAACCGGTTTTTCTCATCCGGATTCCGCTCCCTTTTCGCCCTCGGTTTCGTCCTTTTCCTTGATGATAAGCTCGCGGAGATCAAGACGCCAGATGACATTATGGCATTGCGGGCATTTCTTCGGTTCAGGCGTCCGAGGGATCCATTCGTAGCCGCAAAAAGGACATTTCAACCTCGGGAGCTCGACCCTCGGCATCATTTCTTTTCCTTCATGGATCTAATTAAACTCACCACGGGCACTCGGCGATTTTGGATGTGATGACTATCTCGAGCTCGACCTTCGCCTGTGTTATCGTTCTCCCCTTGATTCCGCGAAGGTGAATGTGCTCGCCGGTCTCGAGGACCGCGATATGATGCTCTATCTCTTGCCAATAGAATCCGATGCCGCGAGTGTATTCCCATTCCCTGATCCGCGCCTCGTGTACCTCCTCGGGGTTGATGGATTCCCTGATCGCGAAATATCGCCGAGCCTCCTCGAGGGCTCCCCTCGCAGCCTTGATCAATAGATCGTCTGCGCTCTCGGTGGGAGAGACCAATCGGATTTTTCCGATGACCTCGATCACCGCTTATCACCCTCCGACCGCGAAGATAAGGCTGTTGCTCTTAGGAAGGTAGGTCACTTCTCCCTTTACTATCACATTTGCATCGGCCATCGTCGCGGCGAACCTCGCGCTCCAGCTCCCATTCCTCTCCTCCCTCGTGACCTTCAGGGCTCGAGGGCTTCCGTAGCCGAATCTCACGAGGAAGAGGTCGACGAACAGCTCGAGGTTATCCCGCACAAGCCTTTCCTCGGCAGCCGATTTGAGCGGAATCCAATACTGATCCGGCTCGAGGGTCTTCGTGACCATCACTCGCTCACCTCATTTGCCAAAGGCGCGCACATCGGACAATAGACCGCTCTATATCCATCAATTTCTTTGATCACGGCGCACTCGGAGCAGAGGGCTAATCCGCACTCCCAGCACTCGAGCTCGGCTCTGCCGCATCCGCACGTCTCGAGGTCCTCAGTCGCCGGGCCCCTCCCGGCGGACAAAACCGAAACCATTCGGGCGCTCATCTCGGTTCCGACATGGTAAAGCTTCCTAAAAAACCGATCTTCACAACTCAAACTTGAAACCGAGCCAAAAACAAAAGAGTTGCGGAGGCCCGAGGGCCCGTGGCCCTCGGAAAATCGCCACAAAACGGCTCCAGAGAGGCGAAATTTCCGGCCTCCACGGCTTGGAGAGCCTGACTTCCCGCGGAGGGGTTGGAAACTCGGAAACGGGGATACCATGGTCCCGAATTTTCGTGGATTCCGCGAAGGACTCCGGTCCCTCGCCTTATAAGCGATCCTGCACCTACTCGCGACCGAGGGGTAGGGGGGTTATATCCTCGGCTTAAGAACGAAGAATATAATCCCCCCGGGGGTGCCCCCTCGAGCCTGTGCGCCGAGCGGTAATACCAAGGGAATATGCCGTTACCGAGTTACCAATGTTACCGACTCCCTGGGGTCCTCGAGGGGAGGCCCCCTTCAAAATTTCGGCTTTCTACGCCTTAGAAAGGCGATTTTTTCGCGAGGGGGTCCCTCAGTAAGCCCCCCGCAATCGGTAACAACGGTAACTCGGTAACAGTTGCGAGACCCCATAAAAGTTTAAAAAGAGGCACGAGGGTTATTCGCTGCCTTCCTTATTTAAAGAGTTTATGGGGAGCGTGTCGTTAAGGCCGTATTTGATAGCGGTCCTCCGGAACTTTTCTGAATCGGTGATCCGGTAGAGCACGACAGGTTTCCCATTATAACGCGCCCTTACCCTCTCGAGGCCGAGCTTATCGCGGAGGATCGCGCCGACCTTGTTTTTCGTGATCCGGCCATAGATCTCGGTGTCCATCGCGGTCTCAATCGCGATGCTCGGATTGGAGGGGACGACGGCATCAAGGCGCTCTTTCAGCCTATCCCAGATCCTCGGAAACGGTATTTCGCCCCCGCGTTCCTTCGCGAGCTCGAGGACCACAGCCGTGATTTGAGCCTCGAGGCTGCCGCGCTTCTCTTCCCTCTTCCGCTCGATCAGCTTCCTGATCTTTTCCTCGAGGATCGAGTAGAGCGGTGTGCCCTCGAGGACCGTCAGAAGGGGCAAATAGAGCTCGCGGTCCCGCCCCTTCAGCCATTCAAGTTCAAGCTCGGGCAGCTTCTCACGGCCCGCGAGGACCGCCATCCGCCACTTCAGGAGCTCGGCCCTCAGCCTCGCGAAGCGCGCTTCGTCTTCCCTGTCATAATGGTCCTTCTCCGGTATTTCCTCGACCATCTCGATGACGATGCATCGCTCGAGGAAACCCTTGTTCTCGATGAGCTCCTCTGCCGCGACGACCTTCGGGCCGAACGCGTTATAGAACTCCTGCCGGCGCCTGCCGTTCTGGTCGATCGCGATCCGAGGGACACGCGCTCCTCTCTTGTAACCGGCCTTGTAGATCTTCATCTTCTCGGTGTCGCGGTCGGAGCCCTGAAACTCGTCCTCGATGATCGTCATGGGAGGATCGCCCTTCTCTTTCCCGAGGTAGGAGTAGATGTCCGCGGGCGGGATCGAGACGCCATAGAGGGGCCTGTAGCAGAGGTAGGCGAGGAGCTGGAGGGTGTGCGACTTTCCGCTCGAGTTGTCGCCCACGAGGTAGAGATAGGGCACCTTCTCGAAGAGCTCGGGGCAGTAGCTCATCAAGACGTAGGCGGTGAAAATCGCTTTCTCTTCCTCGCTCGCGGCAATGAACCTGTTGACCTCGGCCCTAATCATCTCCACGAGCTCGGCTCGCGACTTTATGTTCTCGAGGTTCTCGACGACGTAGGGCTCATAGGGATAGGCCCTTGGGTCCATTCCCCTAAACATCGTGTCGCCGACCATGATCTCGCGCTCTACCCTGAAGCCCTTGGGACCGAGGATCAGCAGCGCGGGATCATATTCGCCGAGGGCGTTCCGGATCCCTATGGCCTCCGCGACGCGGCCGTCGGGGAAAACGAACGAGAGGATCGCACGCTCTCTCGGTTTGGAGGGCTCATCCACGCGAGCGTCGATCACCCTGACCTCGGGCTCGCGCCTCGGGATCAATTTCATGATCTTCTCCGCCTCCTCGGGGCCGACGATGCTTCTCAGCTCTTCCTCGAGGTAGGACCACGCGCCGATCTGATCGATCGGTTTCCTGTAGGTGTCCTCGAGCGCCCCCAGCCTGTCCTCGAGTTCCTCGTCGTGAGCGAGGCACGCGATCGCCGTTAAAACCGTCTTCGCGTCCTCGCGGTCCACTCCGCTCTTCCTCAGGCACCCGGACAGCCATATCGCGAGGTGATGGCGGTGTAAGGGCTTCCAGATCTTCTCGAGCTCGAGGATTAGTTTATTGAACTCCTGCAGGACCTCGACCTTGTGATAGATCTTCTCGAGGAACGCCTCCCTCTCCCTCGATATCTCTATCAGCTCGACCTCGCTGAGCCATCTGTATCGTACTCCGGTCGGATGTAGCGAGGGGGGCGCGACCACATAGTAATCGTTTCCGGTCCTGAACTCGACCAAATCGTCGGCCTTAATCGTTTCCTTTCCCGGGAGCGTGCCCCTGAAGTAGATGTGGTAGCCCTTCCCTGTCTCCGCGACCCACGTATGCTTCGCGATGACCTCTGCGTCCACATTAAAGAAGACCTTGATCAGCTCCCTTCGCTCGAGGTCCAGAACCGAGAGGCCGTCGAGCCTGATCCCGATGTTGTGGTCCTCGGTGATCATCTTCTCGAGTTCCTCGGGAGCGAGATCGTCCCAATCCTTGATGCGGCATTTCTTCGTCCCGAAGTCGACTCGCAGGACCACGAGCCCTCGGCTCCGGTAGAACCGGACCCAATCAAGGATCGAGCGCGGTTCATTTCGCTCATCGGTTCGCAGCGCATTCCGATCGCCGACCTGAGCCATCACGGCCCTTCCCCTCCGAGGGGTTTGCCCCGGACAGGATCCACAGGAACTTCTCGGTGGGGCCGGTGCTGTAGACGACCTTTCCTCCCTCGCGGAGAATGAGCTCGCGGACCTTCTCGAGCGCGTTCGGATCCGCCGACTTGAAGACTATCCCGAAGGTCCAGGGCTTTGATTCCCGCGCCATTACCCTTTGACCCGCTCTTTCGTGCGCAGTTCTCAGATTTAGAAAAGCGATGGCAGAATGCTAAGGAAAGTGATATCACGTTCTCATAAGTTGTGAGCGTCTTCGCCTCGAGGCATCGATCACAGAGGTCGACGTGCTCCCCTCGCTCTCCGAAATAAAGCGAGGCGACCTCGCGGGTCACTCTCCCGCACCGGTCGCAGCTGAAGAGGTAGGACCTCTGATCTCTCTCGAGGACGCTCATTTGTCCGTCACCTCGAGGGCGCGCGAGGAGCCGAAACTAACGAGATGCGGTTCAATCATGGGCCGCTTCCCCTCCTCAATCTCAGCGACAACAATTCCGACCTTGGTGGGCAGGCCGAAGGTGCCGCGTCTGAATTGAAATGGTGCCGGAAGCTGCCACGAGGGGCACGTGAACGCGATTCCCTTATCCGTTCTGACCTCAACGTAATAGTGGACGTGCCCTCTCGCGATTATGTCGGCGCCGTTGTTGAGGACCAGCTCCCTCAGGAGCGGTGTCGCACGAAGATGAGGGACGCGGCTGAAGCCGACGTGGTGCGCACAATTGATGATTTTGTCGTGGACCTTGAGCCTGAGGACCTCGGCGCTGAACTTCCCCGAATCGATCTTCTCGGCTCCGAGGGCCCTCGCGATCAGCTCCTCGGCATGGACGCCCTGGACCTCGACGTGGTAGGAAGTGCCCCTGACGACGTAGAGCTTCCGCCAATCCCACGTCTCCCTGAACAGTTGGACGAATGCATCGACCTGGTGGGCGACGTTCTGGAGTCTCAAGGTCCCGAAGCGCTCGCGGGTCTGAGGGCCGTCGATCAGGTCGCCGAGGAGAACCATCACGTCTGCAGGGCTGAACTCGCTCGCGAGCCGCTCCCATTCGCGGAGGAGTCTCTTCTGGAGCCGATTCAAAGTGACTGGGGAGCCGTCCTCGGGATTTCTGTAGTCCTCGGGGAAGACCGCGAAGCTCGAGCCGACGTGCGTGTCCGAGACGAAAACGACCCGCGTCAATCCTCATCGGCCTCCGTTTTCCTGCACGCGCACTTGCGTTTGCATGCGCACTCGAGCTCTCCGAAGAGGTCGATCCCGAGCTCCTCGAGCTCCTCGAGGCAGTCGTCGCAGAGGTTGACGGCCCAGCCCCTCCGGCTCCGGAAGGTCGTGACCCCTTCGCTCATGAACGAACAGCGGCTACAGAGTTTCCGGACCGTGACGGTCACGCGCCATCCACCTCCTCGAGCTCGACCTTGATCACCCGAAGGGAGCGCTTCTCGACGCCTTTCGTGGGGATTTGGCGGCCGACTTGAACGAAGTAGCGATTGCTTAGGCGATTGGTTAAAATAGTGGTTCGGCTATCTATAGTCCGAAGCTCGCGACGGGTGTCAATTTGACGCGTGGCCCTCCCGTTCGCGGGCATTTTGCTCACCTCTTTTTATCACCTCCGTGCTTCTCGACGTAATCGACAACGAATCTCCGCAGCACCTCGCTCGGCGTCAATCCCCGCTCTGTCACGAGGCTGACGAAGGCTTCCCACGTCTTCTCGTCAAGCCTGAAACCCGCAACCTTTTTCCGCGGGTTCATGTTCTATCCTTGTTTAATCAAGTATTTTTGGCATTTGGGGGGTCTTAGAACGCGCCGTTTCAAGAACTTCTCGAGCGCGTAACTTGATGAAATTTCGTGGCTCGCGAGTTATGCAAACTCGCGGATAATAGAAAACAAAGACGATGGGCTAACGCTTCCTTCGTTTCTTAGTCTCCCCACGTTTTTGCAGCTCTTTCTCATCCACGATACCATCAATGACCAACGTATAGCCCTTAAGCGCGGGTGCCTTTGTTGGATCTTCGCTCATCAGACTTTGAACCGGATACCACACCCACTCGCCTGTCTTCTCGTGGTCGGTCACGATCAAATGCAAATCTGCCTCTTTCTCCAATTTCTTCCAATCGACATACACACCAGCAAGTTGTTGCAGCGCCCTGACAACGGTCCGAAGCTCGGCGATCTCCGCCCTCAGCCTCTCGACCTCCTCCTGGGTCTTCCTCACCTCGGGGTCTCCCCCCGGCGGCGGGGCCGCGAAGGTGAGGAGCGGAAGGGCTCGCATGTACTGCTCGCGCAACCACTCCTTGTTCTCAAAACAGTAATCGTAGATCGACTCGATGCCATATTGCGTGAGCGAGTGACCCATCATCGCTTCGGCCGCGAGGCGGTCGACGCCCGCGAGGGAGCACGCGGTCCTGAACGCCTTTCTGAGCGAGTGGAGCCTCACGTTGTACCTGATGCTCCCCCCTCTTCCGGGCGCTTTCACGGGTCGCCGGTCTATTCCGGCGCGCTCGCAGAGCCTCTTGAACACGTAGAAGACGGCCTGATAGGTCAGGGGCTTCGGCTTTTCGTCCCTTTTCGGCTCGTTCGTGTGGTGCGCCACGAAGAGGAAGGTCTCGGGCGTCAGCTGCTCTCCGAGCGACTTCCTGTAGTTGAGGTAGGCGAGGAGGTAATCTCGCGCCTCCCTCGAGATAAAAGTCACATGGGGCTGCTCCTCACCCTCGACCCCCTTGCACAGCTCCTCGGTTATCTCCAACATGTAGCAGGGAAGGTCGTCCTCGAGCCTGTCCCTGATATGCTTGAGCCTCAGCCGTATCGCGGCGCCAATCCGGAGCCCGCTTGAAGCCAAAACCGCGATGAGCGCCCTTTCTCTAATACCGGCTGTCAAAAGCAATTTACGTATTTCGTCACGTTCAATAATGTCGCGTTTCAATATTTTCGGTATTCCGTGCTTTGCGATATAGCGCCGGTACTCACGCATGGTCTCCCTCGAGACGCGGTCCGCCCGGATGCCGTTCTCATAGAGCCATACCCTGATCAGGGCCGTCCAACTGCGGATCGTGCTGGGCGCGAGGTTGCCCCTCCTCGCGATGAAATAGTCCCTGAAGACCCCGATGAGCTGCTCATCGCTCATACCCCTCAGCCTCTCGAGCGCCTCGGAGGGCGAGGGGGCTCCGAGAAAATCGATGAAATCCTTGAGGGCCTTCGCGAGGGTGACGGCGGTCCTCTCGCTGTAATTCCGGTCCCTGATCACCTTCGTGACGGTCCCTTCCCTCAGCACCTCTCTCCAGTTCATGCCCCTCCCAGGCAGAGGCCCCTGATAAGATTACCTAAAGGATAGCTTTCGGTGAAACGTCCGTTACCTCAAGGCGGAGCTCCCTGCCATACTCTCTGTTGAGAGCGAGCCTGACCTGCGCGCGGCGGAGGGCCTCATTGGAATCCGCGAGGAAAGGATCGTGGACCACCTCAGGCATATCACCGGGCGGGTCGGAGACGTCCGCGAGGACCTTCCCGCCTGACCTCACATAGATCACCCGGTTTTTCAATTTCCATCGATCTTCAGAATACTCCGCTGTGAGGACGTTCGTATCATCGAGCGTCGCCTTTGGTGCTCCGGCGGTCTTCGGCTTGAAGTGGAGGACCTTCCCCGGCTTCATGCGCAGGTAATAGTTGGTGCCCTTAGCGACGTCCAGCATCACCCTGAGCGCCGGAGCGTTCTCTATCGACCACGGCACGGTCAGCGAGGGGCCGTCGTCGACATTCGTCACGTCCACGCCTGCCTCTAGGGAGGCTAGGTCGCGGATTATCTCGCCTGCTGTTGTTCCGGTGTTGTACAATCTGAAGACCACGTGGCGGTCATATGCGATCAGGTGGGAGTATCCCGTGGCCTTGACCTCGGTCAACCGTCCTCTCACCCTCTTCCGGACGACCTCGTGAATGATGCCCTCGAACCGTATCGAAAGCCCAGACGAGTACCTGCAACGCCACCCCACAGAGACGTCCGTTCCTGAGAGCTCGATCTCGACCCTCTCGAGCCCTCTCCCGTCGATCGTATGCCTCAGTCCGCTCACGCTCTCGGTTACGTCAATCCACTCCTTGCCGTCGTTGACCTCTATGACTGTCAACCGTCGATCACCCCATCCGGGCCTCCTGCGACAGACGACGCGTTGCTTGAGTACCTGCATCCCGCGAGACTCGGCCCGGTTCGCAGACGAAGGCTGTAAGGTCCGGGTTCAGAAACGAGGGACGTGAGGACGCAGTGTAAAGGCCTTAACAGCGGACCTTTCACGTAGCCGTCGGAATCGTAGCTGGGATATCACCGCAGGGACCTACTCCGTGCTGAAGGTGAAAGTGGGCTCACTCGAAGACCTCCTTTCCGTTGATCTTATAGGTGTGGAGAACGACGGACGTCGTTACTGCCTTCACTCCATGCATCTTCATCAGCCTCTCCGAGATCAGGGACCTGAGCTGGTGCAGGTCGTTCGTCTTGGCTGTGGCGATTATGTCGTACTCTCCGGTGACCTCATAGACGTCGATGACCTCAGGCATCTTCGCCAGTACCTCTCCCACGTCCTCAAGCTTTCCCGGTTCTACGAAGATGTGCAGGATCGCCTTGACCGTCAAAGTCCGGTCCGCCTGAAGTCGCACGGGGGACCTAATTAGCTCGATCCCCTTTCAGAGCGATCTAAGATTCCTTCTTCAGGACCATGACCCTCCCCGGGTATTTGCTCATGATGGAGCGGATCTTCGAGTCGTGGACCGAGGCCTTCTCCACCATTCCCCTCCTCAGACCCCTCACCAGATAGACGACGAAGTCGGGGTCGTTCCTGACGATCTCGTCGCTCACTACCTCCTCCAGCTCGCCCTCCCTGACCTCGCATGTGACCGAATACCCCTTCGACCTGAGGGCTCTGGCGATCCTCTTGAGGGAGGCCTCGACGTTCACCTTCTCCTCACCTGTCAGTGACATGGGTTCAGGCTCAATGACGCTCAGCAGCTTGATTTCGAACCTCTTGTCCAGGTAACCCGTCAGCGTCCTGATCACAGGCTCCTCGTCCTCGAAGGGTTTGACCAGAACTGTGAGCTGCATCTTGTATCCGGCTGGCACGACCATGGAACCCTCCTCCTTGCTGATCGCCGGCCTCTTCAACACCAATTTCCGGTAGCCGATGTACGTCGCTACTCCAACTGCCATCCAGATGGTGCCCGCGATCCTCGAAACTGCATGGAGGAGGAGATAGAGTCCGAAAATGGCCGTAGTTCCGAGAAGACCCAACATCACGACGACAGGTATCTCTATGAAGTCTCCGTTCCTCCTAATTCTGATAGACGGTCTAAGGACCCAAGGTCTGTACACGTTTCTCTCCCTGTTCCTTAAGATTATCAACGAAATCATGAGCAGCACGTAGCTAAACAGCGCCCCATAGTTATACAGACTGACTAGTAATGGAATGTTGCCCAACGATGCCAGTAGCAGCGCGATGGTTCCGAAGATCATTATCGACCTTGTGGGCGTTCCTAAACGAGGATGGATCTTGTAAAGGAAGTGCGGCAGCAAGCCGAATTTGCCCATGCTCGAGGTGAGCCTTGAGACCCCTATTATGCCGGTATTCGAGGACGCAAGCGTCACCAGCACCGCTACTAAGGCTATCAGGAGGCTGAGTCCCCCGCCGAATGCAGGATAGTTGCTCACGAGCGCAGCGATCGGGTCCTCGACGTTCGCAGCAATTACTGTCCAGTCGACGGAGCCTGAAGCCAGCACCGAGAGCAGTATGACGTACGTGGGCACGATCACAGCAGCCAGTTTGGCCCCCCTCGGTATCCACTTGTGGGGCCTTCGGGTTTCCTCGGCCGCCTGTGCGATGGACTCCACGCCGATGAAGCTCGTCATGGCAACCGTGATGCCGTAAAGGAAGTTGGTAGTAGAGACGTCAAGGTTCGGCAAATAACTCACCTCCTCCAACATCTTGTTGTTGCCGAGTATGGTAACTTGCTCCATAAACA
>Ga0079995_1057376_pt1 | contig 16316 bp, 16 predicted proteins | sample FaiFalFF_MnMetaG_2_FD_69198 | JGI IMG/M metagenome (GOLD analysis project Ga0079995, IMG submission 69198) | Freshwater microbial communities from Yellowstone National Park, Wyoming, USA - Fairy Falls C (FF_Mn_C) (SPADES assembly) (version 4) | ecosystem: Environmental > Aquatic > Freshwater >...
AAGGAGCAAGTTGAAAGTCTTGGAGCAAAATTTGTAGATTTGGGATTATTTAGTCAAGAAGAAAAATACGGATATGCCAAGAAAATGGATGAAGAATTTTATAAAAGACAAAGAGAAGCATTAAAAGAGTACTTAAAAGATGTTGATATTGTCATAACAACAGCATCTGTAATAGGGGCAAAGGCACCAATTCTAATTACGAAGGATATGGTTGAAGTAATGAAAAAAGGCAGTATAATAGTAGATTTAGCTGTTGAAAAGGGTGGAAATTGTGAATTAACAAAGTATAATGAAATATATGAATATAATGGTGTTAGAATTATAGGAATTCCAAATCTTCCAGCACTTGTCCCTTATCATTCAAGTTTTATGTTCTCAAATAATATAAAGAATTTTCTAAAAATTATCATTAAAGATGGCTCTTTAAATTTAAATTTAAATGATGAAATCATAAGAGAAACACTTATAAACAATGAAAAAGTTATTTAGTTTTTTTATAATTGCCCTTGCTTTCTCTTGTGATAAAAATCCAACTCAACCCGAAAATCAAAATAAACAATTTTATTTAATAGATATTTATCATGGGACAATTGGTTTAGGTCCAAGAAGTTATTGGTATGTGAAATTTCATACTGAGGAAGGTGATTCTATATACTTTGAAGCATTAGTTAATAGTGGCAATGATATTAGTTATGCTTTTTGGTGCGATAGTATTAACTTTGAAAGATGGAAAAATAATGAAAATGCTCAATTAAGAAATTATCAAGAAGCAATTTTGAATTATTCATTTAAATCAATTGTTTCAAAAGGAACTTATTATATTGTTTTAGGAAATAGTGCTTACTTTAGCTCTAAAATATATTGGGCAAGAGGTTATATAAAGACTTTAAGATGATAACGATATTTTTATCTTTAATAGATAATTGGGAAAATTGGGATAAAAGGAGCATTATAATAAGAACAAAAAGCGATTATATTCCAAATGTTTTATCGTCATATAAAATTGAGAAATTGAGATTAAAGAATGCTTATAAGGTTTATATTGAAGGTGCTAATGTGGAGAAATTAAAGTTAATTATTAATCAACTATCAAATGATGAAAACATCATTTATGTTGAGCCAACGATAAAATTTAAATTACTATATGAGCCAAATGACCCATATTATAGCGAGCTTTGGGGATTATATGTGATGTATTTAAATTATGCTTGGAATATAACGAAAGGCTCATCAAATGTTAAAGTTTGTGTTATAGATACGGGAATTGATATTTATCATGAAGATTTAAACGGAAATTTTTTAGCAGGTTATGATGAAGTTGATAATGATAATGACATTTCCCCACCTTCTTCATCAGAAGGACACGGGACACATGTGTCAGGAACAATTTTAGCAATAATGGATAATAACAAAGGCATAGTAGGAGTTTCTCCTAAGAGTAAATTACTTGGTTGTAGAGCATTGACTAATGATGGTGGAACAAGTGATAATATTGCTAATTGTATAATGTGGTGTATAAATAATGGAGCAAGAGTTATTAATATGAGTCTTGGCTCCTCATCACCAAGTTCTATTATTAAAGAAGCAATAGATAGTGCTTATAATAAAAATGTTATTGTTGTTGCTGCTGCGGGAAATGATGGACATTATGGTATAAAGTATCCTGCTGCTTATGATAATGTTATAGCTGTTGGAGCATTAGATAAAAATGGACAAAGAGCAAGTTTTAGTAATTATGGACCTGAGCTTGATTTTGTTGCTCCTGGTGTTGATATTTTATCAACAGTTCCATATAATAATCAATATGCTAAGCTTCAAGGAACATCTATGGCTACACCTCATATTACAGGAGCAGTTGCTTTAATCCTTTCAATAAATCCAAATTTAAATTTTAATGATGTTTATAATATATTAAAATCCTCTGCTATTCAAATTGGACAATTACCAAGAAATGATTATTATGGTTGGGGACTTGTTAATGTTTATAGAGCATTATTAAATACACCACAACCTACATTTTCAAATTTAAACTCTAAAACGCCTGAAATTAAAATTTTTGGAAAATTTGTTCAAATAAAATCAGAAAAGAGATTTGAAATTTATTCTATAAATGGTAATAAAATTGCTTCAACTAATAATTTTGAGGGGTTTTTAAATAGTGGTATTTATTTTTTAAAGTATGAAAGTAGTTTGAAAAAATTTATAGTTCCTTAAAAAGAAGTATAAAATTTAAAGTCCCTTTAAAATTTTCTTTATGACAGAAAAAGAAGTTTTAGAAATTATAAAAAAGCATCCAGAGGTCATATTAGAGATTATTTATTCAAGCTCAATAGCAACAAAAAAAGACATTAAAATTTTATATAGGAAAATAAAATTAAATTTAGAAAATAAACTTGAAGAAAAAAAGGTAGAAATTGAGAAGACCTTAGAGGATAAACTTGAATTAAAGAAACTTGAAATTGAAAAAACAATAAGAATAGAAATAGAAAAAATAAGGAGCGAATTTCAATTAGAAATTGAAAAATTAAGAGCGGAAAGTAATGAAAGAATGAGCCAAATGGAAAATCAAATTAGGTTAGAAATTGAGAAACTAAGAGCTGAAAGTAATGAGAGAATGAACCAAATGGAAAACCAAATTAGACTTGAAATTGAAAAAATAAGGGCTGAAAGTAATGAAAGGATGAACCAAATGGAAAATCAGATTAGATTAGAAATTGAGAAAACGAGAGCAGAAAGTAATGAAAGAACGAATAGATTAGAAAGTCAAATAAAATTAGAAATTGAAAAATTAAGGTCTGAAATGGAAATTAAATTACAAGCTATGAAAAATTCATTGTTAAAATGGATTATTGGCTTAATTTTAGGTCAAACAATCGCTATTCTAATTGCCATAACTTTGAAATGAAGAAAAATTAAAGGTATTTTTAAACAAATTCAAAATATAAATGATAATGTAATTTACAATTTTCATTAAATTGGGAATGACAATATGGACATTTAAAATTTGAATTTAAATAATCATATATTGTTAGTTCATTCTTACACACACCACATAAAATTGCTTTTTTATTAAAATCATTTCTATTCCATTTTAAAATGTTATGGGTTTGCATTTCTTTATGGCAAAAATAACAAGGATAGTAAATTTCACAACATTTAAACTTTATCGCAATAATATCTTTATTTGAATGGTAATGAATACACCTTGTTTGATTATCATATAAAATTCCAACAATTTTCATATTATTATTAAGTCATCTTGCTTAATTGTTGTTATAACTGCCTTATTGTCTTTAATATAAACATCAATTTCAAGTCTTATGCCAAACTTTCCATCTATATATATGCCAGGCTCAATAGAAAATAAACAGCCATTTATTATTCTTCTATTATCATGTGTTTCAAAATTGTCTATATTTACATTAAAGTAATGAACAAATTTCCCAATTGAATGACCTGTTCTATGAATAAAATAATTTCCATAACCTTTTTGAGCAATATAATTTCTTACAACATCATCCACTTCATAACCAAAAATTTCCAAATTTTTTTCTAATTTACTATTTATATATTCAACTGCCAAATCCCTAGCGGATTTTACTATTTCAAAAATTTTCTTATAATCATCAGGAACTTTATTTCCATAATATCCAACCCATGTAATATCATAATAAATACTATTTTCCTGATTTAGTCTTGCCCAAATGTCTATTAAAAATGGATTTTCTTTCTCAATTTTTTTTGATTTATCTTTTGTAGGCATATAATGAGGATTGGAAGAATTCTCACCAATCGCAAAAATTGGAAAATCACCATCAGTTGTTAAATTATTTTCAATTAACTTATTGTAAATAAAATCACTCACTTCAAACTCATATTTAAATTTTCCTAAATTATTAAATACCTCAAATAAAGCACTTTTTATAATTTCACCTGCTTGATAATGTGTTTTAATTTCATTTTCTGAAATAGTAAAAAACATTTGAACTAAATCAGCAGATGAAACAATTTCCACAGATAAACTTTTAATAATTTCATAAGTCCCAGCATCAATAATTGAAATATATGGGATTGAGCAATTTTTTGAATATTCCATAGCAATCGTTTTAGAATTTTTTAGAATTTCTTTTAGTTTTTCAATCATTTCTTTCCAAGTTGAATATAATAATTTTTTACCTTCTAAATGCTCAAGTTTATTAGGCTCAACTCTTGATAATAGTTTAATTGGTTCTCCATCTTTTGGGATAAAATAAAACCATCTTCTTGTAAAGTGTTCTCTTGGATTTATATTCAATATCATTTGAGCTATGTAATTTCTATTTTGAAAGTTATAAAATAACCATCCATCTAAATTAAATTTTCTTAAAAGTTCTTGAATTTTATCTATTAAGTTATTCCCCATCATAACCAATACCAATATCTCCTAATCTCCAAAAACTATTATTCTTACATCTTGATTGAGAAGGATAGTTATCATTTCCTGAAATATCAATAAATAACCCTATACCAAAAAAATCTCTTTGACTACTTAAATTCTGACTTGCTCCACAGCTTAAATGATACTCCGTAAAATTATAACTATCATTTCCACTATTATCTATAAAAATTCCAAGTCCATTTGCTATACTATTTCCAATCCCTCCTGAAACATAGTAAATATCATTTCCACTTTTCTCATAAAAGAATCCAATTGAAAAATCATGACCACTCCCAATTGATGGACCTGCTTTAAAAATATAAATATCATTACCTGATAAATCAAAGAAAGAGCCAATTGCAATATGAATACCAGCTCCTAATCCATATTCAACACCAATATATCTATCATTACCACTTGAATCAATGAAAATTCCCGTTGAATACCAATAAGCACTACCAATACAATAAGTTCCACAATTATATAAATCATTTCCTTCATAATCTACGAAATATGAAAATCCACCTGCTATATCTTCTCTAATTCCTATTGAAAACCCTAATCCAAATCCATAAAATTCATTTTTCCATAATGGCTTATGCTCATAAAACCTTCCCAAAAAGTACATGTCATTTCCCTTTAAATCTTGAAATATACTTATTCCCCATATACTACTAAAAGATAAAGCCCTATTCACAGCTCTATAAATATCATCCCCTTCATCATCAATAAATATAGAAATTCCATAAAAACTTGAAGAGATAGAAAATCTGCCAACATCATAAATATCATCTCCTGATTTATCTTCAAAGTAAGATATACCTAAAATTGTTGAAGATAGGCAAAAATCTGAACATTTATAAATATCATCACCTTCATTATCATAGAAAAAGACTGCTCCATATTCACTATAAATTGAATAATTATTAAGCTCATATTTATCATTGCCTTCAAGATCAATAAAAGCACAAATTCTTATATTTGATTGACAAACTTTTTTATAATTTTGAGAACCTTTGGTATTTATATAAATAAAATCACTATCAGAAGGCATTAAGCTATCAGTAATGACAATTTTCCCAAATTCCGTTTCATATAAAAAATTAATATCTTTACCTTTAAGTGATTTTACAGCTTCTTTAAGCTCTAAGAATGCATTTAATAAAACCAAATTAGCATAAAAAAAATTCTTAAAATTTAACTTTGAAAGATAACTTATAATACTATCCTTAGAGATATTTGAGCTATCACTTAAAATTTCATCTTTGGCAAATTTGATTAAACTTTCAATTTCATCTAAACTAACATTTGAATGCTCTAAATAAAAAGAATAAATTTTTGATGTTTGAATAAATTTTATTAGGGCATTTTGAATTTTAATATCAAAAGATGAAAATAAGGTATCAGGATTAAAAACAATAGAATAAGGACCTGTAATGTTTAAATTGTAATAATCATTTAAAATTGTTTCAATTTCTAAGAATATATTTTTTTGAAGAAGTTTAAAAGCAATCGTATCTATCTTAAAAGGTCTTTTTAAAATTTCAATAAAGCCTTTTGGTTTTAAATTCGTTTCAACAGATATATCTTTCTTATATCCTAAATCATTTATATTCAGTCCATAATTTAAAAGTGCTTTTGAAACATAAAAATAATCTACATTACTTAAAATAGAGGGACCCATAAAGGTCCCTACAAAGAACCCCACTTTTTGATAAAATCCTCTTTACCCAAGCGATAATAATCAGCATTCTTTTCCTTAAAATGAGACCACTCAGCTGGAACATCATTCTCTTGATATATAGCACTAACAGGACATACCGAAGCACAAGCACCACATTCTATACAAGTATTAGGGTCTATATATAGTTGCGTAGTCTCATCCCAATTCTCATCTTTTCTTGGATGTATAGCATCAACGGGACAAACTTGAACACACTCCCCACTCTTTGTTCCTATACAAGGTTGCGTTATCACATATGCCATAGCTTGAAAATTTTAAAGGGTAATTTAAAAAATATAATTTCTTATCTCTTTTAATGCTTCTAAAAATTTATCTATCTCTTCAAGTGTATTATATAAATATAAGCTTGCTCTAACCGTATTATTTGCTTTTAGTCTTCTTAAAAGGGGTTGAGCACAATGATGACCACTTCTTACAAATATATTTTTATAATCTAAATAACTTGCCACATCATGAGGGTGAATGTTTTTGACATTAAAAGCAACAATACATAATCTATCTTTTGTATCTTTTGGACCATATAATTCAATAAAATCTAAATTTAAGATGTTTTCTAACATATATTTTAAAAGTTTTTGCTCATGCTCATATATATTTTCAATTCCAATTTCATTTAAATAATCAATGGCATAGCCAAAAGCAATAGCATCTACAAAGTTAGGTGTTCCCGCTTCATATTTATAAGGTAATTTATTAAATGTTGTATGAAATAAATCAACATTTTCTATCATATCTCCACCAAATAAAAATGGAGGTAATTTTTCTAATAATTCTTTCCTTGCCCATAAAACACCAATACCTGTTGGACCAAGCATTTTATGTGCTGAAAATGCTAAAAAATCACAATTTAATTTCTTTACATCTACCTTAATATGAGGAACACTTTGACAAGCATCAACAATAATAAATATATCTTTAAATTTTCTTGCGAAGTTTATAACTTTTTCAATAGGTTGAATAATTCCTGTTATATTTGAAGCATGCCCAATTGCTAAAATTTTAGTTCTTTCAGTTATTATTTCTTCTAAATTTTCTAAATTTAATCTTCCATCATTATAAACATCAATGTACTTTAATTTAGCTTTTTTTCTAATGGCAAGTTGTTGCCATGGAACTAAATTTGAATGATGCTCTGATATTGTAATAACAATTTCATCATTTTCATTTATATAATCAGAAAGAATATAAGAGCATAAATTTATTCCTTCTGTTGCATTTCTAACAAAAATTATTTCATCTGAATTAGCATTTATGAATTTTGCTATTTTTTCTCTTGAATTCTCATATTCATCTGTAATTTTTGCTGAAATTTTATAAACACCTCTATGAACATTAGCATAAAAATTTTCATATATTTCTTTAATTTTTTCTATTACAATGCTTGGTTTTTGTGTGCTTGCAGCATTATCAAAATATATAAAGTTATTTTTCAAAAATGGAAAATCACTTCTTATTTTTTCTAATCTCATAGATTTTAAAATTTTAAAGCAGTTATTAAATGGATTGTCTAATAATTCTGAAATTGCGATTATTACTTTATTTTCCCACCCACCCTAAAAATAAGCCTACGGCTTAAAACTTTGCCCCCTTAAATTCCCCCCATTAAATCAATAGTTTCAGAAAATCTTTCATAACTTATTGATTATCAAGGGCTTAACATTACTTATTAGACAAAGCAGTTATTAAATGGATTGTCTAATAATTCTGAAATTATTTATTTTATTATGGTTTCCCCACTTACCCTATATTTAAGCCTTCGCCTTATAACTTTCGCCCCCTAAATGAACCCCCAATAAAAACTATAATTTTTTAAAATTTTCATAACTTATTGATTATCAACCACTTAACACTATTTATTAGACAAAGCAGTTATTAAATGGATTGTCTAATAATTTTGGAATTGTTTATTTTTCTATGTTTTACCACCCACCCTGAAATCAAGCCTTTGGCTTATGAACTTCACCCCCATTAAATCAATAGTTTTAGAAAATTTTTTATGGCTTATTGATTATTAAGAACTTAACACTATTTATTAGACGAAGCACTTATTAAATGCCTTGTTTAGTAATTTTGAAACTACTTATTTTAACATATTTCCTCCACCAATCCCTAAACTAAGGCTTCGCCTTATAAATGCTCATTTTTCGGCGGGGAGCTTTCCCCCGTAAAATAAATAATTTCCTAAAATTTTGATAAGTTGCTGATTATCAATCACTTAAACCTTTTGCCCAAATAAATTAAGGATTTTTATAAAGATATTTGATTAAGATATTACTTATCAAATTGTAGTTTATAGGACCTTTGAAATGATAAATGATATTGCCTTGTTTGTCTATTATAATTGTTTCTGGAACACCTGTTATTCCATAATCTACACTTATTGGACTATCTTTGGAATATAAGTTTAAGAACTTTAAATTGTAATCTCTAATAAATTTAAGAGCATTTTCTCTCCTATCCCATATGTTAATGCCAATTAAAATAACACTATCTTTTAAGTTATCATATATTTTATTAAGTTCATTTGCTTCTTCTTTACAAGGCTCACACCAACTTGCCCAAAAATTTAGAATTATTATCTTTCCTTTAAAATCATCTAGACTTAAACTATCATTTAAATTATCAATTCTTGGCAGTTTAAAATAAGCTGATTTTCTTATCAATTTTGAATTTTCAGGTTTTTTTGTTTGTAAAGCAAAAATTAAAAATATCAATAAAATAATTATAGTTGATAGAATTATAAAAATTTTAAAGGGTTGTTTTGTCAAGGATAAATTTTAAAGTGCCTTTTAAAACTTCAAACGATAACCAATACCAATTGTATAAGTATTTTCTTTTCTTTCACCAAAAGCAGATAAATTTGGTTTTAAAAAGTATTGAACTCTTAAATTGTAAGCATCTGGATTTTGAATATCTGTACTTAACTTTAAATATAATTTTTCAGTTATATAACTTCCAAGTGTTATAAGAGCATTATTTCCAATAGGTGTGAATGTTAATTCATCAAAATTGAATTTTTTTCTTATATTTCTTGTTAGAACTTGTTGAGCTAAATTTATACCTCTCTCACTAAATCCCCCACTTAAAACTAAATTTAAAATTTCAAATTGACTTCTACCCTTTTTTGAAAACAATTCAAAATATGGATTTTCAAGTGTTCCCATAACATGAGCAGTAATTGTATCATCATAAATTTCCGCTTCACCAATTATATCAAGATTTATCTCATTTCTCACAACATTTATTTTTCCTTCAATTATCTTAAAATTTTTATTTAATGTGTATAAATAAACATTTCCTTTTATAATGTTAAAAGAACCTTCAAAGTATTGTCCAACATCACTTGTTTTTTGTAGAATTAAGTTCGCTGACAATTCCGCATCAACAAGCTCATTACTGAAAAAAATTCTTCTATCGGCAGTTATTGTTATATAATATCTTAAAGGATTTGGTGCTTCTGATTGATTTTTTGCCTTATATCCAACAGGATAATTTACATACCCTTGATCAATATTCAAATTACCTTCAATACTTAAACTTGGAAACTTGCCTGATAATTTCAAAAAACCACTTATAAAGAATTCTGTCCAATCATCCAAAGAAAAATAAAATTTACTCATTTCCATCGTTAAATCAAAATTTATATCTTTAAACTTATTTGAAAAAACAATAAAACCATTTATTTTCAAAATTCCAGACTTGGAATTATTTAATATAAAGTCATTAACTTTAATAGTATTTTTATAAAAGGTTAATGAGCCATCTAAACTTTTAAATTCAATTTCAAAAGGTGTAAAAGCCAAATTCTTTGAATGAATTTTAGCATTTCCTGAAAGTGATGGTGAAATTAAAGAGCCCGAAATTTTTGCTTTCCCTTCAATATAACCTTCATCAATAACAACATTAGGAAATAAAAAAGGCTCAATAATATCAACAGGAAATCCATTAAACGAAACTTCCCCACTTATATTACCTTCTTCAAGTGTTATGGAAAATGGATTTAATTTTAAAACTGATGATAAAATTAAATTACCTTCAAATGTCCCATTTTTATCAGAAATTTTAAAGTAATCAACATTTATTTGCTTATCATAATAATAAATTGAAGAATATAATTCATTAAATAAAAATTTTTTAAATTGAGCATTATTTAAATCTAAATTCAAGAATAGTTTTGGATTTGATAAGTCCCCTTTAATTCTCAGAGCAACATATCCATCAAATCTAACACTATCAATTTTAAAAACTTTTAATAACTTTTCATAATCAAAATTTGAGCTAATAAAAGTTAAATCAACATTTTGGCTATCCAAAACCAATTCAAAAATTATATTTTCATTTCTCGCTTTTAAATAATTATAATTTTTATAACTTTCAAATAATCCATCTTCAAATTTAATTATTGTATCACCATTTAGAAAAACGAAATTAAAATTTGATTTTATTGTATCTTTTAAAATGATATTTCCAAAAACACTTAATTTTCCATATTTACTAAAAGCAATTATTGAAAAATCACCTTTATCTTGATGTTTTTTAAAGAAAATATATGAGCTATCTAAAATTAAACTATCGTTTGTTTTTAGACTTAATAATTTTGTTTGAAAATTAATGAAACTATCAATTAAATGAATTTTATAAATGCCACTTTCAAGATGATAATTTTCATAAGACAATTTAGAAAAATTACCATCACCAAAAATTTCAAAATGATTTTTTTCAATTTTTAAATTTCCAAGAAAATTACAAGAGCCTTTTATAAAATTGTTAAATTTCCCTAAATTTACATAACTTAAATTTAAATTTAAATTCCCTTTTTGTTTCTCTAAATTATAACTGCCAACAATTTCACCAACTACATTTTTATCATTTATTATGAGTTTTGAAATTTCAAAATTTTTGTAATTCTTTGAATATATTGTGCCACTTAAATTTTCAAAATTGAAAGTATCATAAATAACTTTCGTATTGCTAAATGTTATATTCAAATTACTATTGAAATTGCCATAAATGTTGAAATTTCCTGTAATTTCAATAACTTTATCAGGCTTTAATTTTGATATTTTCGCATTTATATTAAAGCTTGTATCAAAAACAAAACCACTTAATAAAATTTTTCCATTAAGAAAATTAAATTTTCCTTCATTTATAAAAATTGTATCATTCTTAAACTTTAAGCTGATATTGAAATTGTAAATTCTATTACTTTCAAATGTCAGGCTATCTCCAACACTAAATAACTTTAAACTTTCTGTTTCAATTTTGCTAATGATATTATAAAAGTTAAATGTCTTAAATTTTATAAATTTTGAATTTAAAATAATAACTTTTTCGTTTGGGAAAAATTCAAAGTTTAATTTTTCAGCTCTTAAACTATCAGCATATAAATCAGAAATTGTAAAAATACTATCAGAGTAAATTTTTATTTGTGAATTTAAGCTATCTAAATTTTGATGAATTGTTTTATTTTCAGATAAATTGTAAGCATTTAATTTTATTAAAATTGCTTTTCCATCTGATTTTATACTTGAATAAATTTTTTGGGCATTTATATTTAAATTATTAACTATTAAATTTATTTTATTAAATTCAATATTTCTTATTTCAAATTTTTCAAATGAGCTTTCAGAGGATGCTCCTGATGTGTCTCTTTTTAAATTATTTTTAAAGCTATCAACATTAAAAACAACATTATAAGCTGAAATTTTATAAATTGTTTTTCTTCTTAATAATTCGGAAATAGAAAATTTTATTTTTAGAGAATCACCTTTTAAAATCGTTGGAATTTCAAAATTGGATATTGAAATTTCTTTTAAGCTTATTGAAAGTGTTTTATATGTAAGTGGTTTTCCTAATTTTTTTTCTATTAAATTGCTTAAAAATTTATCTAAATTTTGAAAAAAATAAAAAATTGAAATCCCTATAATAATTAAAAGAAGTAAAAGAAGGGCAATTAAGCCCTTGGCAATTTTCTTAAACACTTGGTACAGACCTTAACTTTTCTTTTACTCCCATTTACAATAGCTGTAATTTTATGTAAGTTTGGTTTAAATTTTCTTGAACTCTTCTTATTTGAGTGGCTAACTCTATTTCCAAATACAACACCTTTACCACATATTTCACACTTTCTTGCCATACGAAAATTTTAAAGGATACTTTAAAATTTTTAAACTTGATTAGGACTATAAAAATTGAAGAAATTTATTCAAATTTTAAGAATTTTGAAAAACTTTCAAATAAGGAATTTATTTTTAACATTTTAAAAGAAAAAATTTTCTTTATTTCCGATTTTAGAAGGTAGTTCAATAGTAAAAATTATTTGCCTTGGCAATTTTCTTGAACACTTAGTACAGACATTAACTTTTCTTTTACGCCCATTTACAATAACTGTAATTTTATGTAATTTTAGCTTAAGTTTTCTTGAATTCTTCTTATTTGAATGGCTAAATCTATTTCCAAGTACAACATCTTTACCACATATTTCACATTTTCTTGCCATAAGAAAATTTTAAAGGATACTTTTTTAGTCAGACAAACTTTAAAATTTTAGAAGTGAAAGTAATTAAGATAAATAATATAAGAAACTATCAAATAATTAGAGCTGGCAATTTTGTTTTGAGAAAAGAATGGGAAAAATTCTACAAAGATAAAAAAGGAAAAGATATTATTGAGGTTTTTAAAGATTGGATAATTCAAGGAAAGGGAAATATAATAAGGTTTAATTATCAAAAAAACATACAAAGAGAAATTTTAAGCGATGAGCGGGCAAGAATTTATTTCATTACAATAAATAGAGAAATAGTAAAAATAGGTGGAAGTATAAACAGAGGAGGTATAAGAGGAACGATAAGTTTTTATGAAAATGCCCTAACAGGTAGTCCAGGAAAACCAAGGTTTATAATACATTTATTAATAGCAGGAGAATTAAATTTTAATCCATATATCAAAATAGAAATGTATTTTACATTTTTACCTACTTGTTATGTAAAATATAAACCATTTTTTAGTGATAGTGGTGAAGAGGATATTCAGATATCTGAATATAAAATTTTTGAAGAAAAATGTTTAGAAGAATTTAAAAATTTGTTAGGAAAATACCCCGCTTGGAATTTTCAAGAAAACAAAGAGACTTATCCCAAAGATTTAGAAAAATTGTATAACATTTACCAAAGGAAAGTTAGAAAAAAATGAAAATTCAGTTAGAACTCTTTTCTTTATTTAATGATGAATTTGAATATAGAAAGCAAAAGTTTCTATCAAAATTAAAAAGTTCTAATGGTTCGTTTAAAAGGTACCTCGGTTCTCCTTTAAGATATATGGGTGGTAAATCTTGGGCTGTTGGTTATGTTGTTAGCAAGCTTCCAAGAGTAGAAAGGCTTATTTCTCCATTTTTTGGTGGTGGTTCAGTTGAAATAGCAGTTTCAAAAGAATTGGGAATACCTGTTTTAGGTTTTGATATATTTGATATATTAGTTAATTATTGGCAAGTCCAAATTAAGCATCCAAGAGAATTATATGAATTTTTAAAAAGAATTAGACCTGATAAAGAGACTTATAAATTTGTAAAAGAAAAGCTTCGTCTTTATTGGCAAGGAAAGTTGGAATTAGATAAAATAACATTAGCAGGTTATTATTTTTTCAATCATAATTTGTCTTATGGACCTATGTTTCTTGGTTGGATGTCTTCTGTTTATGCTAATGAAAAGGTTTATAAAAAAATGATAGAAAGAGTTCTAAACTTTAATGTTAAGAATTTATGGGTTGAATGTGATACCTTTGAAAATGTTATTAAAAAATATAATAATGATTTTTTATATTGCGACCCACCATATTATTTAGGAGAAGATAGTGAAGTGTTTAGAGGGCTATATCCAAATAGAAATTTTCCAATTCACCATAAAAATTTTGACCATAAAGAACTTAGAAATTTATTATTTAAACATAAAGGAGGATTTATTCTTTCTTATAATTACTCTGAAACTATAAAGAGATGGTATAGTTTTTGTGATGAAATAATTGAAATTGATGTTCATTATACACTTGGTCAAGGTGAAACACGAATTGGTAAAAATAGAAAACTAAGAAAAAGTCATATTAAGAAATCAAAGGAATTAATTATTGTAAAATATCCAGAAAGTTAAAGCTTTAAAATTTTTAAACTTGATTAGGACTATAAAAATTGAAGAAATTTATTCAAATTTTAAGAATTTTGAAAAACTTTCAAATGATGATTTTATTTTATCCCCATTTTTTCAATTACCACTTTATGATATATTAAAAGATGAATTTTGTGAATTTTATGGATATTTTCAAAATAATGAGCTTGTTGGAATTTGTGCTTTAAAAATTGAAGAAAATTACTATCAATTTCCTACTTATGAAAATGTTCATCCATACCAAGATTTTATAGTTGATAATAAATATAGAAAGGAATTTATTTTTAACATTTTAAAAGAAAAAAAATTTTCTTTATTTCCGATTTTGGAAGATAGTCCAACAATAAAAATTGTTTGTGAGCAGTTTAATGCTCAAAAGGAAATGTTTTCAAAAATTTATTATTTAGAGCTTCCTAAGATGCTTGATGAAATTATTTATAAATCAAAAAAACATGATGAAATTATTAAAATTTTAAAAAAGCTTTCAAAACAATATGAATTTAAAAAAATTGACGAATTTGATTTTTACGATTTATTTATAAAAACGAAAATTTATTTACTTCCTCAAAGCTTTCAAATTTTCATTTCAGATTTACTATCAATTTGTAAAACAAATAATTTTTTGAGGATATTTACAATTGAAAATGAATTTTATTTTATTGTTTTTGTTTATAGGTCAAAAGCATATTTATGGCATTATGTTATTGAAGATGAAAAATTGAAAATTTTTGGATTTTTGAAAGTTATAGAGCATTTAATTTCAGAGCAAATTAAAACATTAATTATTTTTACAGATTTTTTAGACTTGAATTTTCCAATAAAACAAAAAACAACATATAAAGTTTATAAACTATGAAAATTCTTATAACAGGTGGCGCTGGATTTATGGGAAGTTTTGTTGTTAAAAGCTTATTAAATGAAAACTTTGATATTATTGTAATTGATAATCTTGAATATTCAGGAGATATAAAGAGAATTGAGGATGTTTTAAATAAAATTGAATTTAGAAAGTTAGATTTGAAAAATTTTGAAGAATTGAAAAAATTTTTAAATGATAAAAAACCAAATATCGTTATTCATTTAGCAAGTTTAACACATGTTGACAGAAGCATATTATTTCCAAGGGATTTTATAGAAAATAATATTATTGGAACATTTAATTTGCTTGAATGTTTAAGAGATTTAAAAATTGAAAAGTTCATTCATATATCAACTGATGAAGTTTATGGTGAAATTATTGAAGGCTCATTTTTTGAAAATAGTCCATTATTACCAAATTCCCCTTATTCCTTTTCAAAAGCAAGTTGCGATTTATTAGTTAGGACATATTATAAAACATATAAAGTTCCATCAATTATATTAAGACCTACTAATAATTATGGTCCTTTTCAATATCCTGAAAAATTAATTCCTCTTGTAATTCTAAAAGCAATAAATAATGAAAAAATTCCAATATATGGAAATGGAAAACAAAGAAGGAGTTGGTTATATGTTGAAGACTTTACAAATGCTTTAAAAATCATTTTGAATTATGGAAAAATTGGAGAAATTTACAACATTGGTTCAGATGAAGAATATGAAAATTTGGAAATTGTTAAAAAAATTTTAGATTATCTTAAAAAACCTTATAGCTTAATTGAATTTACAAACGACAGACCATCACATGATTTCAGATATTCATTAAATTATGATAAGATAAAGGAAATGGGATTTTCTCCAAAAATAAAAATTGATGAAGGTTTAAAAATAACCATCAATTGGTATTTAAACAATTTGGACTGGTTAAGAGAAAAATATATTGTTGTTAATGATTTTGTAAAAAAACTTTTAAGTTATTATAAAAATACCAATTAAAGTTCCTATGCTTTGTCCAATAATTCTAAAACTATTTATTTTTCTATATTTTTCCCACCCACCCTGAAATTAAGCCTTCGGCTTAAAAATGCCCATTTTTCGGCAGGGGGCTTTCGCCCCCTAACAAAACCCCCGATAAATTCAG
>Ga0079995_1118315_pt1 | contig 16292 bp, 15 predicted proteins | sample FaiFalFF_MnMetaG_2_FD_69198 | JGI IMG/M metagenome (GOLD analysis project Ga0079995, IMG submission 69198) | Freshwater microbial communities from Yellowstone National Park, Wyoming, USA - Fairy Falls C (FF_Mn_C) (SPADES assembly) (version 4) | ecosystem: Environmental > Aquatic > Freshwater >...
TTTCAATAGGGGGATACATGGACTCCCCCACACCTCCTGCGGAGGACGTAAATGCGGCTCACTGCGCTACAATGGAGCCACGAGCGGGAGAAGGACGTGAACAAGGCCGAGAAGATCAAAAATGCCCTTCAAGAGACAAAGGAACGCAGAAGGTCGTGTCAAGATGTATGTGTAATATGAAGTCCTTCTGCTTCCTTCCTCTAAGCAGGGGGAGCTAAAGCCTCGGCCTTTCCGATAGGCGCTTGGCTAGGCGCGTGCTCTTACTTGAGGGAAGGCTCCGGAAGGATTTCTTATCATTTGCAAGGTAGCTTCGCTGACGCTGGTCCACAACCTCATTCGGAGTCGGGTCTCCCTCAGGATGGCCGGAGTGGAGCTATGAGGTAGCACACGAAGGTATTACCTGTTGGAGTGAGGGGGGTGCGGAATGTGGGTTTTAAAGCTTCTCAGGGGGAGAGAGCACCTTACCTGCCTTCACCGCCCATACGCCTACCGGGGTTAAGCGGATATCCGGTAGAAAGTCGCAGGTGAGGAAGAGGAGGGTATAGAGGATATCCTCATGAACGTAACCCGCCTGCCGTGCAAGGGCCCAGAGGTTCGCCTCCACCTCTACCGCCTCAGCAAAGGAGCCTTCTAGGGCGAAGCCCCATAAGGCTAGAGGGTGCGACCACACCACTTGCTGTTCCCGTACCCAGGCAAAACCTCCGCCCATCCTGGCCACTTCTCTTGCCGCCAAGGCCATAGACTCTGGATCCCGGCCCAGGACCAGAAGGCCAAAGGCGGCCGTAAAGGAAGTGGCCATCCCATCAAGTTCCGGCATAAGCCCTTCAACCCAAGCTCCAACCCGCCAGCGTCCCTCCTGGTCTAGAAGAAAGGCCCTAAGGGCACGGGAGGAAGGGGTGGGAGCCTCGCGGGTGATCACTGCGTTGACTAAGGACAAGGTGGGAGCTTCCCGTAGGCTGTAGGTGGCTGGGTTAGAAAGGGGGGCTACCTTGAAAGTAAGGTGGGGAGCCTTTAGAGGCCAGCGTGGCAAGGGAATTAGGAGTCGCCCTTCCTGGGCCACCAGGCGTCCGCCCACGTAGACCCTAAGGGGGAAGAAGGCGTCTGGATTTTCCAGCAGGAGGAAGTCAGCCAACCGCCCGGGGGCCACGCTCCCCAAGAAGGCGTCCACACCCAGAAAGGTGGCGGGGTTAAGGGTGGCGAGGCGAAGGGCTTCCAGGGGTCCTGCTCTGTCCGATACTACCTTCAGAAGGGCCGGGAAGCCCATCTCCTTATAGAACCTCGGAGCGCTTCCGTCCGTGGTCAACATAAGGCGGAAAGGGAAAGGCGGCTCTAGGCCCTTCAGAAGCCGAGGCAGGTCCGGTCTAAGGGAGCTCCAGCGCAACATGGTCCAAAAGCCAAGTTCCAACCGCGCCCAGACCTCCTCAGAAGCTATAGCCTCGTGGTCGGCCTCCAGGCCCGCTGCGGCCAGGGCGTTCAGCCGGTCGTAGGAGGCTCCGGCCCCATGGGCTTCGGTTCGGAGGCCCAAGGCCTGGGCTTGGGCAATGCCCTCTAAAAGGATGGGATCTCCCTCAACCACGCGGGGCCAGCGGGTAATCTCCCCAGAGGTTGCGGAAAGCGGACTGGCTAGAAGGGCCAAAGCCTCCTGAGCAAAGATATTTTCCTCATGTTCGGGGAAACGGCTTTGAGGTGCCAGACGCACGGACCAGAGGATCCGGGCTGGAAGGTCCGTCGCCGAAACAGCCTGCCTAACCCTCTCTGTACCTTCCCCGCCCAGCCTGGTTCGGAAGACCAGGTCGTCGCAAACCAGGGTCGTGACCCCTTGGGGTACCATGGCCTCGAGGAGGGACACGGGGTTGTAGAGCACCCATGGATGGGCATGGGGCTCCACGTAACCGGGAACCAGGTAGAGCCCCTCCGCCTCCACCACCTGCGTCCCGTCCCCCCTCTTGGGCAGCCTGGGCCCTACGTAGGCAATCCACCCTCGGGCCACCTCCAGGTTGGCCTTGCGCCAACGCCCTGCGAAAACGTCGGCAACCGTGGCCCCAATGACCGCCAGCTCGGGCGAGTTTTCTCCGCGGGCCACAGCCAGCAGCTGGGCTCGAATCGTTGGAGTAATAAAGGCTCTAGGACTCATTGGAGGACCATATGGAGCGGGGCCCATAATGGGCTACGTATATCAGTGAGGGAATCCAGAACATTGAAATGGTGGGCATCCGGCACCTCCACCACTTCGGTGCATATATCTGGCCAAGCAGCTTTCAAAAGGTGGCTCTGGCGATGGAACTCTGTAGATTCCAAAGCCCCTACCGCTAGGACTAATGGCGCGTCAACAAAGGGTCTCTTGTAGACGGGACTTAGACTTCTCGCTCTCTCAGAGTCCAGGCCGATGTCCCTGTTTACAGACACCAACAGGAGCGGCTCCAGGTCGAAAAGACCACTGATGGAGATTCCCCCCCTGATAAACCCTGGATCGACGCCATACTCTGGCCAGCGGGTCGCAAACATCTCTGCCGTTAGATGCCCTCCCGCGGAGTGTCCACTTATAATCAAGGGTGCTTCCGAAAGGCCGTAGGCATGGCGGTGAAAGTAAAGCCAAGCGATCGCGCGGCGGCACTGGTCAACGATCTCCTCCAAACAGGTATCGGGGCAAAGGCCATAGTTGACGACGGCAACACCGATCCCCTGCTCTAGAAGAGGTGGGGCTAGCCAGGAGAAGTCCCGCTTATCAAATGATCTCCAGTAGCCTCCGTGAAAGAAGACGAGCAGCGCTCGGTTCTTGCTGCCTACAAATAAATCTAGAGTTTCCTTTGGACCATGACCATAACCTACGTCTTCCACATATGGCACAGACTCCCTGGCCCTTTTGGAATCCTCTGCCCATCGACGAAAGTAAGCCTCGTAGCCCTGCACGGTCAAACGGGGATTGTACTCGAGCTCGTACCAAGAAGGGTCCCTATACACTCAGGTACCTCCTCAGAAGCTCCGTTTGCTGACGAAGGGTACTAGCGTTACCTTCCAACACGACGCGCCCCTTTTCCAACACAACGCCCCGGTCGGCGAGCTCCAGGAGGCGGTCGACGTGTTTATCGACCACCAAAACGGTCTGACCCCGTTCTCTAAGTTCCCTGAGTACACCCCATACCAGCTCCTTGAGCAGGGGGGCCAGCCCTTCTGTGGCCTCGTCAAGGATCAAGAGGTGAGGGTTGGTCATGAGCGCCCTTCCAATAGCTAGCATCTGCTGCTCACCTCCCGATAGCTGGGAGCCCAGATTGTTGCGCCTTTCTTGTAGGCGGGGAAACAGACGCCAGATGTCGGCGAGCGTCCATGGAGACGGGGTGCCACTCCGATTATCTGCGAAAGCGATGAGGTTCTCCTCAACCGTCAGATTGGGGAAAATTTGCCTTCCCTCGGGGACAATGGCTATGCCTAGCCTGGCGATGCGCTCAGGCGGTAAGCCGTTAATCCTTTGGCGCTTGAAGACGATGGTACCCTTGAAAACGGGCGGCTTGAGCCCCATCACGCAACGGATTAGAGTAGTCTTTCCCATGCCGTTGCGGCCTATCAAGGCAACCATTTCGCCTTCGCTCACAGCAAGGCTGACATCAAACAGGACTTGGCTCTTACCGTAGAAGGCGCAGACATTGCTCATTTCTAGAAGCGTTGCCATCATTTCCTCAAGACCCCGTGTAGGCCTGCTGAACGTCAGGGTTGCTCCTCACGATCTCCGGGGCTCCGCTGGCGATTACCTGCCCATAAACCATAACCGTTACCCTTTGAGCCAGTCGAAAGACGGCATCCAGATCATGTTCAACGATCAAAACCGTTAAACTACGCTCGTTTGCGATGCGGCGAATTAGCTCCACCATCCACTCCGACTCCTTGGGACCCATACCCGCCAATGGCTCATCAAGCAGAAGCAGCTGCGGGGAACTACATAGGGCAAGGCCGATCTCCAAAGCCCTCTGCTCCCCGTGGGAAAGTTGTCCTGCTACCAAGCCAAACTGCGAGGTTAGACCGACCTCACAGGCCACCGCAAAAGCCTTTTCCGACACCGACGGTGGCACCTTGGTCCAGAGGTTGCGGTAATTGGTATAGCGGCCTAGGAGAGCCAACTCGAGGTTGGTGCGAACCGTGAATTCTTTGAATATATTTGTAATCTGGAAGGTCCGCGCAAGGCCCATTCTTGCCCTAAGGAAAGCTGGGCGGCGAGTAACGTTAACTCCCTTAAAGAGGATCTCGCCCCTGTCTGGCAGGAGCAGGCCGCTTATCAGGTTCAAAAGGGTCGTTTTGCCAGCACCATTCGGTCCAATAAGTCCATGGATTTCCCCTTCGTCTAAGAGGAGATCGACGTTAGAAACAGCTAAAACTCCCCCAAAGCTCTTGGTTAAACCCTTGATTTCCAAGACACTCATTTCCTGCCCCCAACAAACCTGATCAGGCCACCTTGGCCAAAGAACGCTACTGCCAGCATGAACACACCCACAAAGAGTTGCCAATGGATGGTTAGGTTCTGGAACAATTCCTCTATACCAGAGAGGACCGTGGCCCCCAGAACGCCTCCCCAAAATCGGCCAGCTCCGCCCAGAATCACCATCATAATCAAGTGACCCGAAAAGTGCCAACTCAGATGGTACGGCGTCACGAACTGGGTGTGCTGGGCCATCAGCATACCCGCTAGCCCCGCAAGCGCTCCCGAGATTACGAAGGCAATAAGTCTAATGCTATAAACATTGTAGCCCAACACAATTGTGCGTAGCTCGTTCTCTTTCGAGGCTTGAAGGACCAGGCCAAACCTCGAACGGAGCAATTTACGAAGGACGCCTAAGGAGAGTATAAGGGCTGCAAGCGTGACGTAATAGAAGGCCATGTCGTCCAAATAGAGGAAGGGCAGGTGGGCCCTTCCTGCTTTAAGTCCGTCTTCCCCGCCGTACTGCTTGAACGATATGGCGACATAATACATCATCTGAGCAAAGGCGAAGGTAATCATGATGAAATATAGCCCTTTCGTGCGCAGAACAATCGCCCCGACGAAAAAGGATAATATCACGCTAAGGATTAAGGGTACTGTCCATAGCAACCATGGAGAAACGATGCCTTCCCTCATGAGGATAGCGAGTGCATAGGATGCGGAACCAAAGTAAGCTGCGTGTCCAAAGCTCACCATACCTCCGTAGCCTAGAATCAGATTTAGGCTTGTGGCTGCGATACTATAGATCATAACCTTGGTTAACACGGACACGTAGAAGTCCTCCCCCCCGCCGGGCGCTAGCAGGGGGAAGACCCCGAGGAAGGCTATAAAGAGCCAGGGCAAAAGCCGAATCATTTCTACCTCCCTCCCTCCAGCCTTAGCTTATGTGCGCACGGGGAAGAGTCCTTGAGGACGGAAAAAGAGAACGACAGCCATCAGTACATATATCAACACCGAAGCGAGGGTTGGGCCAAGGTTGGAAGCCACATCAGGAGACGCTAGGTGGTAGAAAAGAAGCGGCAGAAACGCCCTCCCCGCTGTGTCCACAAACCCCACCATCAGCGCCCCGACAAAGGCTCCCTTGATCGAGCCTATCCCGCCTATCACAATGGCAACGATCAAGGTGGTCAAAACGTTTTCCCCCATGCCCACCTGAACCGCAAAGATCGGTCCCAGGAAGGCACCCGCTATACCCGCTAGGGCTGCTCCCAAGGCAAAAAGGATTCTAAACAAAATACGAATATCTACACCCATCGCCCGCGCCATTTCGCGATTGGACGCACCTGCTCTTACCCACATACCCATGCGGGTTCTGTTGACTAACCAGAACAAACCCACTGCCAAGACAAGACCTACCCCTATAATCAGCAGACGGTAGGTAGGGTAGTACAGTCCCGGAAGTAGTTCTATCGGTCCCGAAAGGGCCGGGGGTACCGACATCAAAAGGGGTTGGGGTCCCCAGAAGATGCGGACTAGCTCATTGAAGATCAGAATTAGAGCAAACGTAGCCAATACCTGGGTCAGGTGGTCCCGGTGGTAAAGATGCCTCACAACGGCGAACTCCAAAAGGAGGCCGACGACACCCATGCCCAGGGCAGCTCCTGCTACGGCAAGCACGAAGTCACCGGTAGCCATATAAACGCTCGCGGCAATGTAGGCGCCTAACATGTAGAGGGAGCCATGGGCTAGGTTAATCATGTCCATGATCCCAAGTACCAAGGTTAGTCCCGCTGCCAAGAGGAAAAGCATTAGGCCATACTGTAGGGAGTTCAAGATCTGCTCGAAAACCAGTAAGGCGGTCATCTCCACTTTCGACCTCTCAGTGCTAAGGGGCTGTGGCAAGGCTCCTTGAGCATCTGCTTATTACTTTAGTGGGCACTTCTGCACGTAAGCATCGCGGTGATTGGTAAAGATCGTGCCCACCAAGCGGTTCCTTATCTCGCCGTTCGGCAGCTGGGTTACTTGCCGAAGGTAGTAGTTTTGAATGGGGAAGCCATTTGGGCTAAAACGGACAAACCCCCTCGTGCTGTTGAACCCAGCCAGCATGGCGCGACGAAGCTCCTCTTTCTTGGTGAGGTCCCCACCAACGGCACGGACAGCGTTATCCAGCAAGAGCGCTGTATCGTAACCCTGAGCCGCGTATAAGGTTGGGATACGGCCGTACACTTTCTGGAAGTCATCTACAAAACGTTGGTTGATCGGGTTGGCTAACTCTAGGGCCCAGTGAGAGCTGTTAAAAACCCCTACCAAAGCCGAGCCAACAGCTCGGATGGTATCCTGATCCGCAGAGAAGCCGGGCAGGAAAAGAGGTATCTGCAGACGAAGGCCAGAGTCCGCGTATTGCTTGATGAAGTTAATCCCCATGGCTCCGGGGGCAAACAGGTAAACAGCCTTTGGCCTTGCCGCCCGGATCTGGGCGATCTCTACGGCGAAGTCCAGCTGGTTGAGCCGGAAATAGACCTCGGCAGCGATGGATCCTTTGTAGAAGCGCTTAAAGCCGGTCAAGGCGTCCCGACCAGCAGGGTAGTTTGGTGCTAGAAGGAAAACGTTCTCGAAGCGCCTGGTCTGCACGTAATGACCCATGGCCTCGTGGAGGTTATCGTTCTGCCAAGCTGCGTTTATGAAGAAGGGGTTACACTGTTCCCCCGCATACTCTGACGGTCCAGCATTGGGGCTTATGTAAAAAACCTTGGACTCGAAGATGGTATCCCCTACGGCCAGGAGGATGTTAGAGAAAACAATTCCGGTGATGAAGTCAACTCTATCCCTCCTTAAAAACCGCTCGACGGCTTGTCTAGCCACATCCGGGTTCTGTTGGTCGTCGGCAACGATAACCTCGACAGGCAAACCCCCGATCTGGTTGTTGAGATGGCGAAGGGCAAGGTTAAAGCCGTCCCGGATGTCAATGCCCAACGCTGCGCCGCCCCCCGACAGGGTGCTCACAAAACCTATTTTCACCGAGCGTTGAGCAATAGCCGAAGGCCCAAAGACCGCCAACCCACCAAGTGCCACAAGCCACGCAAGCCTAGCCAACATCCTTACCACCTCCCTCTCTAGTTTAGCTCAAGGAGCCTCGCCACAAGCTTTAACCGATTCCCTCTTTGATCTCATCGGAACCCCCTGGATCCCCAGCCGTCCTCAAGGAATCCCCACCTCCTTCACCTCTGTCAAAACCTGAATCAGGAATGATCGCTGTGGCTTCGATCTCGACTTTGGCCCGCTCATCAACGAGGCGCACTACCTCGATGACCGACATGGCCGGATAATGACTGCCCATCACGCTACGGTAGGCCTTGCCCAAATCCTCGGTTCTGTTTAGGTATTCCCTCATGTCAGTGACGTACCAGGTGAGTCTGACCAGATGTTCTCTTTGTCCCCCAGCTACCCCTAAGATCTCCAAAATGTTGAGCAAAGCTTGCCTAGCCTGGGCCACGAAATCATCGCTCTCAAAAAGGCCTTCGCGGTTCCACCCCACAATGCCTGACAGGACAACGATAGTTCCCCTAGCGGAGAACCCGTAGCTGTAGCCCCTAGGCCTTGGCCACCCTTCAGGATGGAGTGGCTTAGGTAGCGGACCTTTCTGCCCACCCCTCATGACTCCCCCCGTTCAGGAGCCCCTCTCCACTGGCGAAGCGCCGAACGTTGCAACTTTCCAGTTGGAGTTTTGGGCAGATGTTCGCAGAATTCTATAGCCCTTGGGTACTTGTATGGAGCGATAACTCCCTTTACGAAATTTTGGAGTTCGCTCACAAGTTCGGCCGATGGAGAGTAGCCCGGACGCAAGACCACAAAAGCCTTAACTATCTGCCCCCTGTCGGGGTCAGGTGCGCCTACAACGCCGCACTCAGCCACTGCGGGATGGGCGAGCAAGGCCTCCTCCACCTCTATAGGCGAGATGTTGTAGCCAGCCGAAACGATTAGGTCATCAAAGCGCGCCTGGTAGACAAAGTAACCGTCCTCATCGACGAGGACAGCATCACCAGTGATGTTCCAACCATTCTGAACGTACTCCCTTTGCCGCTGATTGTCGTCCAAATAGCGGCAGCCGGTCGGGCCCTTTACAGCCAGCCTGCCGACCTCTCCCTTAGGCGCAGGCCTGCCCTCTTCGTCTAGAACCGTGGCCACGTATCCGGGTACTGGCTTACCGATTGCCCCTGGCTTGACCTCCTCCTCCGTATGGGAGATGAAAATGTGGAGCATCTCGGTTGAACCAATCCCATCAATGAGCACAATTCCCGTGGCATCTAGCCACTTCTTGCGAACGGTGGCTGTGAGCGCTTCACCTGCGGAAACACACCTCCTTAGGCTGGTCAGGTCCGCAACCCGCCCTTCAGCCAACATGGCTGACATGGCCAGGTAGGCCGTCGGAGAAGAGAAAAGAATGGTTGGCCGGAACTCCTGAATTGCCTCAACCAAAATCTCCGGGGTTGCCCTTTCCAAAAGGACCGTTTTGGCCCCCACCCTCATGGGGAAGAGAACAAGCCCCCCTAAACCGTAGGTGAAGCCTATGTGGGGACTTCCCATGAAGACATCCTGACGTCTGGGGCGAAGGATATGCTTGGCGAACGTGTCGCATATGGCCAGCACATCCCGGTGAAAGTGAACGCAGCCCTTGGGTTTACCCGTGGTGCCGGAGGTGAAGGCAATGAGGGCAGGATCATCGCTCGCGGTTTCTACGGGGGAAAACTCCTCCGGCTTGGACGCAGCTAAAGCCTCCAAGTCCCCTCCCCAGTAGACGACGAATTTGAGGCTTGGAGAAGAAGATCGAGCCTTTTCAAGCTCGTCAGAAAATCTGCCGTCACACAGGGCATGTGTTATATTGGCCTTCTGGATGATTTCAGAAAGCTCCTTTGCCCGGAGCAGGGGGTTAGTTGTGACTACCACGCCTCCCGCTTTGAGTACGGCAAACCAGGCAGCCACCAGTACCGGGTGATTGGGACCCCTCAGCAACACTCGGTTACCAGGCAATAGACCCAGGTCATGTACCAGCACATTGGCGAACTGGTTAGCCATCCTTTGAAGTTGCCTATAGGTCAGCTTCGCTGTAGGAGTGATCAGGCAGACCTCGTCCGGTGATGATGCCGCCGTGCGATCCAGAAGCTCAGCGGCGCAGTTTAACTTGGGTGGGTACAGCAGTTCCGGCAGCGAAAAAACCATCTCGGGCCAAAGTTCTCGGGGCGGCAGGTGATCCCTCACGAACTGGTCTTTATGGCCTGTGTACCCCGTCATCGTTTTTCCTCCTTTCAGCTTCCCTCCCTTCAGCTTGACCGCTCAGTCGCCCATCGGAAGAGCTTAAGAAAGCCTTGAGGATTTCCCGAGCAATGATGAGTTGCTGAATCTCACTCGTACCCTCGTAGATGCGGAGAGGCCGGACAGCTCGGTATAAGGTTTCGACCACATAGCCTCGTCTAACCCCTAACCCTCCCCAAAGCTGAACCGCTTCATCTACCACACGTTGGGCAGCCTCTGTAGCAAACCACTTGGCCATGGCTGCTTCTTTCGTGGTCCTCTTGCCGCAATCCTTCATCCAAGCGGCTCTATAGGTCAGAAGGGCAGCGGCATCAATAAGGCTAGCCATATGGGCCAACTTCGACTGAGTAAGTTGCAATTCGGCAAGTGTGAGGCCAAATACCTTCCGCTTCGTAACGCGGTCCAAAGACTCATCAAGTGCTCTTCGTGCAAAACCGACCGCAGCCGCAGCCACAGAGATGCGGAAGGCATCCAGTGTCTTCATGGCGATTTTGAATCCTTCCCCCTCCCCGCCTATCAATTGTTCCCTAGGCACGGCACAGTCCCTGAAGGCAATGGTGGCTAGGGGATGTGGTGCGGTCACGTGAATTCTTTCCACAATTTCCAGTCCTGGTGTTTCGGCTTCCACAATTAGAGCACAAATTCCTTTTGAGCCCTGGGTACCAGGCAGGCGGGCGAAAACCACGTAGAAGTCAGCTAACCCCCCATTAGAAACCCAAGTCTTGAGGCCATTGAGAACGTAAAACCCGCCCTCAGGCCTGGCTTCTGTAGCCAAAGCGGCCGCATCAGAACCAGCTTCGGGCTCCGACAGGGCAAAGGCTGGGATTAATGAACCCCGTATCACTCCTGGAAGGTAACGCGCTTTTTGGCGTTCATTACCAAAAAGAGCTATAGGAGCGGAACCCAGGCCCTGCATTGCGAAGGCAAAGTCAGCGAGCTCATGGGCATAAGCCAAGTTTTCTCTGATCAGGCTGATAGAACGCACCTCCAGCCCATCGTGCTTGGCGCCGAAGGCTCTGCCAGCGGATGCGTACTTCAGCCAGCCTGCCTCACCGAGTTCCCTAACGATATTCCGGCACGTAAGGTCAATATTGCCTATCTCGTCAAAAGGGCCCTTAGTAAGGCGGTGGGACCATGCTGATATAGCATCCCCTAAGGCCCGGTGTGAATCCTCAAAGAAGGGCCATTCCAGGTGGGAGAGCCTGCTTGCGATGTCCATATCATTCTCCTCCGAAAACGGGCTTCTGTTTGGCTAAAAAGGCCTCATAGGCGCGGTGGAAATCCTTGGTCAGCATGCAAAGTGCCTGCACCTGGGCCTCAGCATCGAGGGCTTCAGAGAGCGGCATGCTCCACTCCATGTAAAGCATCCGCTTTGTGAGAAATTGTGCAAAGGTAGGGCCCTGCGCCAAGCTTTGGGCTAGCTGTTTGGCTTCATCCAACAGGCTTTCAGGAGGACAAAGGCGGTTGTAAAAGCCCCAGTTCATTCCCTCTTCCGCGCTCATGAACCTGCCCGTCAAAAGGAGTTCGGCCGCACGGCCAAACCCTATGATCCTCGGCAACATGGCGCAGGAGCCCATATCGCAACCAGCTAACCCAACTTTGTTGAAAAGAAAGGCCACTCTTGCCCGAGGAGTAGCTAGCCTAAAGTCGGAAGCCATGGCCAAGGCTGCTCCAGCGCCCGTGCAAACACCATCTATAGCAGCGATGATGGGCTGGGGTGCCAACAGCATTGCCTTGACTACATCTACGGTCAATTGCGTAAAGGACAAAAGGCTAGGGACGTCCATTTCCGTTAGCGGACCGACGATTTCGTAAACGTCACCACCCGAGGAGAAGTCTGTCCCAGCCCCTGTGATGATCACGGCCTTGACATCTTCGGCAAAGGGCAACAGGCGGAAAAGGTCGCGCAGTTCAGAATACACTTCAAATGTCAGGGCGTTTTTCCTCTCTGGGCGGGATAAGGTGATCAGGGCAATACCGTCCGACAATTCGAAGGCAAAGCTAGCGCTTCTGTACTCAGCTAGCCTTACTTCCCCACCCACCTTTCTCCTTCGACGCTCCATTTGCGACCTCCTTGACATGCTCTTTCAACTTCCCTAAAAGTTGGTACAAGGCATTTTTCTCTTCTTCCGTAAGTCCTTCAAAGAGCTCTATCACCCAACCTTCGTGTGCCTGGGCTACTTCCGCAAAAAACTTTTGGCCAGAGGTGGTTAAGCGTACTTTTACTGCACGGCGATCCCTGGCGTCCACCTCACGCACAACCAAGTCGTCAGCCTCCAACCTATCAGCCAAGCTCGTCACATTCCCCGAGCTTACCATCATACGGCGGGAAATATCGCTCATCCTGAGGCCTTCTGGATGACGCTCAAGTTGAGCTAGAAACTCAAAACGGGCCATGCTTAGGGAAAAGGCAGATTGTAAGCGGCTACGGAGAATGGATACAATCAGGTTCGTGCAGGAAAGCATCCGCAGCCACAACTTGAGGGCCCGATGGTCTTCCTGAACAAGGCGCACCTCAAGATCCTCCAGGGTCTTGTCTACAAACCCCTGGGAGGAAGAGGCATTGGGGGTATCTACATCCAGAGCTTGTCTTCCTGAGAAAACTCTGCTCTTTTCCATCACCATCCTCCCCATACTTGCAACGACACTAAGGGCTTCCGCCCGAAACAGCGATGCACTGGCCATTTATAGCGGAAGATTCCGGGCGGCACAGCCAAACAACGGCATCCGCCACCTCCTCAGGTCTGATAAACCTACCCAAGGGCATGTTCCGCAAGAGCTCCGACCTAACTTCGTCCTCGGAACGCCCCGTAGAAGCGGCTATCCTTCGGACCGCATTTTTCAGCATCTCCGTTTCCGTATAGTCTGGGCAAACGGCGTTGACCGTTATCCCTTTCTTAGCGACCTCTAGGGCCAGTGACCTCGTAAAGCCGACAACGCCGTGTTTGGCTGCACAGTAAGCAGCCACGTAGGGATAGCCCTTCAACCCCGCCGTGCTGGCCACGTTGACGATCCTTCCCCAGCCTATCTCCAACATTCTGGGGAGGGCACGCTTGGAACATAGGAAGACGCTTGTTAGGTTAGCCCCTATGAGGCGCTCCCAGAGTTGCAAATCCGCCTTATGCAAAGGCCCGGAATCCACCTGACCTGCGCCGTTAACAAGTATAGTCACTGCTCCAAAGGTATTCTCTGCGACCTCAAAGGCCCGGTCCACCTGTTGAGGATCAGTAACATCTGCCTCCACAAAATTGGCATCGGAAAGGGGTTTGAGCTTCCAAACCACCTTCTCCAAGGCCTCCTTATTACGAGCAACCAGAGTCAGCCTGACCCCTTGGGCGGCTAAGGCCTCTGCAATGGCAGCACCTATTCCGCCTCCGCCACCTGTGATAAGGGCGTGCTGACCATGGAGGGCCTGCTGAGCTTTCATATCCTCTCCTCTAGTAGGGATCGATCTTGGGCAACACGAGCCACTATTTGTTCAATTTCCTCAATCGCTAGCCTCTCGCCTTCTTCAGCCGCCCTCTTTCGAGCCTCTACACGCTCCAAAAACTCCTTGCCGTCCAAGTACTGCTTGGGCCAAGGCACTCTATCAAAGCCTATTCTTGCAGCTTCCAGAAGGGTCCAGTGGGGGTTGGCCAGGTGGGCCCTTCCTATGGCACAGAGGTCTGCCCTCCCTGAGGCGATGATCATATTAACCTGTTCACCCTCGTAAATCGAACCAACGGCTATTGTAGGTATCCCCACTTCGTTTCGGATGCGCTCGGCGAAGGGCACCTGATATAGGCGGCCATAAGTGGGCCGTGAATACCGAGTTGTTTGCCCACTTGAAACGTCTATGATGTCCACACCTGCTTCCGCAAACATGCGGGCAATCTTCACGGCTTCGTCGGGCGTAACCCCTCCTTCAGCCCAATCGTGGGCTGAGATACGGACACTCATCGGCAAGTGTTCTGGCCACACTGACCGCATAGCCTTGAAAATCTCCAGCGGATAGCGCATCCGATTCTCCAAAGAGCCCCCGTACTCATCGTTGCGCTTGTTGGTGAGAGGGCTAATAAACGCAGAGAGCAGGTATCCATGGGCGCAGTGCAATTCGATCATGTCAAAACCACACTCAACAGCCCATCTAGTTGCCTGCACAAAAGCATTCTTTACGCGCTCCATATCCTCACGAGTCATCTCTCTGGGCGTTTGATTCCGGGGGCCCCAGGGTATGGGTGAAGGGGCTATGATGGGCCAGTTGCCCTCGGGCAGGGGCTCGTGGTAACCCTCCCACCCCACTCTTGTCGAACCCTTTGGTCCTGAATGCCCCAGCTGAAGGGCTATTTTGGCGTCGGTGTATTTGTGAACGAAGTCGACAATGCGTTTCCAAGCTTCGACATGTTCCTCCTTGTACAAGCCCGCACACCCAGGGCTTATCCTCCCATCCCGCTCTACGGCTGTCATCTCGGTAAAGACTAGGGCGGCCCCGCCCAAGGCCCTGGCGCCCAGGTGCACAAGATGGAAGTCCGAGGGCGTGCCGTCCTCGGCGGAGTACATGGCCATAGGAGAAACAACAATTCGGTTTTTGAGACGTAGACCTCGTAAAGTGAAGGGCGTAAACATCGGGGGGGCGGGGTCGTTCAAACCATACTTCCTAGCAAACCAGAACTCATAGTTTTTTATGAACTCAGGGTCACGCCTTCTGAGTTCTTCATGGAAAAGCCTTTGCGAACGGGTCAACAAAGAATAGACAAACTGCTCTGGATCCATATAAGCATAGCGCTTCACATTCTCGAACCACTCGGCCGAATTGCGAGCTGCATTGCGCAACCGCGCAACCTCGCCCTTCCGCTCTTGTTCATATTCTGATACTGCGGTCTTCACGCTTTCATGGTCAATGGGCTCGTGCTTGACAAGAGCCTTTGCTAGGGCAATGGCGTCTTCCATAGCTAGGCGCGTGCCCGAGCCTACGGAGAAATGGACTGTGTGCGCTGCATCCCCAAGTAGAACAATTGGGATCTTTCTTCCTCCACTTTCAGCAAAATGAGACCAATTTTCACAACTGATCCACGGAAAGCGAATCCATTGGGCCGATCCTCTAACGTGCCCGCGATTCACCAAGAGCGGCTGGCCGTCCAAGAGGGGTGCGAAAAGCTCCTCGCAAAACTTTAGGACTTCATCCTGATCTAGGCGATCTAGACCGGCATTTTGCCAGACCTCTTCCGGTGTTTCCACAATAAAGGTGCTGGTTTCTGCATCGAAAGGATAGGCGTGTGCCGTAAACCACCCCCATTTGGTTTCGCGAAAAGCAAATGTAAACGCATCAAATCGTTTCCTGGTCCCCAGCCAAACATACCGGCATTTGCCTAACTGGATCGAAGGCCGGAAAAAGTCCGCAAATAGCGCCCTTGTTGCGCTATGAACCCCGTCCGCTGCAACCACGAGGTCTGGCTCATAGTCTTCTAGTATCTCTTGCACACTTACAACCCTCTTATCGAAAATCATCTTTACACCAAGCTCACTAGCTCGGTCCTGAAGAATCTGGAGTAATTTCCTCCTAGCTATACCTGCAAAACCATGCCCTCCCGAACGGATAGTGCGCCCCTTGAAGTGAACCTCTATGTCATCCCAGTGCACAAAAGCTTCCCGAATGGCATCGTAACTCCTTTGGTCCGCTGCCTTCAGTCTGCCCAAAGTTCCATCTGAGAGAACCACGCCCCAGCCATAAGTGTCGTCGGGACGATTCTTTTCTATGACTACGACATCCCACGCGGGGTGGAACTTCTTCACAAGTAGGGAGAAGTAAAGACCTCCGGGACCTCCTCCTACACAGACAACTCTCTTAGCGTTCATCTTTTCACCACCTGACTGTTAACCTATAAAGTAAACGGGTCAGCTCTCTCCGAATGTAAATAAAAGCACATTTAAGCCGAACTAGGGTTGTGTCAAGATGTATGCCCTCGTGTGCTACTTGATCTGGACCCTCGGGATGTGAAAAAAGAGGGGGTGCCATGAGGCAAAATCATGAGCACCCCCTTTACCATCTTGACGCGGAAACCCTTCTGGTGGCTACCTACATCTGGGTGGATGACGAGCTTAAGACCCTTGGTGTGTCAAAGCGTTTGTGTACGGGGGGCATACCGCTCCTGAAGCATCTTCTCTAGCGTCTCCCTCGCCTCCGAGAACCCCTTGAGCCACAAGATGTTCGCTTCGCGAAGCAGCCTCTCCGCCCACCTCCCTTCTTGCCTCTACGACACAAGATACGGGCTGAAGCCCGTGACCCAGGTGGAGCTTGTACACCGCCTCCTCGCTGGGAAACTTGTGGGCAAGATAGGCCTTCGGCCTGACCCCTCACCTTCGTCCCCCGCCGGATCTCCCGAATGAACCTCTCCATCAGGTTGGTGCTCCGCAAGTACGGCCAAAGCACCTTGGGGTAGCCGTAGAACCGCAAAAAGGCCCCCGAGTCCCCAGCCCACAGGGCCACCACCCCCGGGTACCGCGCACCCCAGGCCTCCCTCAAAGCCTCCAGGGCCCTGAGCGCCTCCCCCCGGCTCTCCGCCCCGTACACCCGCCTGAGATCCTCGGCCAACAG
>Ga0079995_1057484_pt1 | contig 16286 bp, 14 predicted proteins | sample FaiFalFF_MnMetaG_2_FD_69198 | JGI IMG/M metagenome (GOLD analysis project Ga0079995, IMG submission 69198) | Freshwater microbial communities from Yellowstone National Park, Wyoming, USA - Fairy Falls C (FF_Mn_C) (SPADES assembly) (version 4) | ecosystem: Environmental > Aquatic > Freshwater >...
TTGATCATCATCGCCGTCTTGCTCCAGCAGGGGCAAGGGTCGGACCTCGCCAGTATCTTCGGCGGCGGAGGCGGCGCCTCGCCCATCATGAGGGGCCGGGCCGCCATGTCGCTCCTGAATAAGGTCACGATCGTCTGCTTCGTCTTGTTCATCGGGACATCACTGGCGATTTCGATCCTCCAGCGCCGGCGGGCTGAGGTCCGACCGCCTCTCCCGACCGTACCGGCTCCGACGGCCCCGGCCTCACCGACGCCGAGTCCCCCGACGGCCCCGGCGCCCCAGAAATGAGGCATGTGCCCGGACATGCACCGGGCTTCGTTCCGGTCCCGAGGCGGTCATGGTCGACTTTGACTACACCGATACCCAACGGATGATCCGGGATACGGTCCGGTCCTTTGCGGAGCGAGAGATCCGTCCTTTCCTACGGGAATGGGACGACCGTGAGGTCTTCCCCCGGGACGTATTCCGGAAGATGGGCGAGCTGGGCTTCCTGGGCGTGATGGTCCCGGAACAGTATGGGGGAGCCGGCTACGGTTATTCGGAGTTTGTCGTCGTCATCGAGGAACTTGCCCGGGTCGACCCGGGCATCGCCTTGAGCGTGGCGGCTCACAACTCCCTCTGTACGGCCCACATCTACCGCTTTGGCAACGAGGTCCAGCGGGAGCGATACGTCGTCCCCCTGGCCCGGGGGGAAAAGCTGGGCGCCTGGGCGTTGACGGAACCCGAGGCCGGAAGCGACGCCGGAAGCCTGCAGACTCAGGCCGTCTGGGACGGGGAGGCGTGGGTCTTGCGGGGTACGAAGAACTTTACGACCCACGGGACGGTCGGGGACGTCTACGTCGTCATGGCCGTCACGGACCGGCAGAAGGGTCGGAGGGGCGGCATCACGGCCTTCATCGTCGAACGGGGTACGCCGGGCCTGATCCCCGGGAAGCGGGAAAGTAAGTTAGGAATGCGGACCAGCGACACGGCCTCGGTCATCCTCGACAACTGCCGGGTCCCGCCCGAGAACGTCATCGGCGAGGTCGGTCAGGGCTTTTCCCAGGTCCTGCAGGTCCTCGAGGGCGGTCGCGTCGGGATCGGGGCCCTGGCCGTCGGGATCGCCCAAGGTGCCTTTGAGGCGGCCCTCCGGTACGCCCAGGAGCGGCGTCAGTTCGGTCGGCCCATCGCTGAATTCCAGGCGATTCAGTTCATGCTGGCCGACATGGCGACCCAGATCGAGGCGGCCCGCCTCTTGGTCCACCGTGCGGCGTGGCTTCGGGACCAGGGACAGGCAACGCCGAAGGAGTCCTCGATGGCCAAGCTATTTGCCTCGGAGGTTGCCGTCCGGGTCGCCGACAGGGCTGTCCAGATTTTTGGGGGTTACGGCTTTGTAAAGGACTATCCCGTCGAAAAGTACTATCGGGATGCGAAGCTGTGCACGATCGGGGAGGGGACGTCGGAGATTCAGCGGATCGTCATCGCCCGGCAGGTCCTGCGGGAAATCGGCTTCTGGCCCTCAACTCTGTGAAGGGGTCTGTCACGCTTAGATTAGAGCGGACCGCCCAGACCCTCTGAACCCCGCTCTTGCGGGTGGGGCTCAGATCGGAATCCCCATGTCCTTATTGCCCTACTGCCCGATTGCCCTCTATCTATCCCTCCCCCAGGAGGGCCGCGACGACCCGGGGCCATTGGAGTTCCCGGACGGTCCTCCGGGCCTGCTCGCCCTGCCGTTCGGCGACCCGAACGTCCTCACCCCAGCGGTCGAGGTAGCGGGCGATGGCCTCGGGGCGGGGCTCGACGACGTACCCATTGTGCCCGTGTCGGACGAGTTCGGTCGCCCCGCCTCCGTCCCGGCAGACGATGACGGGCTTGCCCGAGGCGAAGGCCTCGACCGTCACGAGACCAAAGTCTTCCCGGTATGTCGTGAACAGGACCCCCCGGCATTCGGCGTAGAGGCGGATCAACTCGTTCTCGGATACGGCGCCCAAGACCCGGACGCACTTCTCCAGGCCCCGCTCTCGGACATACTGCCGCACGGCCTCCGCTTCGGGGCCGTCGCCGACCATCCAGAGGGAAAGCCCGCTCTGGACGTGGGCCATCGCCTCGACGGCCAGTCGGGGCCGCTTGAGTTCCGTCATCCGGGAGACCCAGAGGACAAAGGGCCCGTAGCGGTCGGTCCGGTACGGTCGCGGGGGCGGCGGCTGGTAGAGGACCCGGGCTTGGAGGCCCAGGCCCCGCTCGAGACGCCCGGCGACCTCTCGGGAGATGGCCCATAGGGCCCCGGCCCGCCGGAGAGCCCATCGGTCGAGGCGGGTGACGACCCACCGGCGGAATCGCTCCTTGATCCGCTGGGCCGGCGACCACCGGACCCAGTAGAAGTCCCACAGGTCGTCGTACTCCCGAAGCCGATGGCACAGCCACACGACGTGCCGGGGATGGCAGGCCAAGTAACAGGGGAAGCGGAGCGAGATGACGACGTCGGGCGGGCCACCGCTACCAAAGCCGACGTCCGTCAGAGCGGCGGCGGCGTAGCCGAGGAGCGTCCGTCCGAAGCGGTTCTGGGAAAGGACCAAGAGGTCGGCCGTGTGGCCCGCCGCCCGCAGGGCCTGGAGCAGACCATGCGCCCGCCGTAGTTCTCCCCCGTCGGCGAAGGGGATGTGGGAGGTCAGGACCAATACACGCATGAGGGCCTCCGAAAAGCCGGACATCGGGCCCCGCATCCTACATCGTGCATCCTGCGTCGTGCATCCTGTATAATGGAATGCCTTCCGTGAGGAGACGGAGCACCATGGTTCTCCAGCACATGCGCCGGAACATCCATCGCTACAAGTGGGTCCTGTGGATCGTCATCCTGTCCTTCATCCCCCTCTTCGGGTACTACTATACCGCCAGCCGCCATGAGGCCCAGACCGCCGAGGAAGTCGTCCTTCGCGTCGACGGCCGTCCCGTCACCCGCCTGGAGGTCCTGCGGGAGATGGAGGCCCTCACCTCGGTGTTCCGACCGACTTCGCCCGAACAGCGGCGATTCATTCTACAGATGGCCCGCGACCGGGTCATCGAGACGCACCTCTGGCGGAGCCTGGCCGACCGACTCGACGTCCGGGTGACACCCGACGAGGTCCAGGCTCAAATCCGCCGGTCCCTGGAGACCCTGGCCCAGCAAATTCGCATGCAAAACCCCAAGCTCACCGACCGGGAGCTCCAGGCCCAGGTCCAGGCCATCTTGGAAGACTTCCTGCGCCGGCAGGGGTTCGCTCAATATGCCGACTACGAACGGGCCGTCGCCGAGCAGTTGCGGGTCCAGAAACTGCAAGACCTTCTGAGCGGACCCGTCACCGTCCATCGGGACGAGGTCGAACGGGCCTACCGTCAGCAGTATGTGACGGCCCGCATCGCCTACGTCGAGGTCCCCCTCTCCCGGTATAAGGACCCGGTACCGACGGACTCCGACCTCGAGCGGTTTTACCAGACCCATGCCGACCGCTACCGGGTCCCGGAGCGGCGGAAGGCCGGCTACCTGCGGGTCGACGCCGATGCCTTCCTGGCCGACGTGTCGGTCGACCCATCTCTCATAGATAAGTACTATTCTGAAAACAAAGAACAGTTTACAGAACCCGAAAAAATTCATGCACGCCACGTCCTCATCTCGACCCAGAAGCGGTCCGAGGCGGAGGCCCGTCAGCGGGCTGAGGTCGTCCGGGCTCGTCTGAAGGCCGGCGAAGACTTCGCCCGGGTCGCTCAGGAATACTCCGACGACCCGGGCACCCGGGAGAAGGGCGGGGACCTCGGATGGTTCGAGCGGGGTCGGATGGTACCCGAATTCGAGCAGGCCGCCTTCTCGCTGGCCGTCGGGCAGGTCAGCGAACCCGTCCAGACGGCCTACGGCTTTCACATCATCCAGGTCCTGGAGAAGCGTCCTCCCCGAGTGCGGCCCCTGCATGAGGTCCGGGAGGAGATCCATCGGCGTCTGGCCCGGCCGGAGGCCGTCCGTCGGGCGCAGGCCTTGGCCGAGTCTCTGGCCCGGCAGGCGCAGGCCGAGAAGGGCGTTTCGCTGACCCGATGGGCGCAACCCCCGAAGGCCGTCTACGTCGAGACGGACTTTGTCGCCCCCAATCTGCTTCGGGCCGACGTGCCGGCCCCGATTCGGGACACCCTTTTCTCGCTTCGAGAACCCGGCGAGGTCCGGGGACCCGTCTCCCTCGGCGAGGCGTCCTATGCCATCGTACAGTGGATCGGAACGCTCCCCCCGACGCTCCCGCCCCTGGCGGAAGTCCGCGACCGGGTCGCCGCCGACTGGAAGGAGGCCCAGAAGATGGCCCTGGCCCGAAAGGAGGCCGAGGAGCTCTATCAGCGGGTCCTGCAGGAGAGTGGAGACCTGAAGAAGGTCGCAGAAGGATTGGCGTTTCGGGTCCAAGAGGCCGGCCCCTTCCCGGAGACTGGTCCTGTCGGGGAATTGGGTCAGGCCCCGGAACTGGTCCGGGCCGTCTTTCAAGCTTCGGCCGATGCCGTCCTGCCGCCCATCGAGGTCCCCCATCGGGGTGTCGTCGTGGTAAAGGTCCTCGAACGGAGGACTTTTGATCCCAAGGACTTCGAGGCCCGTTATCATCAAGTACGGGCTCAGGTCCTCCAGCAAAAGCGGCAGGCGCTCCTGTTCAGCATCTTGGAGGCCCTCAAGGCCCATGCCCGGGTCGAGACCCTCAAGGACGCCCGGGGCCGGGACCGGTTGGAAAGCCTGGTAGCGGGGTAGAGACGTGGCCCCCCATCCGCCACCGTGGACGGCCGAGGAGTTGGCCCGGGCGACGGATGCCGTCGTCGTCGGGGATCCGGCCCGTCCGTTTTCCGACGTCGCCGAACCGGCTACAGCGGAGTCTGAACACCTGACGGTCCTGTGGGACCCCCGCCATCGGGACGCCGTCGCCTCCACACGAGCCGGCGTCATCGTCGCCGCCCCGGGATCGGAGGCCCTCCGGTCTGACGTGACGTGGGTCTTGCATCCAGACCCCATCGCCGTCCTGTGGGTCCTGGCCGAATGGCTGGGGCTGACGCCGGTCCGGCAGGGCATTCATCCGACGGCCCAGGTAGACCCCTCGGCCGAGGTCCATCCGACGGCCTGGGTCGGACCCTTCTGCTATGTCGGACCGGGCGTGCGGATTTATGCGGGTGCCCAACTGATGGGCCACTGTGTCCTTTACGGAGACGCGGAGGTGGGGCCCGAAAGCGTCCTCCATGCGGGCGTCGTCGTCTACCCCCGGGTCCGGATCGGGCGACGGGTCCTCGTCCATGGGGGGGCCGTCCTGGGCGGTGACGGCTTTCGGTTCATTCCCCATCCGGAACGGCCCGTGAAGGTGCCCCAGCTCGGACGGGTCGTCATCGAGGACGACGTGGAAATCGGGGCCAACACGTGTATCGACCGGGCCTTTCTGGGCGAGACCCGAGTCGGGGCCGGCACGAAGATCGACAATCTCGTGCAGGTCGCCCACAACGTCACCATCGGGCGGGCCTGTCTGATTGCGGCTCAGGTCGGCATCGCCGGCAGTTCCCGCATCGGCCATCGGGTCTGGATGGGTGGTCAGGCCGGCGTGCCGGACCACGTGACCGTCGGGGACGACGTGCGGCTGGCGGCCCAGACGGGCATCACGGGCGACGTGCCGCCCGGAAAGGTCATGGCCGGTTCCCCGGCCGTCGAGCGGGTCCTATGGCTTCGGATCCATGCCTTCCTGCGAGATTTTTATGTGGATGGCCCTGACCCGGCAGGTTCGGGAACAGACGGCCGACCGGCCCGACCTGCATCCGATGGCCGAGTCCCTCCGCCGGTGGCGGAACCGGCTGTTTCCATGGATCGTCCTGGGCCTGCCCCTCTGGATGGTCCCCCTGGTGACGGGGATGGCCCGGGCCGCCGGGCAGACCTCAAGGGGCCTGCATGGGGCCTCCGCCTGGGTCGTCGTGGGCCTGACGGGCATCCTGACTGCCGCCGAGCTTCGGGGAGCCGTCCGGCTCATGTGGGTCCTCGGCACCGTCGATGCCTCTCTCGGGGGGACGTCCCTTGTCACGCATCCGGGTCACGATGGGCCGTCTGCGGGGTCAGTGGATTGAGACCCGGCCGGGGCTTCCCTATCGACCCCTGCCGGCTCGGCTTCGGGAAGCCTTTTTCTCCCGGATCGGGGCCAGCGTGGAGGACTGCCGCTTCATGGACGGCTTTGCCGGGACGGGCCTCATGGGCATCTACGCCCTCAGTCTGGGAGCCGGTTCCGTGATTTTTATCGAGAAAGACCCCCGCGTCGCCCATCTCCTGGAGCAGAATCTGCGACGCCTGGGGCTGACCGACCGGACGGACGTGCGGGTCGGGGACATCCGACGGGTCCTGACCCGACCGCCGGTCGCTCCCATGGACTGGATCTTCCTGGGGCCGCCCTATGATTTTCCGACCCCCCACCTGGAAGACGTCCTGGACCGACTGGTCCGATGCGGCTGGACGCAGGACGAGGCCCGGCTGGCCGTCCAGCGCTTCAAGAAGGTGCCGCCCCCCAGGGCGCCCGGCTGGGAACTCTGGGAAGCCCTCGCCCACGGCGATGATGTGATATACTTCTTCCGAAGAGTCCCGGTGCCGTGAGGCCGATCGATGTCCCACCCGATAGGCCCCTGGGCTGGCCCGATGGCGAGTCGGAGTTTGGCCGAGGCCGCCCGACAGGCGCTCCGCCAGTGGCGGACGCCGGCGGACCTCGAAGAGGCCCGAAACCTTCAGTGGACGTTGGCCCGACGGGTCCGGGCCGAGGACGGACCGACCCGCTGGCGATGGGTCCTGGGCCTCGACAGTGCCTTCATCGGGGGCGGCCACCGTATCCTCGCCGGGGCCGTCCTGTGGGACGCCGTCGGCCGGACGGTCGTCCATCGGTGGGTGGCCGTGGCCGACGTGGAATTCCCCTATGTGCCCGGCTTTCTGTCCTTTCGGGAGACGCCGGGCTACCTGCGGGTGATGACCCAGGTCGACCACCCCGTGGATGTCCTGATCGTCGACGGTCAGGGAACGGCCCACCCCCGGGGCTTTGGAATCGCCTGTCACATCGGGGTCCTCCTGGATTGGCCGACGATCGGCGTCGGCAAGAGCCGACTCTTCGGTCGCCATGAAACACCCGCCCCGAACGCGGGCCAGTGGGTTCCCTTATGGCATCCCCGCACCGGTGCGGTCATCGGGGCCGTCCTGACGACACGGCCCCGGACGCGGCCCGTCTACGTCTCGCCGGGCCACCGGATATCGCTGGAGCAGGCCGTGGCCGTCGTCCTCGACTGCTGGGACGGCTATCGGCTTCCCGAACCCCAGCGGCAAGCCGACCAGTGGGTCCGACAAATGCGAGCTCGGGTCTTCGATTCCCAGACCCATCCCGACCGTCCGGGGTGACCCCGGGAGTGACCGGCCGGACTCGGGACTCCGTTGAGTGAGGTCATGAGTACGAACGGGCGAGCGTCGGAAGACCTGGAAGCCCGCATGGCCCGCCTGCGGGAGGAGATGGTCCAACAACAGTTGATCCAGCGGGGCATTCGGGACGAGCGGGTCCTGGCCGTCATGCGGAAAGTCCCCCGTCACCGATTTGTCCCACCCGAGTACGTCTATGCCGCTTACGACGACGGCCCCCTTCCCATCGGGGCCGGTCAGACCATCAGTCAGCCTTACATCGTCGCCCTGATGACGGAACTCCTCCACCTGCAGGGTCCGGAGAAGGTCCTGGAAGTCGGTACGGGCTCAGGTTACCAGACGGCGATTCTGGCCGAGCTGGCCCGGGAGGTGTATACCGTGGAACTGGAGCTGGAGCTTCTGGAGCGGGCCCGCCGGCTCTTGGCGTCGATGGGATACACGAACATCTACTTTCGTCACGGCGACGGCTCGGAGGGATGGCCTGAGGCGGCCCCCTTTGACGCCATCATCGTGACGGCCGCTCCGCCGGAAGTACCGCCGGCTCTGATCGAGCAACTCCGGGTCGGTGGCCGACTCGTCATTCCCGTCGGGACATGGGACCAGGACCTCCAGCTCATCGTGAAACACGGCCCGGAGCCGACCGACTGCACGGTCCAATCGATCACGCCCGTGCGCTTCGTACCCTTGCGGACCCGCCGTCCTTGAACGGGACACCCAGGACGCAAGAACCCGCACCGGGACCCGAAGCCGCCGGATAGAGGAGAAAAGGGTCTGATCCGGGGAATCCGCAAGGCCTTGGAGGATGGACCCCGTTCCTTCGTCCCTGCGAATCATGGCCCGATGGCCCCACTGCCGTAAAAATAGCCCCGCCCACCGCGTAAGTCCTAAAAGGTTATCTGCGATTCCCACTCCAAAAAGCAAGAAAAACGAAACTCGAAAGCGATTTGGGCGATTTTGTCTGATTGCGACGGACGCGGCCCAGGCCTATAATGAAAAAGGGTCCTCCGCCTCGACGGAGGCGGCGGGCATGGGGCAGGGGTGACCCTGCCGGTCGGGGGGCTCGAGAGTCGGGTGCTTGGTTCCGCCGTGGATGTAAGACATGATTGCATCCCCTGAGCCCTTCTGTCCTGTATCCGTTTCAAATCTGGCGACCCCATCCCGAAAAAACCTGAGACCGAACCTCGAAAGTGGAGGTCAGGGATGCGACGGAAGGACATTCGGCTCCGATACTGGGCCGCATGCCTGGTCGGCTTGCTGGTGGGCGTCGCCTCCGGGTCGTACGCTCAGGTCCGGATGGGCAATAGCTCGGAAGGCGATAGCGGCATCTTCCACGTCCTATCCAGTCAGACGGTTCCAAAGGGCCGTCTCTGGTTCGGGGTCGTGCACGACAACCTGGACCGGGATCCCCTGGACGTCGACGAGACCCACTACCGGGTCGGGCTTGGCTTTGGAATCACGGACTGGCTCCAGGCCCAGGCCGCCTGGGACGTCCTGACCCAGTATGACATCGACCCCAAGGGCGGTGCGGTCGGCTTTTTCAATACCCAATTGGTCTCTCGAAATACTTGGTTCAGCGGCCTTGGGGACCTGTGGGCGGGCCTGAAACTTCGGGCCTTGGACGCGCGTCAGCAACCCCTTGGCCTTGGCGTCTTGGCCCGGGTCAAGGTCCCGACGGCTTCCGCCTCCGACGGCGTCGGGACCGGCAAGGTCGACCTGGACGTACGGGGTCTGTTGGAGTTCAACGCTCAGGACATGGTCGGCCTGTTCGGGAACGTCGGCTTTCTGCTGGCCGGCAAACCGGAGGCCCATCGGGCCGGGAATCAGTTCGTGTATGGAGCCGGTCTGGCCTTCCCCTATAAGACCCGGGTCCAGCTGGTCGCCGAGGTCTCGGGCGGCGTCGTCCAGTCGGGGGGCCAGGTCGACGACTATACAGACCTGGGGGTAGGTCTCCGGTGGTTCATCACGGACGGTCTGAACGTCACGGCGGCCTATCGTCGCAATGTCCAGGCCGGCAGTGACCGAAGCCAGCATCCCGATGGCGGGACGGTCGTCCTGGGTTACTGGCCTCAGCCGAAAGTGGCGGCGCCCCCGCCTCCGCCACCTCCGCCGCCGCCCCCGCCACCTCCGCCTCCGGCGCCCCCGCCCGTCGTGGTGCCCCCGGTACCGGGCCTGGCCGAAGTCTACTTTGACTTTGACCGCTACGAGATTCGGCCCACGGAGGTCGAGAAGCTGGACAAGCTGGTCCAATACCTGAGGGACCATCCGGACGTGAACGTCGTCGTCGAGGGGCATACCTGCTACATCGGGACGGATGAATACAACATGGCTCTGGGGCTCCATCGGGCCGAGGCTATCAAAGATTACCTGGTCTCCAAGGGGATCGATGCCAACCGCATCGAAGTCATCAGTTATGGGGAAACCCAACCGAAATACGACAACTCCCAGGAGATCACCCGTCGCTTCAACCGGCGAGGATGGTTCGTGATTCGGGAGAAGCCGAAACAGTAAGGCTCTGCGAGGTAGCCGGGTAAGGCCTTTGGCGGGTTCGGCATTCAAACTGTCGGAATCCGTCCCCGGAGGGTGGGTGGACCGTCTGCTTTGGCGACCCTTGGTGGGGAGAGGCCGCTGTCCTATAATCTATCAGAGGTGCAAGTCGTGACCCTGCGGGAGGAGTTTCTTCGGCTTTTGCGGGAGGATGCCGAGTTCCGTCGGGGCGTCGTGCATCTGCTCCTTGCAGATGCCGAACTTCGGGAAGAAATCCGCAGGGAGGTCCTAACGCGAGACCTCCTGAACCTACCTGAGCAGGTGGAGGCCAACTTTGCCCGGGCCTTTCAGCTGATCACCGACTTGACCCGGCAAGTTCAGGAGAATAGTAGGCAAATCCAAGAAAACAGCAGGCAAATTGCCGAAAACAGTCGGCAGATTGCCGAACTCACGGAGCGAATGGAACGGGTCGAGGCTCAGATCAGCAAACTGACGGAGAGTTTGGGCCGACTGGAGGAGCGTTGGGGCTTGGTCCATGAGGACATCGCCCGAGAACTCCTTCCTGAATTCCTCCACCGGGCCGGAGCAACCGTCCGGCGGGTCGTCTCGGTCGTCTTCGACGGGGAAGCCGACGTGGTCTTGGAGGTAGAGAAAGACCAGAGGTCCTGGACGCTGGCCGTGGAGGTGAAGGGTCGGGTCGTGGGACGGCGCCCCTTCGAGCAGGCACGGCTTCGGGTCGAGGACCCGAAGTTTCAAGCATGGCTCCGTCGGGAGGGATTTCCGTCGCCGGTCTATCCGGTGGTCTTCGGGATAGTCGTTTATACGGGGGCCGAGGTGTGGGCCGAGCGGCTGGGCGTAGGTCTCTACGACGCTCGTCGGGGGGAAATCCTCCCGCCGACGCAGGAGGCGGCGCCGTGATCTGTAAGTCCTAACCCTGAACGCCATGGAGCTCATGAACGATACGAGGAATGCTCTCCCCCAAGACTGGCGCAAGGCGCTTCACGCTTGGCTTCAGACCTTACGGGAAGACCTGGAAGCGGCCGTCCACCAACTCCCCGAGCTCCTGAAGGCCTTCCCCCACGTCCGGACCGAGCTTCTGGAGCGTCTGGGGGACCAAGTCCGGACCGATGTCCTTCGGAAACTCTTTGATGCTTATCCGGATCTCCTGCCGGGCGATGCGGCGACCTTCGAATGGCTGGTCGAGCACAGTCCCCGCCTCCTGGAGGTCTGGCTGGAGCGGTACACCCTAACACCGGCCCAGGCCTGGCGTCTCATCGAGGCGGTTCCCCGGCGGGTCGTCTCCCGGCGGCTCCTGGAGCGGGCCTTTGAGGCCTTGCCGGAGGCCTTTCGGGAGCTTTACGGGAAGCTATCGGCACCGGCCCGCAAGCGGCTGGTCCTATGGCGGGACGTCCTCTTCGAACAGCCCGTCTCGGCCGAATGGGCATCGGTCCTGGCCGAATGGCTCGAGGGTCGCCCCGTATGGAATCCCGCCGCTCTGGAAGAGCTGAAGCGCATACTGGACCTTCGGGAAGACCTTCGGGACGTCCTCCTCGGGACCCTGCCCGACCTGGTCCGCCGGACGCTTCAGCCGGCGGAGCCGATCAAGGTCCGTCAGGACGAGGTCTTATGGTTTCTGCACCGGCCGGACGAGCCGGTCCCGCCGGAGTGGCAGGCCTGGATCGTCGAGAGCCTCAGCCGGCTGGGAAATCCCGTCCTGTGGGCCTGGGCCCGGGAGCATCCCCAGCTCCGGACGGCCGTCGCCGGGGTCTCACCCCGGTACCGGGGCTGGCTCTCCCTGGAGTGGGTCTTACGGTGTCTGAACGAGCCGACGGGTCGGGTCCATCAGCGGAAGCTCCAGGCGCTTCTCGGCGAGCTGGGTGTCAGTCTACGGTCGGGTCGGCGTCAGCGTCTGGTCTCGGCCGAGGAGCTGGGTCGGGTCTTGGACGTCGTTCCCCTGCCCCGGTTTATCCATCGTCTGCATCACTTCAAGCACGTCGAGGAGATCAGCCGGGACCCGGCCGTCCTGCGGCGGCTCGTCGAGGAGAAGCTCCTGCGGCGGACGGTCGTCCCCCACATTTACGAGAGCCTCGTCGAAGACCGAGACCTGCGGGCAACCCTTCAGCGGTGGACCCAGGAGTACCGGACGGCCCGTCAGGAACGGCGGCGGCGTCTGCAGGAGCTGATCCAGCGGAATCTGGTCCCCGTCCCGCCCCAGCCGTTCCAGCCGGACCCCTTCCAGGTCGAGGCCGTCGAGGCCTTCCGTCGGGGTTTGGACGTCTTGGTTACGGCCCCGACGGGTTCGGGGAAGACCTGGATCGCTGAGCAGGCGATGGCCGAAGTCCTCCGTCAGGGCGGCCGGGCCTTTTACGCGACGCCCCTGCGGGCCCTGTCGTACCAGAAGTTGAGGGCCTTTCGGGAGAAATTTGGCTGGGAGCAGGTCGGCGTCTTAACGGGCGAGTACCGGGAGAATGCCACGGCGCCCCTGATCGTCGGCACGACCGAGATCGTCCGGAACCTCCTTCTGGACGGAGCCCGGTTCCAGCTCCTCGTCTTGGACGAGGCTCATTATATCGGGGACGTCGAACGGGGGAGTGCGTGGGAGGAGAGTATCCTGCTGGCCCCCCGGGAGACCCGACTCATCCTGCTTTCGGCGACCATCCCCAACGCCGAAGAGATTGCGGCCTGGCTCCGAAGCCTGGGCCGTTCGGTCTTCATCTCGACCCGGCCCGACCGACCCGTCCCCCTGGAATTTCTGACGTGGATGGAAGAAGGCCCCGAGCTGGGCCTCCACCCGCGGGGCCGCCATCCGGGCTTACGGGAACTCCTGCAGACCCTCAAGCAGTGGTCGATGACGCCGGCCCTGATCTTCGTCGGGCGTCGGGACGACGCCATGGTCATGGCCTATGAGGCGGCCCACATACTCCCGCCCAAAGACGAGCGGGCGGAGGGACTCCCCCCGCATCCTTTGGCTCACCTCCTGCGGCGGGGGATTGGGGTCCATCACGCCGGTCTGGGCTATGCCTTCCGGGAGACGGTGGAGTCCTTGATGGAGCGGGGTGAGCTGGACTTCATCTTTTGCACGTCCAGCCTGGCCCACGGCATCGACGCCCCCGTGCGGACGACGGTCCTGTACGACGTCTCGCCCTTCTGGGACCGTTCGGAACTCCAACATGCCTTGGGCCGGGCCGGCCGCCGGGGTTACGACCAGGTCGGCTTCGCCGTCGTCGCCCTGCCGGCCGCGAACATTCGTCAGGTCATTCACGCCCTGCGGCTCGGGCCGCAACCCCTGGAGTCGGCCTTTGCCCCCCACGACGCCGCCGTCGCCGCCCTGGTCGCCCAGTACGGCATCGACGGGACCCTCGCGCTGGCCCGCAAGAGCCTTCGGCTTTTCCAGGGTGACGGCCACGTGCAGGGCCAAATCGTTCAGGCGATCCGTCGTCTCGTACGATTGGGCTTCATGGAACGGGACGGGACCCTCACCGACATGGGCCGGTCCATCGTCCGGCTCATGCACCCCCATGCCACGGCCGTCGTCCTGACCCTCCAGACGGTCTCCTCCATCGGGCCCGAGGAAGCGGCCATCATTGCCGCCTTCTTCAGTAACGAGCGACCGCCCCGCCGGGTCCGGCATTACCTCGATCACCCCCTCGTGCCCGTCATGACCGAAGCGGCCCGGATGGCCGAACTGACCGAGATCGACCCCCGCGACGGAGCCCGACGGGCCTGGATCATTCGCCAGTGGCTCCGGGGTCGCGAGGTGGAACTCCGGGAAATGGTCGGGGTCGACGCCGAGGGAGACATCGAGCGACTTCGGATTCAGGTCGTCGAACTCCTCCGCAAGATGGAGGGCTTGGACCTCTCGGCGGCGACCCAGGCCCTCTTTGTCCTGGACCCCCACTTCATGGCCGAGCACCCCGACTGGCCGGCGGCGACCGTCCGGGAAACCTGATACCCAGGCGTTTTACTGGGATTCATCGACTTGACAGGGGAAGGGGACGAACTGACCCGCCTCGTCCAGCCGCCAGCCGGTCCATGCCTCGACGCCCTGGGCCGTGACCCGCAGGACGATGTAAACGAAGTCCGGCCACGCCCGCTGGCGGTCCGTCTCCGACGGTCGGGCCGGATGGTCGGGATGGGAGTGGTACACGGCCAGAATCCGCAGACCCCGCTCGTCGGCCGACCGTTCGACCCGACGGTACGTCCGGGGGTCGATGAGATAGCGGTCGTGCCGTCGGGTCGGCTCGACGTTCGGCGTCCGGTAAATCTCGACGACCCGACCGTCGGGGTAGCCGACCAGGAGGCCGCAGGCCTCGTCGGGATAGTCTTCTACCGCATGCGCCTCCATCGTTTCGACCAATGAACGGGGAATGACCAGCGTCTCAAAGCGGATCGGCTGAATCCCCGGTACCGTCATCGTGCCCCTCCATGACCCGGCTCATCCAAGGGAGTGACGAGTAACGAGTGACGAGTTAGTAATTTATTGCCGTAGTGCTTTGTTAAGATTTGAAATTGGGAATGGGACACGGGTGCCAGGTACCCGGTAATCCGAATCATGGCCATTTCTATCCTGCATACCCCGTGTGCGGGTTTTTCGAAGCATGAGACGGGCATTCCACCTGGTACCAGGTACCGGGTACCAGGTGTCGGGTACCTGGCACCTGGGACCCGGGACCCGGTACCGGATCAACGCCGAAGACCGAACACCGAGCACCGAAGACCGAGCCCGACCGCTGGAAAACGTGCACACCGGGTATGCATCCTGTATCCTGCATCCATATCTTAACAAAGCCGTAGTGCCGGACTGCCGTAAAATCGTCTCCCTTCTGGAGCCATTCACCCCCGGCGGGCCCGACGTAGATGGAAGTAATCGATGGCCCCCCGGGTCAAGAGCCGGATCGCCTCATCGCCCGACTGCCGGCCTGTCTCATAGAGACGTTCCAACAGGCGTTCGCCCACAGCGGCGTCCAACGCGTGGGTCGCCACGATGCAACGATACCAGGCCGGCGTCGCCGAACCGCCCCAGACGACCCACGGCATGAGGTCGACCAAAAGTTGAATCCAGGCTTCCGACCGGGTCGTCCAGACTTCCGCAAGCTCTTCGGTTCGCTCCCCAAGCCGCTCGAGGACATGAACGGCCATCTCCAGGGCTTCGCCCAGGGGGACCTCATCGGGCTTGAGCCAGGCAGGGGTTCCTTCCCATTCGACGAGATAGTACGAGTCCCACCGACGCACGTGGCGCATGAAGCCTGCCAGCCAGTCCATCAATCCGACCCATACGTCCGTCGGGCGTGCCCAACCCCCCTGGAGGGCCGTCCGCCAGGCCTCGAGGGCCTGGACGGCGGCTTGAAAGTACGGATGGTACGCCCGCTCTGCGGTTCGAATCCCCATGCGTTCCCGACCGATTGGCTCTGTTAAGAGATGCAGGATACAGGATGCAGGATGCAAGATAGAGATAGCCCGGATTTCGGTTACCGGGTACCGGGCACCTGGGACCCGATACCCGGTCTCGGATCGACGCCGAGGGCCGGATACATCCCTGGCCGCGCAAATTCCTCACCCTTGGGCGCCAGGAGTGGCTGGGTTACCCGCTCGAACGGGCGGGGCTTATCGTTCTCCGGCGGTTTCCGGTCTCTTCAAGGCCCGTACTTCGGCTCCCGGCATGTTTTCGATACGGACCCAAACTTTCCGAGATTCGTCGCATCGAACGGTCTGAGCATACGTTTTGGTCTCCCCCTCGCCGTCCATTTGGAAGGTCACGACGTGCTCACCCCTCGGCAGGGGAAATGTTCCCGAAGCCGCCGACCGTTCGATGACCTTCAAGACCGTGAACTTTCGAACCCGTCCGTAAAACCGTTTCTCAAACACGAATGCGTCATCAACTCGCACCCGGACGTCCATGAATTGGTACCTGTGAAAGATGGAAAATTGAACCTCACAGGACCCGGCGGGGACCGCCGACGGACCGGGACTGGAGCTCGGTGGGCCTGGCGGAACGGCGGAGACATTCGGTGAAACGGGGGTCTCGGTTTTCGGTCGGACCGTTCCAGCGGGAAGGGTAAGGGGCCCTTGGGGCGGTGCGGGTGCCCGGCGGCTCACCGACCACCACCCAAAGGGGATGCTCACGAGGAGAAGGGGTAGGACCCAGCGGGCGAGGAACACCAGGCCGCGTAGGGGCCGTTGCCATCGGCCGACGGCGATCTGGGCCGTCTCCAGGCCGTGGATCGGTGGGGCGGAAGGGAGAACGGTCTCCGAAATCGTCGCCTCTTCCAGGGACTCGATGGAAGGCGCCTCGGCCGGCTCGGGAGACGGGGGTCTCAGGTGTTGGCGAATATAGGCCGCCACGGCCCCGGCCGTCTCGAAGCGCTCGCTGGGATCTTTGGCCAGAAGCCGCTCGACCAGGCCGTAGAGG
>Ga0079995_1052935_pt1 | contig 16248 bp, 11 predicted proteins | sample FaiFalFF_MnMetaG_2_FD_69198 | JGI IMG/M metagenome (GOLD analysis project Ga0079995, IMG submission 69198) | Freshwater microbial communities from Yellowstone National Park, Wyoming, USA - Fairy Falls C (FF_Mn_C) (SPADES assembly) (version 4) | ecosystem: Environmental > Aquatic > Freshwater >...
GAGAGGAGGCGCGCCAGGGCCGGACGGGGGTCCACCCGGCGCAGGAAGGGCTGGATGCGCTTGTAAGGGGCGTGGAAGGAGCCCCGCATTTTGGCGGCGATGTCGGCGAGGCGTAAAGAGCGGGCGGCCAGGAGGGCCTGGGCGATCTCGGCCGCCTGAGCCGCCAGGGTTGTGTCCGCAAAGAGGGCTTGCATAAATGCCCGCATGGGGATACGGTGAGCCATGGGGGACCTCCTGGGATAGGGTTGAACTCGCTCGTCATTCTATCCGGTAAGGAGGTCCCCCTCCCCTTGTCCCAACTCGTGTCCCAACCTCAGCACCCCCCCTTGACAAGGCCGGGGGGGTTGCATATAGTAGGAAGTGCCTGGGGCAGGGCGGAGGCCTGTCCGGGCACGAGGCCGGATGCCGAGGCGGAGATAAGGCAGGAGAAGGCCACAGCACCGGGGCGGCGGCCCGGGGCGCGTGGCCGCCGCCTCTGCATCTGGGGCACCTTAACAAGGGAAGAGGAGCGCCGTAGGGTCTGGGCCCTGCAGTGGGGCAAGGTGCTACGGGCCCACGGTGGATGCCTAGGCGCCAAGGGCCGAGGAAGGGCGCGGCAAGACTGCGAAAAGCCCCGGTGAGCCGTCGAGCGGGCTGAGCCGGGGGTTCCCGAATGGGGCAACCCGGCGGGGCGGTGAGCCCCGTCATCCCCGGGTGACCGGGGAGGGCAAGCGGGGGAAGTGAAACATCTCAGTACCCCGAGGAGGAGAAAGCAAACGCGAGGCCCCTAGTAGTGGCGAGCGAACGGGGCTGAGCCCAAACCCGGAGGGCTGAGTGGCCTGGGGGCCTATGCCCTCCGGGGGTTGGAGGCGGCGCCGGGGGAGGCCCCAGCCTCCCCACAGAGTAACAAACCCTGTCCCTAGCCGAAGTCCCCTGGAACGGGACGCCGGAGAGGGTGAGAGCCCCGTAGGCGAAAGGGGTGGGGCTCTGGGCGCTGGCCTGAGTACCGCGGGGCACGGGGAACCCCGCGGGAAGCTGGGGGGACCACCCTCCAAGGCTAACTACCCTTGGCGACCGATAGTGCACCAGTACCGTGAGGGAAAGGTGAAAAGAACCCCGGGAGGGGAGTGAAAGAGACCTGAAACCGTGGGCCTACAGACAGTCGGAGGGGGCCGCGAGGCCCCTGACGGCGTGCCTGTTGAAGAATGATCCGGGGAGTTCTTCTCCGGGGCGAGGCTAAGGGTCTGGAGACCTGGAGCCGGAGGGAAACCGAGTCCGAAGAGGGCGGTTAGTCCTGGGGAAGAGACACGAAGCCAGGCGAGCTACCCATGGCCAGGGTGAAGCCCCGCTAACCCGGGGTGGAGGCCCGAACCCGTGGCACGGGCAAATGCCTGGGATGAGCTGTGGGTAGAGGTGATATGCCAACCGAGCCTGGGTCTAGCTTGTTCTCTCCGAAATGCATGAGGGTGCAGCCTCAGGGGTAGCCACCGGGGGGTAGGGCACTGGACGGGCTAGGGGGCGCGAGCTTACCAAACCCGACCAAACCGCGAACACCCGGTGGTGCTCCCTGGGAGTGAGGGGGTCGAGGATAAGCCCGATTCCCGAGAGGGGAACAACCCAGACCGCCGGCTAAGGCCCCCAAGGGCAGGCTCAGTGGTAAAGGAGGTGGGGCTCCCCAGACAGCCGGGAGGTTGGCTTAGAAGCAGCCATCCTTGAAAGAGTGCGTAACAGCTCACCGGTCGAGGGGTCCTGCGCCGAAAATGTCACGGGGCTAAGCCTGCCGCCGAAGCCGCGGGCCCACCCCTGCAAAGCAGGGGTGGGCGGTAGGAGAGCGTCCCCTGTCCGCCGAAGGTGGGGCGGAAGCCCTGCTGGAGGGCAGGGGAGTGCGAATCCCGGAACGAGTAGCGCCAAGGCAGGTGAAAATCCTGCCCGCCGAAAGCCCAAGGGTTCCTCCGCAACGTTGTTCGGCGGAGGGTCAGTCGGGACCTAAGCCGAGGCCGCAAGGCGTAGGTGATGGGGAGCCGGTCAAGATTCCGGCACCACCCACCCCCCGGCGAAGGGGAGGGGGACGGGGAAGGGTAGTCAGGGCGCCCCCAGTGGACATGGGGCGTTCTCCCCTGTAGCCCGTAGGGGTAAGGGGGGAGAGAAGCCCGGGGCAACCCGGGCGACCCTGGTGAGCCCACGCCTCCGAGAAAAGCCCTCCCCGGAGGGGTGTGGGTGCCCGTACCGCAAACCGCCACAGGTGGGCTGGGGTCAACGCCCCAAGGCGAACGAGCGAACCCCCGCTAAGGAACTCGGCAAAGGGGCCCCGTAACTTCGGGAGAAGGGGCGCCCCCTGGGGTGAAGGGGCACGCCCCCGGAGCCCTGGGGGGCCGCAGCGCAGCACCTCTGGGGACTGTTTAACAAAAACACAGCTCGCTGCTAAGGGGAAACCCGACGTATAGCGGGCGACGCCTGCCCAGTGCCGGAAGGTTAAGGGGAGGGGTGCAAGCCCCGAACTGAAGCCCCGGTGAACGGCGGCCGTAACTCTAACGGTCCTAAGGTAGCGTAGTCCCTTGTCGGGTAAGTTCCGACCCGCATGAAAGGCGGAACCACCGGAGGACTGTCTCAGCGGGGGGCTCGGTGAAACTGCAGGGCCTGTGAAGATGCGGGCGACTCGCGGCGGGACAAAAAGACCCCGTGAAGCTTTACTGCAGCCTGGCATTGGACTGGGGTCGCGGATGTGTAGGATAGGTGGGAGGCGATGAAGCGGGGGCGCCAGCCCCCGTGGAGCCAACGGTGAAATACCACCCTTCCACGGCCTTGGCCCTAACCCTGGTGGGGAAGCCAGGGGACCGTGCCCGGTGGGCAGTTTGACTGGGGCGGTCGCCTCCTAAAAGGTAACGGAGGCGCCCAAAGCTCCCCTCAGGGCGGATGGACATCGCCCGCAGAGTGCATGGGCAGAAGGGGGGTTGACTGTGAGGCCTACAAGCCGAGCAGGGGCGAAAGCCGGGCCAAGTGATCCTACGGTCCCTCGTGGGAGGGCCGTGGCTTAGCGGATAAAAGCTACTCCGGGGATAACAGGCTGATCGCGCCCAAGAGTTCCTATCGACGGCGCGGTTTGGCACCTCTATGTCGACTCGTCCCATCCTGGGGGTGAAGCAGCTCCCAAGGGTCGGGCTGTTCGCCCGTTAAAGGGGTACGTGAGTTGGGTTCAGAACGTCGTGAGACAGTTCGGTCTCTATCTGCCGCGAGCGCAGGAGGCTTGAGGGGAGCCGTCCCTAGTACGAGAGGGCCGGGATGGACCGACCTCTGGCGTCCCGGTTGTCCTGCCCAGGGCAGCGCCGGGTAACCATGTCGGGACGGGATAAGCGCTGAAAGCATCTAAGCGCGAAGCCCACCCCAAGACCAGGCCTCCCACGGCGTCAAGCCGGTAAGGCCGCAGGGAGACGACCTGCTGAAGCGGCCGGGGGTGGAAGGCGGGCAACCGCCGGAGCTGACCGGTGCGCATCGGCCGAGGCCTTCCCCCACTGCAGGGCCGAGACCCCTACGACACCTCCTCTTCCCTTCCCATCGCGGGGTGGAGCAGCGGCAGCTCGTCGGGCTCATAACCCGAAGGTCGGTGGTTCGAATCCACCCCCCGCTATTTTTTTACCCCCGGTACAGCGGCAGCACGCCCCGCGCAAACACCTCCATCGTCCTCAACACGCCCTCCAGGGTCGCACCCCCTACCTCCGGAACACTGTAAAAGGTGTCCAGCACAAACCCCGTCACCCCTACCCGCTGAAACGCCTCCACCCCCTTCCGGATGGAATCCACCGTCCCTATCAGGGGGTACCGCCCGCTGGGGACATCGGTGACCCCCAGCGGGTGACGCACCCAGATGGGAAAGCCCTCCAGACGCCGCCCATACCGCTCCCCCAACCGCTGCAGCAGAGGACGGGCCCCCAGCACCTCCTCGGGGGTCGGACGGGTGGGATGCCACCCATCCCCCAACTCCACCGCCCGCCGCAGCGCCCGCCGGCTGTTGCCCCCCACGAAAATGGGGGGATGGGGCTTCTGGATGGGCTTGGGCTCAAAACGGGTGCCGCTGAACCGCCAGAACTTCCCCTCAAACCGCGGCTCCTCCTCCGTCCACAACGCCTTAAAGATCCGCAACGCCTCATCACTGATGTTTCCCCGTTCCTCAAAGGGGACGCCCAGGAAGGCAAACTCCTCCCGGCACCACCCGGCCGCAGCCCCCACCAGAAGCCTCCCCCCAGACAGGACGTCAATGGTGGCCAGAGCCCGGGCCATGAAGATGGGGTTGCGATAGGGCAGGATCACCACACTGGTCCCCAGCCGCAGACGCCGTGTGACGGCAGCCAGGTAGCCCAGGACCGGGACCATCTCCAGCCACGGGACCCCAAACCGTTCGTGATATTGGGTGGGGAGCAGGATGTGGTCGGTGACCCATAGGCTGTCGAAGCCCATGGCCTCCGCTTCCCGGGCCATCCGCTGCAGGGCCTCCACCGAGGCTATTTGGTGGAAATGGGGCGCCGTCAGTCCAAAGTGCATGGGCGTCTCCTCCTTTCCCCCCGCGCGGGGATAACCCCCCCGAGGCCAACGGGTTTTGTAACAATACTATATCGCACGGGGCAGCCCTCTTCCCGGTGCTGCGCCGCCGGCCGTGGCGCCGCCCCTTCCCCCATCGCCTTGACCCGTCCTCCCCCTTTCCCCTATGGTGAAGGGGGACCCATGCCCTCCCTCCACCCTACCCCGCCGCGGTGGGCGTCCGGGTCTACCCTTGCCCGGGCCTCCAGGGGGACCTCCGCCCTGTTGACCGTGGTCGTCGTGCTGGCTCTGCCCGTCTTCTTCGTCACGACCAGTGTGCGGGCGGCGGTGAACAGCCTCACCCTCTACACCTTCGGCTTCCAACGCTACGGCGTGGCGGAGGCGACGGGCATTGCCCCAAAGGACCTGGAGGGGGTGGCCCGCGCCTTTATCGCCTACTTTAACGGCCCCGAGGAGTGGTTGCAGATCCATGCCCCCGTGTTCGGAATAGACCGCCCGCTCCTGAACTGGCGGGAGCAGTACCACATGCGGGATGTGCGGGGCTTGGTGCGGGGCGTCTATCGGGCCCAGGAGGTGTCGGGGGGTGTCCTGGGCGTGGGGCTGGTGGGCGCCTTTGTCCTGCGGGGGCCCCGGTTTGTGGGGCGGGCGCTCCTCCTGGGCGGGGTGCTGTCCCTGGGGCTCCTGGGGGTGAGCGGGGGCGCCCTGGCCGTCGCCTTCTCCCCCCTCTTTACGCTGTTCCACCTCCTTGCCTTCCGCAACCCCTTCTGGCGGCTGGACCCCTCCCATGACATGCTGATCCAGCTGTTCCCCGAGGGCTTCTGGTTCCTGGCCACCCTTCTGGTGGCAGCCGCCTCCGCCGTACAGGCGGGGGGGGCCGCCTTAGGGGGGTGGGCCCTCACCCGCGTGGGTCAGGGGAAGAGGGGCGGGGATAAGGGGCCGGCGCCCCCTTCGGGGCCCTCACCCCGGCCGGGGCTGTTATGACCCGTGGGAGCAGGCAGAGCACGCCCCCCCGGCACATCCGGTGCACCCCCCTGTCCCGGCGATGGCCCGGCTCTCGCCCCCGGCACCCGTCGAGAAAGCGGCAAAGACAGAGAGGAGGCGCCGGCTGGGGCCTCCACAGTCGGGACAGGAGGGGGCGACGTCCCTCTGGGTGGACGGGCGGAGGCGTTCAAAGCGCGTCCCGCAGAGGGTGCAGCGGTATTCGTACAGGGGCATGGCCTTCTCCTCCTTCTCTTCTCCATTATAGGGAACACCCGGTCGCCCTTCCGGCGGGCCCCTCCGGGGTCTTGTGGTCAACCCCGGGGGGATGGTTATCCCTGGGGCGGGCCGTCCCCCTCTATGCTCTCGGCTAAGACCTCCAGCAGGTCCTTGGCCCTGCGCCTGTCGGCCATCCCCTTGGCGCTGATCCCCTCGGTGAGCATCTGGAGGCAGAAGGGGCAGGAGACCCCCACCGTCTCCGCCCCGGTGGCCAGGAAGTGGTCGGTGCGGATGCGGTTCACCCGTTGCCCTGTCTCCTCCATCCACATGCGGCCGCCGCCGGCGCCGCAGCAGAAGCCCCGCTCCCGACACCGGGGCTCCATCTCCACCAGGCGGACGCCGGGGATGGCCCGGGCGATCTCCCGGGGCTCCTCGTAGATGCCGTTGTGGCGTCCCAGGTAGCAGGAATCGTGGTAGGCAAGGGTGGTGGGGACCGGTTTGAGGGGGCGGAGTTTGCCCTGGCGGATGAGGGCGGCGACGAAGGCGGTGTAGTGCACCACCTCCCCCTCCCATCCCAGCTGGGGGTATTCATTCCTCAAGGTGTTGAAGCAGTGGGGGCAGAGGGCCAGGATGGTCCTCACGCCGTAGCGCCGGAAGGTCTCGATGTTCTGCCGGGCCAGGACCTGGAAGAGGTACTCGTTCCCCATCCGCCGCGCCGGGTCGCCGGTGCACACCTCCTCGTCGCCCAGGATGGCGAAGCGGATCCCCGCCTTTCGGAGGAGGCGCACGGCGGCGCGGGCGATGCCCTGGCTCCTCTGCTCCAGGGCGATGGTGCACCCGACCCATAAGAGGACATCCGCCTGGGGGTCTTCGGCCAGGGTCTTCACCCCCAACCCCTTGGCCCAGTCGGTGCGGGTGAAGGGGGTGCCGCGCCAGGGGTGACCCCGCCTCTCCATGCTCTCCAGCGCCTGGAGGGCTGTGGCGGGGAGGGACGACTCCTCCAGGACAAGGTAGCGCCGCATGTCGACGATGTGGTCGATGTGCTCAATGAACACCGGGCAGGCCTCCATGCACGCCCGGCACGTGGTGCAGGCCCAGATCACCTCCGGGGTCACCACGTCCTGGACCATCCGGCGCCGGGGCGGGGGTGGCTCGAGGCCACGGGCCCGGCTCGCCAGCAGGACGGGGGCCCTCTCCTCCATGTAGCCCTTCAGGTCCTGGATCAGGGCCCGGGGGGAGAGGGGCTTCCCGCTGGCCCACGCGGGGCACTGGTCCTGACACCGCCCGCAGTTGGTGCAGGCGTCGAAGTCCAGCAGCGCCTTCCAGGTGAAGTCCGTGATCTCCTTGGCCCCAAAGCGCTCCAGGGCCGCCAGGTCCCCCATGGGGCGCAGGGCGCCGGGAGGCCTCTGGGAGCGGAGCAGGGCGTTGGCAGGGCTGAGGAGGATGTGGGTGAACTTGCTGAAGCGGACGGCGGTGTAGACCAGGGCGCCGGCATAGAGGCTGACGTGGAGGGCGTAGAAGAGGCGGTGCAGAGCCAGCTTCCACCCCTCCTCTAGACCCCGGAAGGGAAGGGAGAAGAGCAACCCCATGGGCTCCATCCACCGCCGCTCCGGCGGGTCGGCCGCCCACCGCAACCCCTCCACCAGGAAGCCGGTGAGGATGAGGAGGGCGATGAAGGCCAGGACATACCCGTCGTCCAGAAGGGTGTTTAAGCGCGGGGGACGAAGGATGTAGCGGCGCACTATGGCCATCCCCACGCCTATGGCGGCGAAGAGACCCCCAAAGATGTCCCAGATAAAAGCGGTGTACGTCCGGGCATAGGCGGTGGGGAACTCGATGCCCGTGTAGCGGGCAATGTACCTGTGCCAGTTGAACTCGATGGCCCCCAGGGTGGTGGCGATGAGGAGGAAAACAGCCCCCCAGAAAAGGAAAAAGTGCATGAGGCCGGCGTACACCTCCCTCCTGATAAAGCGCCGGTGCCCGAAGAGGTCCAGGAAGGCCAGGCGGATTGACCGGACCAGGCGGGTGTCCCACGGGCCCAGGTCGGGGTTGGGCTGCCCCAGCCGCCAGATCCGCCATCGCCGCCACAGGGCCCAGCCCAGAAAGCCGGTGGCCAGGAGGAGGGTCAGGTAGTTAAGGGCGCCCCAGAGGGGGTAGCCAACGTTCCAGAACTCCGCGCGTCCGGGGAGCTCGGGCATGGCCCCTCACGGCCACGTCACAAACATGGGCATGACCACGTGCACGTATTGCTCCCCCTCCACGGGGCGGAAGACGCCGGGGCTGGAGGGGCTGTTGATGCCGATGTGGACCTGCTCCTCCTCAAGGGCGGTGAGCACCTCCTGGAGGTAGCGGCTATTGAAGGCGATGCGGGCGGGCTCCCCCTCCACCGCCGCCTCCAGCTCCCCGGTGACGCTCCCCTCCTCCTCGGCCCCCGTGGTGATGACCACCTTGCCCGGGTGCCCCGGCTCCACCACCAGGCGCACCGTGTGGGTTCCGGGGCGGGCGAAGGCGGCCCCCGCCTTCACCGTCTGCAGGAGGCGCCGCCGGTCCACCACCACCCGCGTCTGGCTGGTCTGGGGGATCAGGGGGCGGAAGTTGGGGTACGTGCCCTGCAGCAGCTGGCTGTAGACCTCCGCCCCCGGCCCACGGAAGAGGATGCCCGACCCATCCAGGGCGACCACCACGGTGAGGGGCTCCTCCGCGTCTTCGTCCAGCAGGTTGGCCACCTCCTTGAACACCTTGGCGGGCACCACAACCCCCACGCCCCGGGGCACCGGCTGGGCCAGCCGCCCCGTATGCACCGCCAGGCGGAAGCCGTCGGCGGCGGCCAGGGTGAAGGCATCCCCCTCCAGTTCCGTCCGGATCCCCGTAAGGATGGGGCGGGACTCATCGGTGGCGGCGGCGAAAGCCACCTGGGCGATGGCGCGGGCCAAGGCCCGCTGGGGGACAAGGGCGGTGATGCCCTCCTTGATGGTGGGCAGGGGGGGATAGGCGGAGGGCTCCACGCCCCTGAGGGTGGCCTGGAGCCAGGCGCATGCGATGCGCAGGCCCAGGGGCTTCTGGGTCACGGACAGGTCGACCCGCTCCGGGGGGAGTTGGGTGACGAAGTCCCGAAGGCGTTGGGCGGGGACGGCTATCCCCCCTTCCCCCTCCCCTTTGGCCGCCACCCAGACGGTGATGGCGAACTCCAGGTTGGTCGCCGTCAGGCGAAGTCGCCCCTCATCGGTATGGATCAAGATGTTCCGCAACACGTCCTCGGCGGGACGGCTGGGGACCGCCCGGTACACCACGGTGAGGGCTTTGGCAAGGTTCTCTTGGAGACTGGAGACCCTCATAGCCCGTGCCTCCCCTCGTCTTTACCCCAGTATACCTACCGGTGGGCAGGGGTGACGGGGATCCTCTGCAGGGCCTGGTCCCACATGCGGCAGAAGGCGCACACGGCCGAGGTGGTGGGGTAGCCGCACCGCTCACACTCCTGCAGGGCAGGGGAGGCGCCTTCGGACAGGAGGGGATGCAGCCGCTCCAGGAAGCCCGCCACCAGGTGGTGTTTCGCCCCCGGCGACTCGGCCTCAATGGTGTTCAGGGCGTCCTTGTAGAGGAGGGAACGGGCCCCCTCAGCATAGGGGCACTCATCGGGGATGTAGTCGATGCGGCGGAGGAGGGCATAGCTGACCGTCTCCTTCTCCGTCATCAGGAAGAGGGGCTTCACCCTCTTCACCAGGCGGGGGTGGGTCGCCTCCAGGACAGGGTTCTGGCGGGCAAGGGCGTCCATCTGCCAGTGGAGCAGGTTGCCCAGGAGGGTGGCCGCCTCATCGTCCAGGTTATGGCCCGTCGCCACCACGGTGAAGCCCTGCTCCACGGCGACCCGGTTGATGATGTAGCGTTTGCTCAGGCCACAGCCCGAACAGGGGACGCGGCGGAGGGCCTGGGCCAGCTGGGGCACACCCAGGCCGTAGGTCTCCTCCAGCCTGACCACCAGGAGGGGGAGGTCCCGCTCCCGGGCGAAGGCCTCGGTTTTGGCCAGGGAGAGGTCCGAGTAGGGGCCGATGCCCAGGTGGATGTGGAGGCCCGTGGGGCGATAGCCCAGGCGGAGCAGCACCTCCCAGAGGGTGAGGCTGTCCTTCCCCCCGGAGACCGCCACCAGGATGCGGTCGGTGGGGGAGAACATCCTCCAGCGGGCGATGGCGCGCTCCACCTGGCGTTCGAAGAAGGCCAGGTAGTGGGGGGCGCAGAGGGCCGTGTTGTGGCGACGCAGCTCCACCGCCGCCTTCTGCCCGCACTGTTTGCACTTCACCCTCTCCCCCCTGAGATGGCCGACACGATCTCCACCGTGTCGGTGTCCTGGAGCCACTCGTCGCTGGTGAGCAGATCCTCCCCCCGGATGACCACATGGGACTCGGGGTTCAGGCCCAGCTCCCGCAGGAGGTCGCCCACACGGCGGCGCCCCTGGACCTCCACCTCCCGACGCCGGGGGTTGCGGATAATGACGCGCATGGCCGTCCACACCCACCCTAGCAAAGGGGGAAAGGGGCGTCAACGGGGGATGCCGGGCCCAGACCCCCTGCGCCGGCCCGAAGCGGGTTGTGCAACGGGCTCCTTACCCCCCTCCCTTTACCCCCGGTGATCTCTCTGCTAGCATGGAGACGGCGGGGAGGTGGGTATATGACGACGCCGGCCAAGCCCTTGACCATCACCATCACCGAGAAGGCAGCCGAGAAGGTGCGCTACTTTGCCCGGAAGGAGGGGTTGGAGGAGTTCGGCCTGCGGGTCGCCGTGAAGGGTGGGGGGTGCTCTGGCCTCTTGTACACCCTCTCCCTGGAGAGGGAGCCGCGGCCCGACGACAAGGTGATCGAGCAGCACGGTGTCCGCCTCTTCGTGGACAAGAAGTCCTACGTCTTCCTTGCGGGGACGACCCTCGATTTCACCGACGGCCTGAACGGGAAGGGTTTTGTCTTCCACAACCCCAACGCCAAGAGCGTTTGCGGGTGCGGCAACTCCTTCTCGGTGTAAGCCCCGGGCCCCGCCGTGCCGGGCCGCAGTCCCCTTGCCCCCCTGCACACGGCGTCGGGCGCCTCCTGGACTCGGGTGGACGGGTGGGAGGTGCCGTGGGCGTGGACCACGCCCCTTCAGGAGGCCGAGGGGGCCAGGCAAGGGGTTGCCTTGTGGGACCGAGCCCCCTGGGGGCGGTTGTTGGCCACCGGTCGGGATGCCCTGGACCTGCTGCACCGCCTGTCCACCAACCGGCTGGACGACCTGCCCATAGGTAAAGGGCGCACCACCGTCTTGACCACCGGCAAAGGGCGGTGTGTGGACTGGATATGGGTGTTCCGTCTCCCCCGCGGGGTCCTGCTCCTCACCGGCCCCGACGCCGACGGGGAGGTGGCCTCCTGGGTTGAGACCTATACCATCCTGGAGGACGTTGCCCTCACCTCTCTGATGGAGACGACGACCCTCATCGGCGTGGTGGGGCCGCGGGGGGAAGACCTCCTGAAGGGGGTGGTGGGGCTCCCGGAGGGGATGGGGGTGGGGGAGGCGTGGGAGGGGTCCTGGGGGGACAGCCCCCTGCTGGCCCTGCGGACCGATGCCCTGGCCCTGCCCCAGTGGGACCTCCTGATGCCGGCCCAGGAGGCCCCCACCCTGTGGGACGCCCTCCGGCAGCGGGGCGCGGCGCCCATGGGGGAGGGGGCGGTGGAGGTGCTCCGCATCGCCGCGGGCGTCCCCCGGCGCGGGAAGGAGATCACCCCCGCCTATAACCCCCTCGAGGCGGGGCTGTGGGAGAGCATCTCCTTTACCAAGGGGTGCTACATCGGCCAGGAGGTGTTGGCCCGTCTGAAGACGTACGGCCGCCTCCAAAAGGCCCTGGCCCGCCTGACCCTGGAGGAACCGGCGCCCGAGGGGAGCGGCCTCTGGGCCGAGGGGAGGCGGGTGGGGACGGTCACCTCTTGCGCCGTCGACGTCCGGGGCCCTGTTGCCCTGGGCTATCTGGCCCGACCCTTTCTGGAGGTGGGGAGGCAGGTAGAGGCCCGGGGGCCCGAGGGCAGGGCTATCCCCGCGTGGGTGGTGTGGGCCCCTTCCCTCCCCCCTGTCTACCAGCCCCCCCAGGAGTTTGAGGAGGAAAGCTAGATCACGCCCCCCCGGGCGGCCAGGTAGACGGCCTGGGCCCGGTCGCTGACCCCCAGCTTGGCGAAGATGCGGCCGATCATGTTCTTGACCGTCCCCTCCGCATAGTGGAGCTCCCCGGCGATCTGGGCGTTGGAGAGGCCCTGGGCGATGCGGCGGAGGAGCTCTATCTCCCCCGGGGTAAGGGAGGCGAGGCGTTCCTGCTCCTCGGGGGAGAGGGGGGAGGCGGTGGCCTTCACCCCTTGCCCGAGCGCGGGCAGGAGGGCGGCCTCCACAACGCTTCCCCCTTCCATAACCGTGTGGATATCCCGTAACAGAGCCCCGGGGGAGGTGGTCTTGAGGCGATACCCCACTGCCCCTGCCGCCAGGGCGCTGGTCAGATAGGAGGGGTCGTCAAACCCTGTCAGGATGATCACCCGCGAGGCGGGGCTGGCGCGACGCACCCGCCGGGTGGCCTCCAGGCCGTCCATATCGGGAAGGCGCACGTCCATCAGCACCACATCGGGTTGCAGGGAGCAGGCGAGGGCCACACCCTCCGCCCCGGTGCCGGCCTCCCCCACCACCCGGAGGGAGGGGTCATGCTCCAGCGCGGCCTTCAACCCCTCCCGCACCAGAGGGTGGTCATCCACAACCAGCACCGTGATAGGACTCCTCTCCTCTATTGTCCTGGGGCACCCTCTCCCTTCCACCAGGTTTTCCATGCTCAGCCCCCCTGAAATGGGGGATTTCCCCCTCTATAGAATGGGGGATTTCCCCCTCTATAGCCTGTAGGGGTGGTTATTATCATGGTAAAGGTCGCGGTGGGGGAGGTGTAATCGATGGAGGCAGGGTATCTCCTCCCTGTGCTCGAACGTGTCTCCGGGGCTTTCCCCGATGTCCCTCTGGAGCAGGTGATAGGGCTCCTCGGCGAAGCCCTGGGGGCCAGGGGTGTCCTCGTCCTCCGCTATAGACCTTCCCGCCGCACCCTTGAGGCTGTAGCGTCCTGGGGCATCTCCCTGACCGACTTCCCCTCTCTCCTTGTTGAGGAGGGAGAAGCCGGCTTTTCCCGGGATGTGGTGGTCGTCCACGGTGATGCCCATCCCCACGGTCCTTTTCCGCGTGTTCTTGGGGAGCGCCTGGGGGTGCAGACGGGTGTTATGGTCCCCCTGTGGGTGGGGGATACGTATCTGGGGGCCCTCGCCCTCGCCTTTGCCGAAAGGCGCGCCCTCTCTAAGGAGGAGAGGGCCCTCCTTATAGGGGCTGTGGCGCCCAGGGTCGCCCTCCACCTCTATCACAGGGGGGTCCGGGAGGGGGAGATTGGCCCCCGTCCCCAGGCGGAGGCGTTGCTGGCCGTCGCCCGGGCCGGCCTGACCCACGCCCCCCTCCGGGAGGTGTTGCACGCCCTGGCCCGGCAAATCCAGCGGGCCATCCGGGCCGACAGGGTGGTCATCCGCCTGTGGAATGAGAAGGAGAGGGCCCTGGACCTGTGGGCCTGTGCCCCTCCCCTTCTGGTCGCCACCCTCCGCCCCCGGCACCGTCTGGGGGAGGCCACTTTCTCCCTCCGGGTCTTCCAGGAGGGCCGCACCATCGTCCTGCCCGACATCTCGGCGGACCCCGTTGTCCGCTCCACCTTTGCCTCTCCTATTCTCTCCACCATGGGTACGCCTATCCCCGGTCGGAATGGCCCCCTGGGGGTGGTGCACGTCGACTGGACGACCCGGCATACCCCTCCCCCCGAGGAGCAGACCCTTCTGGAGATGGCGGCGCAGGTGGCAGGGGAGGCCATTGGGAAGGCCCAGGCCTTTGAGGGGGAGCAGGAGGCCCGTCGCTGGGCGGAGGCCCTGGCCCGCACCCTGGAGGCGGCGGTCACCCCTGGGCCGTTGCCCCAGGTGCTCCAGGGGGTGCTGGAGCGCATGGCCGCATACTGGGGGGCCCAGGGGGGGGTCGTCCGTATCCTGGATAGGTGCGCCAACACCCTGGTGGTCGCCGCCTCCCTGGGCTATAGCCGGGATGGCCTGATGCCCCTGCCGGCGGATGGGAGTGGTGGGGGTATCTCGCCGGTGATCTTTCGGACCCGGGAACCGGGGGTCTTCCGGATAGATGCCCTGACCCGGGCCCGTTCCTCGGTGGTCCGCCACGGGTATCGGACCCTCCTGGGGGCCCCGCTGGAGGCCCAGGGGGAGGCCATTGGGGTTATCCACCTGGACTTCCGGGAGGAGCAGGAGTTCTCCCCGGAGGACTTGTATCGTTTCAGTCTTATGGTGAAGCAGGTATCCCAGGTAGTGGAGAGGGCGTGGCTCTACGAGGAGGCCCGCCGGCACACCGAGGCGTTGCGTTTCCAGGCCACCATCCTAGAGCACGTGAGCGATGCCGTGGTGGCGACGGACACCGAAGGGAGGGTGCGCTATTGGGGTGCGGGGGCGGCGAAGACCCTGACCATCCCCTCCACCCATGCCCTAGGCCATCCGGTCTGGGCGCTCCTCGGTTGGCAGGAGGAGGAGTGGAGGGAGGGTGCGCAGCAGGTGCGGGCCACCGGTGCCCCCGTGGTCAAGGTCGTCTGCTGCTCTCCCGCCAGCGGCCCCTCCCGGTGGCTTGACCTCGTCATCTCCCCCTGGCGTGACAGCGAGGGGCAACTCATCGGTTTCATCCTGGTGGGACGGGACACCACCCCTGTGCGCCAGATGGAGATGCACCTCCTCCGTTTGGAGAAGCTGCGGGCCCTGGGGCAGATGGCGGCGGGGGTGGCCCACGATTTCAACAACTGCCTGGCGGTCATTCTGGGCCAGGCGGAGCTGACCCTTATGGACCAGGCCCTTACCCCCCGCCAGCGCCAGGCCTTGGAGGCCATCCGTCGGACGGCGACGGACGGGGCGCAGGTGGTGCGGCGCCTTGCCGCCTTTGCCCATACCACCGCCATGGGCCAGCCGGAGCCGGTCAAGGTGGAGGAGGTCTGCCGGGAGGCGGTGGAGAGCACCCGTTTCGCCTGGGAGGAGCGCGCCGCCCGCCAGGGGATCACCATCGCCTGTTCCCTGGACCTGCCGGAGGGGATACCCCCCGCCAGCTGCACCGCCGCCGAACTGCGGGAGGTGCTGATCAACCTGATCCTGAACGCGGTGGATGCCATGCCGCAGGGGGGGACCCTGAGCATATCGTGCTACACGCAGGGGGACGGGGTGTGCATTGCGGTGAAGGATACCGGCACGGGCATCCCCCCGGAGGTCCGCCCCCGGCTCTTTGAGCCCTTCTTCACCACCAAGGGTCCCCGGGGGACAGGCCTGGGGTTGGCCGTCTCCCACAGCATTGTCCGCCGCTATGGGGGGGACATTCAGGTGGAGACGGAGGTGGGGAAGGGGTCGACCTTTACCGTCCGCTTACCCATTGCCCAGCCCCCGCCCCCGGCATCGGCCGGGGGTCCGGGGACGCTATCGCCCTCCCTGCGCCTCCTGGTGGTGGAGGACGACCCCGCCGTGGCGGAGGTCTTGGAAGAGATGCTGACCACCCTGGGGCACCGCCCCCGCGTCTTCCGGGACCCGGCCAAGGCCCTGGAAGAGTTGGAGAAGGAGAAGTGGGATGCCGTGCTCACCGACCTGGCCATGCCCGGCATGACCGGGTGGGAGGTGGCAGCTGCCGTGTGGCAGAAGCGCCCGGAGGTCCCCCTCCTCCTCCTGACAGGGTACGGGGACCACATCTCCCCAGAGGAGGTCAAGGCCAAAGGGATCAGGGGGGTGGTGAGCAAGCCTGTCTCGATGCAAGGGTTGGCGGAGGCCCTCAGGGCTATAGTAGAGGGGGGGGGGGGGGGGGGGGGGGGGGGAAAACTCGCCGAACAAGCCATCCTATCAATCAAAGTCCTTGACCCTGCTTGCGGTTCAGGACACTTCCTTTTGGCGGCAGCAAGAAGGCTTGCAACTGAGTTAGCAAAAATCAGGACAGGTGAAGAGCAACCGAACCCAGAAGCCTACCGAATTGCTTTAAGGGATGTCGTCCGGCATTGCATTTACGGCGTGGACAAAAACCCGCTTGCCGTTGAACTCTGCAAAGTCGCCCTTTGGATTGAAAGCCACGCCGAAGGTAAACCTTTAGCCTTCCTTGACCACCGCATCAAATGCGGTGACAGCCTCGTCGGTGTCCTTTCTCTTGACGCCCTTGAAGATGGCATCCCTGACGAAGCCTTTGACCCTGTCGCAGGAGACGACAAAAAGATTGCCAGCCAACTGAAAAAGCAAAATCGCACCCAAAGAGCGAACAAAAGCCAGTTAGCTTTGGAGTTTGACGAAGGGCTAAAGCAGATTGCCGAAATTTTAAGCCAATTCAGTGAGATGCCTGACGATGTGCCAGAGCAAATCCGAGAAAAGGAATGGCGTTATCGGGAGTTGCAGAAAGACCCAAATTGGTGGAGACTGCAAACTCTTTGCCACCTTTGGACGGCAGCCTTCTTTGCTG
>Ga0079995_1045334_pt1 | contig 16229 bp, 16 predicted proteins | sample FaiFalFF_MnMetaG_2_FD_69198 | JGI IMG/M metagenome (GOLD analysis project Ga0079995, IMG submission 69198) | Freshwater microbial communities from Yellowstone National Park, Wyoming, USA - Fairy Falls C (FF_Mn_C) (SPADES assembly) (version 4) | ecosystem: Environmental > Aquatic > Freshwater >...
CTTCTTCATAATATTTGGATGCTTTAATTATATTGTCCCAGTTTTCTCCTAATTTTTTATTTATATAACTATGCCAATCAGCTAAATAGACTGTACAATTTACACCTGCTTTAATTAAATCGTTAATTTTATCTCCACATATTATTAGTGTTCCAAGATGTAGCAAACCTGAAATCTCAAAACCTATATAATGTTTAAGCTTCTCGCCCGTTTTTAATTTTTCTCTTAATTCTTCCTCCGTTATTATTTCTTCAGTAGGAGATTTTTTAATTAGCTCGATCTTTGATTCAATATCCATCTAACAAAAATTAAAAGGCTTTATTTAAAAAATCTTGCTTTCTAACCAATTGGTCATTTTTGTGCAAGATGTAGGATCTAAATTCTTATCTTCACCACACGTATTAATATCTGGACATGTAAAGCAAACTATATCAAAGATTTCATCTAAGGGAACGATTTTAATTTTAGGGGTTGCCAAGCTTAAAAAATAAACTTTTTTTCCATTAATATGTTTGATTTCCCTTTCAATTTTTCCTTCTCTTATTAATTTAAGTAAAATTCGCGTACCTATTTCACTTTTTAAATTAAGTTTTTTCCATAGTTGCTTTTGTGAAATAGATTTTTCTTTCCTTATTTTTTCTAAAATTTTTTCACGTATTTTATTTTCATCTATTTTTTTCCTTTTCTTCACAATATTATCTCTACATCTATCCTACTAATAAGCTCTTTGCATCTATTCCTTAAAGTTACTTCTGAAATTTGTGTGTAAATTGCTATTTCTTTTTGTGTTTTTTTATTGTTTGTCATTATACATGCTAAATAAACAGCAGCAGAAGCTAAGCTTTTGGGAGATTTTCCTGATGAAATGCCAGTTTTCATGGACATATCTAAGATTTTCATAGCCAATGTTTCTGTTTTATAATCGAGATTTAAGTCATTAGCTATTTTTTCAATGTATATTTTAGGATTATTCGATTTGATTTTGGAAACCAGATCCTTTTCGTTTTTAATTATTTCTAAAACAAAACTGTAACATTTTGATATTTCTTTCTTATCAATTTTAAACATGTCCGCAATTTCTTTAATTGTAATTGGCAAATCATGAATTTTATAAGCAAAATAGAGAGCAACACCTAATGTTCCTTTAATCGATTTTCCTTTTATTGAATTATTTTTAATAATCTTTCTGTAAAGAATTGCACAGGTTTCGATTACTTCTTTCGGTATATTATAATTGGAAGAAATTCTATCCAATATATCAAATGAAGTATATAATCTTCTTTCTTCACTTGTTAAAATTTTTGTTCTTTTCTGAATTAAATTAAAACTATTTTCTGCTATTTCTGAACCAACTCCTTTATCATGTAAAGCAAAAGTAATAGGAGCACCTGTTCTTGCTTTTTGGCTTTTATCTTCAAAGAAAATTCTCCATTCTCTTCCAAAATCTATACTTTTTCTCTCTATTACAGTTCCGCAATTTTTACATATGTATGAACCAGTTAAAGTATCTATGACTATTTCTGAATTTTTACAAATATTACAATTAAGATTCGACGGGAAAATATTTATCATTTTATGTAGACTTTCTTGTTAATAAAACGCTCTAAATTCTCTTTTTTATATGGTTTAACTGAAATAAATGGGTTATTCACAGGACCCATTATATCTATAACCATTCCTATAGGTTCTTTTTCCTCGCTAAATACTTCGGAATTTAAATTAGGTATATTTTCTGCTTTAATTATTATTTTTTTGCTTTTGCTTATATGAGACACAACACCGACAAGTTTCATAGGAAGAGCAATTATTTCTAATGCATTTAAGTATATAAACCTTTTGATTTTAAGGAAAGCTGTTAAATAATGGTTACTTGACTTTTCTCATATCTTTTATCGTTATGGCTAATTTTCTTAAAAGTTCTGTTTTCTTATCTTTTTTAGGATATATTATAACGCAGCCTTTTTCCCACCAACTTTTAGGATAAGATTTTTCTTGAATTATTTCTCCTTTATATCCTAATTTTTCTGCAGCCAATAAAATTTCCGATAGTTTAATCTTGTCTATTGATAATCTTAAGTTAACTCTCCTACCTTCTCGCCTTTTCTTTGAGGCTTCAAAATAAGCGGGCCAAATTACATAATAATCCCGTCTTTTTCTCATTTAGTAATTAATTTTGCATTAATTATTCCATCTTGGCCTGGTCTAGAGGTTACTATAGCCTCACCTAGTTTTGTTCTTATTATTGCTCCTTTTGTAATAATTTTTCTTCTATCATAATCGACATTTGCAGGATTCTTAACAACATCTAAAATTTCTACTTTTTGTACTTTACCTGTATTAGGATCCAAGACATTAGCAAATTTTTCTTTTACTAATTTAATTTTATAATTTCCTCCATAGCCTCTTTCTTTTTTTATTTCTCTTTCTCCGACAATGGTTAAAACAGGAAATCCACCCAATTCATATCTTCTTGTCTTTCTACTGCTACCTTTTTTACCTCCCGTTGGTTTAACTAAATCGTTTGAATGTTTTATAACCATTTAATTATACAACTTCAATTCGAAATATAAAAAATTTTTGCCTCGGCCGGGATTTGAACCCGGGATCTTAGGCTTGAGAGGCCTACATTCTTAACCAGGCTAAACTACCGAGGCACTAATATAAATATTGACAATTTTAAAATTAACTTTATGCCCCCGCCGGGATTTGAACCCGGGATCCTTGGCTCGAAAGGCCAATATTCTTATCCGGGCTAAACTACGGGGGCATCCGACAATATTTTAATATTTGAGATTGTGAATTTTAATTTTTCTTTTTTAAGTTATCTAAATTTCCTTTGTAAATGGTTGATTTTTAAAAACTACTTTTAAACTTAAGCGCAATAACTAGAGTATATAACTACAACTATTTGAAATCGAATAATGTCATTTCTTTTTTATATTTCTTAATAGCGCTATTTGCTTTATCTAAAATTTCTTTTAATTTATCTCGTAACATTTTTCTTGCTTCATCATATCTTACCCATTTATATTCAAGATGTTCATCGGAAATATTAACATGTTGATTCAAACATTCAGCTAAAAAGAATGTAACCTCTTTATTTATTAGTTCTCCATTTCTTCTATAAAAATAATCGATTTTTTCTATGAAATTTTTAATAAATCGTATATCTCTTATACCAGTTTCCTCCCATAATTCTCTTTTAGCAGCTTCCAAAGGATTTTCGTCCTTTTCCTCAATTAAACCCTTTGGGAATTCCCAGTATTCACTCTTAAATTTTGCTCGTAATAATAAATAGTAAATTTCACCGTTTTCTTTTTTAAATATTATAATACCTGCTGATCTTTCTTTTCTCATATCATAATAACGCCTCCATCTGCAACTATTGTTTGTCCTGTAACAAAAGAGAAGCTTTCACTTATTAAGGAAGATATAAGTTTGGCTATTTCAACAGGTTCACCCCATCTTTTTAATGAAGATTCTAAAGCTAATCTTTTTCTTTCTTCTTTTGATAAAATATAATATGTTGACTTTGTTCTTATACTTCCCAAAGCTATTGTATAAGCTCTAATATTATATTCTCCATATTGAATAGCTATATTCTTAGTTAGTATTATGTTTAAAGCTTTAGCTAATGAATAAACAGTGCCTTCCACGTCTCCACTTAATGCGGGCGTTGAAGAAATATTAATAATTACTCCCTTTTTTTGTTTCATCATTATGGGAAGGGTTTCTTTAACTAATCTAAATGTACCAAAAAAATCCACATTCATTACTTGATTTATTTCTTCTTCATTTATTTCATGCACTTTCTTCTTCCATAATTTTAAGTCTAAAGGATATCCAGCTAAGTTAATTAAATAATCTATTTTCCCAAATTTATCTATTACAATTTTTACAGCATTTTTAACGCTTTCTTTAAGTGTTAGATCAGTTAAAATAGGTAAGACTTGAACTTTTGTTTCTTTTTCTATTTTATTAGCTATTTGTTTACAAACTTGATAGGATCTGGCTAATAAAGCAAGGTTTATTCCTTTTTTTGCAAGCTCAAAAGCAGTTATTCTTCCTATACCTTTTGAGGCTCCTGAAATTACTGCAACATCATTCATGGAATAAGTTCATCTAGAGTATATTTTTCTATAAGTATTTTATAAGGAATTGTAAACCAAGCAGCAAACTTATACTGAGCTAAGTCGATTCCGTTAAACTTCACAAATTTAAACTCCGATATTTCATTTGAATTCATTTTAATTGGTCCATCGTATTTGCAAGTAAAAACAACACAATGTTCATTTTCAACATCTTTTTCTCTTTCTCCTTTAACTTTATAATTAAAGGAAAAAATTCTTTTAAAGGTTAGTCTATAATTTATCCCTAATTCTTTTCTTAAGGTCCTAACCAAAGCTTCTTCCCATGATTCTCCATAAAAAAGATGGCTTGCAGGTATTTCCCAATATTCGGGAAATCTTTTATTCTCTGCCCTCTTTTGTATTAAGATTTCCTTATTTGAATTAAAAATAAATATTACAAAGGCTAAATGTCTTAAACCTTCGCCTTTATGTCCTTCTTCTACTGTTGCTTTTCCTATGGGATTTCCTTGTTCGTCACAAAGGATTAAATATTCCATTAAAGTGATATATTGCTTTACTTTAATATATTCTTAAATCTTTATTAATAGCAAAAATAAAGTAGCAGTGCTGGTTCTAAGATATGTAGTCTTAAATGGAATTACATAGTTCTTGGGATTCATTAGCCTAGAGCTTCTCCTGAGTTCTTTGTTCTCTCACCAGTCTCTTCTCCTATCGGGGTGAACCCAATCTTTCTCCTGATAAGCTCATGCTTTGGAGAAGGAGAAAGACCCTCCATTTTAAGGTTTTACTCCTTTTGGGGCATTAAACATACCGCGTCTGGAGCATCTTTTTGTAATATTCATTAGTATATTAATATACTATTAAATCTACCTATTTTGAAACTGCTGTCTTTAGGCTATTTATTTAAATCGTAAAAATTAATTATGTTAGAATAAAATAATATGCGGCCACCGGGATTTGAACCCGGGCCCTCGGCTCGGGAAGCCGAAATCCTAACCTGACTAGACTATGGCCGCTCTAATATAATTATTATTTAAAATAGTTTTAATTTTAAAAATACTAACTATTCGATGTGAGCTGCTTCGCTCTAAAGGGCGAGATTTTTATTCGATATAATCTTCTACTTTAGGTAATTCTAATTTTAAACCCTTTCTTTCTCTAATAGCCATTATTATATTCATTGCTAAGCTTTCAGGGACTGGACTCCATTTATAAAATTCTGTGGCCCAAAATGCTTTTCCTGCTGTTTGGCTTCTCATTTCATCAGCTAAATCTGTAGCCTCAGCTACAGGTATTTCTCCTCTTATGAAAGCAAGATTTGTTTGTTGTTCAACGGTCAAGATTTTTCCTCTTTTTGTAGTGATTATCTTTAATACATTACCCATATAATCTTGGGCTACTTTTACTTCTATCTTATATATAGGTTCTAATAAAACAGGTTTAGCTGAAAGAAAGCCTGCCATAATACCGTTTTTAAGAGCTGGCATTAACTGAGCAGGTCCTCTATGAACTGGGTCGTCATGAATCGTAGCATCTAATAATCTTACTAATACACCTCTCATAGGTTCATGAGCTAAAGGCCCTGCTGCTACGCTCCATCTGAAACCATTAATTAAAGTATCTTTCACTTCTTTTAGATACTGAACACCTTTTGTATTGTCCACAAATATATTTAAATTATCATCGATAGCCCAAATGTTTCTTGCATCATCAGCATCCCATCCTGCTTCTTCTCTTAATATTTTTGCTCTTGTTCTCCAATCCTGATCTTCAGTAACTCTTCCTTCTTGTAATAATTTTAAGGTCTCTTCATTTAAACTTTCTACAGCTACAACTAATCTATTATGTCTATTTGGACTTTTTGTTTCAAATGAAGGAGACTTTCCCCTTATACTTTCCCTATATACCACCAATGGTTTTCCTGTAACAAACTCTATATTTCCAGCTCTTTGTTTAAGATCCCATAAAGCTATTTCTAGATGTAATGTTCCCATCCCGCTTATCAAATATTCTCCTGTTTCCTTGTTTATTTTTATCTTTAATGTAGGGTCTTCTATAGCCATTTTTTGCAATGTATCGATCAACTTTACAAGGTCGGTTGCTCTTTTAGGCTCAATAGATATCGTTACTACAGCTTCACTTATATATTTCAAAGCTTCAAAAGGAGTCATCATATTTGAATATTCTTTATTTACAAGAGTCTCTCCAGCTCTTGCTGTTTCTAAACCAAGTAATGCTGCAATATTTCCTGCTGGAACACTAGGTACATTTTCTCTATAGGGACCCATATAAATTCCTGTTTGAAGTATTCTTTCAACTCTCCTACTTCTTATTAAATATATTTCCTGTCCACTATATACTCTTCCACTAAATACTCTTCCAGTAGTAACCAAACCTGCATGTGGATCTTCGATTACCTTGTTTACGCAAAGTATAGTAGGGCCATCGGGGTCGCATTCCAATAAAGCTTTACCTATTTCGCTATTTAGGTCTCCTTTCCATATCTTAGGTATTCTGTACTTTTGAGCAACATGAGGAGGCGGAATATGTTCTATAGCCATGCTTAAGATTGCTTCATATAATGGTGCTTCTTTAGAAAATTCTTCAACTGCTTCTTTTCCTCTGTTATAGGCTTCTATTATATCACTAAATTTAAATCCTTTCTTTTGTGCAATGGGTATTGTTAGGCCCCATTTATGTAGTGCTGCACCAAATGCTACTTGTCCTTTTGTCGGATCTACTTTCCATATTTTTTTAAACTCAGGTTCAGCATGTAATTCAACCAGACTGTTGAACTCTTTGATTATTTGTAATAGTCTTCTTTGTATTTCTTCAGGTGTTAATCTTAATTCTTTGATCAATCTATCAATTTTATTAATATATAATAATGGTCTTGCTCTTTCTTCTAGACTTTGTCTTAAAACAGTTTCTGTTTGTGTCATTACACCTTCTACAGCATCAACTATTATTATAACGCCATCAATAACTCTAAGACTCCTCGTTACATGACTTGTAAAATCAACATGTCCTGGCGTATCTACCAGATTTACTACATAAGGCTTTTTTTCAATTTCATGGTATAATGACACATTAGCTGCTTTAACAGTCATTTGTCTTAGTTGTTCAATTTGCACATAATCTAATGCCAATGCTGTACCTGCAACTTTTGGCGATAACATTCCTGCTGCCATTAATAAAGAGTCCGATGTTGTTGTTTTACCGTGGTCAACATGACCTATTATACCTATATTCCTAATGTTATCTAAATTATCCATTAACTTCAGGACTTCCTCTGTCTGCTTAAATCTTACCATGCTTACACCTGATGTTATTTATTTTTAATTTCATTTTTATAAACTTATTCCTTAAAACTTTTATGTTTCATTTTTAAAATATTTAGCTAAATATTAAGATTTTCTGTTTAATGATTGTAGTAGGTTTAGATTTAGCAGCAAACCATAAAAAACAAAGCGGTTTTTGTATATTGAATGAAAATCTTGAAGTTAAAACGTTTTTGTTATTTACTGATAACGAAATTTTAGAATATGTTAAGCGTTATGATCCTGAATTAATAGCTATAGATGCTCCTTTATCTTTACCTCTAGGACGAACATCTTTGGAAGAAAAATCTAATATTCATTTAAGATTATGCGATAGGGAATTATTGGAACTGGGCATTAAATTTTTTCCAATTACTTTGGGTCCTATGAGAAAATTAACTGAAAGAGGAATAAAGCTCAAGCTAATGCTTGAAAATCTAGGATATAAGGTTATAGAGGTTTTTCCTGGTGCTACGCAAGATATTTTAGGATTGGTAAGGAAGAATCAAGGTGTAAATAAATTAAGAGAAGGTTTAATTTCGCTAGGAATAAAAGGAATAAAGAATGAAATGAATGATGATGAATTAGATGCTATAACTTGTGCTTTGACAGGTTTATTATATTTAAGAGGAGAATGTATTGAATTGGGTGATAAAAAAGAAGGAATATTAATCATACCTAAATTCAAGTATTAATCATTGTTTATATTTTGAAGGCCACCAGTTCCATTTTTTAGCGATAAGCATAATTGCAGGGACAAAGAATGGAATAATAATTAAGGAATCAAAAAGTACAGCTAAACCCACGGTAAATCCAACCTGATTAATTAAAGGAAAGTCTGGAATCATTAAAGTTAAAATTGTCAAGGATAATATCAATCCAAGTACTATTATTGTAGTTCCTACTTTTTCCAATGCAATTTTTATAGCTTCTTCATCAGTTTTTCCTTTTATTTTCTCTTCTTTTATTTTGGTAACTAAAAAGATATCATAATCTACTCCTACAGCTAACATTGTAACTATTAAAAATAAAGGAACGGCATTTATCAAAGGAAGATTGAGATATAAATTATAAACTATAAATAATAGTGCTAATGACCATACCATTCCTGCTGAAATAGTTAGTATAAGTCTTATAGGAATTAGAAAGGAATATAATTGAATGAATAATAGCAATATAATTATGAACGATAATGAGAAAATAATTATAGGATACGCATGATCAGTTACATCTTTTGAATCTTGGGACACTTGGGTAACACCGCCATAATAAATTTCATATTTTGAATTTAACTCGTTAATTTTAGTCTTTATTTTCTTAAGAGTTTCAATAGCTTGTAAACTAAAAGGTTGTTTATCTATTGTTACTAAAATTAAAAAACTTCTGTTAGATTTTCCTATAAATCTATCAATTATTGGAAGATAATTTTTACTAAACGTCTCATTTTTTAGCAGTTCATTAATGTTTTCAATAATCTCCCCAAAAGGAGAAACAATTGTTTCAACATATATAACCTCTTTAACTTCTTTTATTTTCTGAACAATTTTATATGAAAATTCTAAAATTGAAGGATTAACCGTTGAATTTATTAATATTTGTTCATTTGTTTCAACTAATATATAGATTGGGTTTATAGTATTTCCAAATTTTGAATAAACCATTAAGGTCGCTTCTTTAACATCAGAATTGGACATTAAAGGAGGTATGTCAAGCACTGTTTGAATATTCAAAGCATAACCTAAAGCTAAAAGAGTAACAATTACAAGTACCATGGTTAATTTTCCTTTATTTTTCTCGTCAAAGGATGCTATTTTTGTGAAAAAGGAATGGTTTTTTCTTCTGTTATTAATTTTTAATGGCCAAATTGCTTTGTCACCTATTATAAACAATAATGAAGGGAGCAACAAAAGATTTGTTAACAATGTTACACCTATGCCTATAGTATTGGCTAATGCTGCATCTCCAAATAAAGGTATATTCATCATTGTTAAAGTTAAATAAGAAAATAAAACTGCTAAAGCACTTACAAATACACCTTGCGAACTCCATATACACATTTCCTTTATAGCTTTGCTTTTTTCTTGTCCATTAATTCTTTCAATTTTATATCTTCTAATCATATAGACAAAATAATCACTGCATAATCCTAATATCAAAATTGTTAATATGGATGGGGAAATGTAGCTTAATTTATGATTAATGATTACTCCAATAATTAGGTAAACCAAAAAATATGTTGTGATTATTGTTGTAACAAATATTAATAAGGATAGTAAACCTGTTATGATAGATCTAAAGTATAAAGAAACTAATATAAATACAATTAGTATAGCTAAAGGAATAACTGTTTGGATTGTAATAAAACTAGATTTTTTAAGCTCATTAGAGATAGCTGGAATGCCTGTAAGGTATATTTTTTGGCTATATTTTGTTTGAATTTCATTTTTTATTTCATTAACTTTGTTTATTGTATGATCTGCAGGTTGCTTTTTGAGTATTAAGGCAATGATGAACATATCATCTTTAACCAATGTATTTATAATTTTTTGATTTAATTTAATTGGATACTCGTTGATGTTGTTTTTATTTATAGTATCTTCAATTATTAAGGTAGAATTATTATTAATTATTAATTTCTTTAAAAATTCTTTAAAGTTATTTGAAAAGGAAAAAACATTATTTTCAATATTCTCTATTTCTTTACTTACAAGATTTACAAAATAATCTAAAATTATATCTTCTTTAGTTGTATTTAATAAAACTAAATCGTAAACAATTTTATCAATATTAATATTATTTAAAGGATATTTTTCTTTAATATATACTAAAGTTAATTCATATGTGGCAGTATTTATATCTTTTTCATTATTTATTATTTTCTTTATATAATTTAATAATATTTCTTTTTGAATCAAAGAATTATTTAAATACTTAGCTAAAATTTGAAATATTAAATTTTCTAACACTTTTTTATCTTGCCAATTTCTTATTGAAGTATTAAGCAGAATTAATTGTAATAGTAAAGGATCAATTGCATTAGCTAAATATTTGTATGAGATGTTTTTAATTACCAGATCTGAAGCATCTATTATATTTGAGTTATTCTTTGTTACAAGATAATAAACTTTTTCATAATATTCTTCGAAATATAACTTTAATGCAGGGTCTTTTATTTCTACTCTATTCAGAACGCATTCTTTAGCTTTAACTAACCTTTTTGCGATATCATTTTCAGTAGTATAATTGTAACATTTAATATAAATATAAGGTAAATAGTATAAAAAATTTAAAATATTAGTCAAAGTAGAATTTAAAACAAAATAATTGTCTAAAATCAAAGTAATATTTTTCTTAATTAAAAATATATTTTTTGCTAAAATTAAAGTAAGATTATAGAAAGTTCTTAACTGATCGTTATATTTTAACGCTATGTCGTTAAGTATGCTTTTGATAATTGAGTATATATGAACAACTGCGCCGTCTGGAATTTCCTTTTTGAGATCTTGCTCTAATTCAAAAGCAATTTCTTTGATTTTATCAGAAAACGGGTCATCAGTTTTTAAAATTATATAAAAGTTATAGCCTGTTAATACGCTTAAAAATGGCATAGAATAATTTTTCTTTGCAAACTCATCTAACAACTTATCTATCGTAATTTTAGACATGCTGTTAGGAAGTGTTATTTCTACTTCGTAAACTACAATTTCGTTTATTTTATTTACAAAGAAAGCTGAGATGATGACTAAAATTATCCAAAATATCAGAAGTAGTTTGTAATTTCTTTTAATAAATGTATAATATCTTTCCATTAACCTTTCCATAACCGTTTTAAATTAAGGTTTTTTAAAATAAAAATTATATTATTGAGACATGGAAAGTATCAAGTTTATCATAGAAGTATGTGAACCTTTTATAAGTAACTGGTTATTACTTGAAATAAAACATTCTTCTATTATTGTAGGTAAAGATAAATTGTTAATTACTAATATTAAAGAAAATTATGTTCAATATTTAAGTAAATATGGCAAGGTCTCTTCATCTAGCATTATAGACCTTAAACATTTTCATGACAAAATAATAATCTTAGATCCCTTAGCTGATTTAACTCTTACCCCAGAGGAAGCCTCTAATCATATTTTAGTTATTGGAGGTATATTAGGAGACGATCCTCCTCGAGGAAGAACTTTTAAATACATTACTTCAAAATTACCTAACTGTAAAGCAAGAAACCTTGGTAAAAAACAATTCTCAATAGATGGAGCTATATATGTTGCTAAATTAATTAATGAAGGGAAAAAATTGGAAGAAATACCAACAATGGAAAATTTGGTAATAAATGTCGATGAGTTTCATGAAATTATTCTTCCGTATGTTTATCCGCTAGTAAATAATAAACCTTTAATTTCTGACGAATTAATTGAATATCTTAAATACTATATAGAAGAAGATGAAGAAATGTTGTTAAGTGGAAAAATTCCCCCTTTGAGATATTAAATTTTCAGATAAAAAGGCTCCTATAATTAAAAATATTATAATTAATATTATAATAAAAATTAATTGTGAAGTTTTTAAATTAACATTGTTATTAGTTTTAATTAAAAAATTATCTAAATTAAGCAATTGTAAAATGAATATAGTAAATATAAATAATCCTGTTAATAAAACAAATAAAACTGGTTTATTCATTTTATTAATTCTTCAATTAAATAATTTAAATTTACATCTTTAAATCTATATTCAATATCATCAAATTCTTTCCTTAATTTAATAACATCTTGTCTTACTTTTTCAATATCTTCACCTTTATAAACTCTTTCTATAAGCTCTGCTATTCTTTCCATTTCTTTTTCCTTCATTCCTCTTCTAGTCACTTCATTAACTCCTAATCTAATTCCACAGTCTACTATAATATTAGCTTCCTCAAGCCTTTTAGCGAAATCCATGTTCTTTTTATAATCTTGGAAAATCATTAAAACTTGATGAGATTCCGTAAATCCATATTCTTCTCCAGCAACAGGAAATTTTCTTTCATATAGATTTTTAGCCAAGGCTTGAGAATTTTTAATTATTTGATGCGCATATTCTTTTCCAAAATGTTTCATTTCCAATAAAGCCCAAGTTAAGGCTGCTATCCTATTCCAATGTGCATTATCTACTAATTTATGCAAAATCATTTTATCTATTTCAAGATCTTCATTGCTTAAAAATATTCCTCCTTGAGGTCCAAAGAAACTTTTATGTGTTGAACCAAATAAAGCACTTGCTCCTTCTTTAAGTGGATCTTGAAAAGTTTGTCCTGCTATTAAGCCAAGAACATGAGAACCATCATAACCTACAATAATATTTAGTTTTGCTAATTCTTTTACAGGTTGTTTAAATAAAATTAAACTTGAACCTAAAATAGCTATTTTAATTTTATTTTTTTCTATAACTTCAATGGTTGAGTTTAAATCTATTTTGTAATTTTTCACTGCAGCATTCATAACTTTTAATCCTAAGATGTTAGGCAGTTTTTCTTCTGATAAACCTGGATAACCGCCATCTTTTGGAGAAATACACAAAATTTTATCTCCTTTTGTTGAAAAATTTAGCAAAAATGTAAACAATGCTATATGACCTGAAATCATTCTTAAACTAACAAATTTTGCATTAAACAATTCTTTAGCTATTTCTTTTCCAAAGCTTTCAATTTCATCAATGTATTTAGTCCCTCTATAGAATCCTTCATCAGATGTATATCTATGAAGTAAATCTGAACCTAATAATAATCTAACTTCTGGACTGCAAATATTTTCAGAAGGTATTAAATTGATTGTTTCTTTAAATCTATATTTTTGGTGGAAGATTACAAGTTTTTTTAGGAATTCTTTGTCTTTTTCCATCAATTAATTTAAGATTTAATTTAATATAAAGAATGGTTTGCATAGAGTTTTTTCTTTGCCTCGTATATTTCGATCACTTTTTCTAATGTATCAATTTCCTCTACACTTTTGTCAAATCTAATTCTTTTTATTCTAGGAAATCTTAACGCAAAACCACTATCATGTCTATCGCTTCTTTGTATAGAATCAAAAGCTACTTCAATAACAATTTCTGGTCTAACAATTATTTTATTCCCTATTTCTGTTATTGCTAAGCTTCTTAATTTTTTATCAAGAAATTCCATTTCTTCGTCAGTTAAACCTGAGTAAGCTTTACCTATTATTTTTAATTCTCCATTTTTATCTTTTACTGCAAAAGTATAATCAGATAATATTCCAGCTCTTTTACCATGTCCATATTCAGCTGCAACAATTACTGCATCTATCGTATCGAATTCTCTTTTTAATTTTATCCAATGTTTACCTCTTTTTCCTGGTGTATATATAGAATCAGGATCCTTTATTACCAATCCTTCAAATCCGCTCTCTAAACTTTTTTTAAATAATTCTTCTATTTCATTAGGATTTTTAACAACAAAAAATTTAGCAAATAAGATAGGTTCGTCAAAGTTTAACTTATTTAATGTCTCTTTTCTTTGTTTTAGGGTAAGATTTACACAAGGATTAGTTTCAAAATATAAAATATCGAAAATAATTGCAGATAAGGGTATTTCTTCTATTAAATTTTGGTCTATGTTTTTTCTGCGTAATCTTCTTTGAAGTATGTAAAAAGGTAAAGGTTTTCCATTTTTAAATGATAAAATTTCTCCATCAAGAATAAAATCTCCATTAACTTTTTTAAGAGCTTCTTCAATTTCTGGCACAAAAAAAGTTATATCTTCTAGTTTTCTTGAAAAAATTTTAACCGTGTTTCCTTTTTTATGAATTTGTGCTCTTATTCCATCATATTTAAATTCCACGTATAATTGCTTGTTAAAGTAACTTGTTATTTCTACACCACTTTGCATGGCTTCTGCAAGCATAAAATTTGTAGGTTTAAGAGGGGTTATGCTTACAGAACTTAGTTCATCTTTTTTAGCTAAAACTGCAACTTCGCTTAAATCTGGTAAAATTAAAAATGCTTCTTTTATTTGTGATAAAGTTTTATTGAATGCATAAGCTATTGCTTCTTCTATTAATCCTTCATGCAAACCTATCCTTAGTTCATTTGTAATTACTTTTATTAAATATTTTATTTCAATCGGTTCAGAATTTAAAAATAATTCTCTTAATATGCTTTTTTTATAATAATAAGAATTCTCTCCTTTATATTCGCTTATTTTATCAAGTTTTTCATAAATTTCTTTTAAAGTAAATTTTTTTTCTATTAAAGGCTTAAGCTTTTTTCCTTTATTAAATACAAGGAATGCTGTTTCGCCTAAATCTCCTTTTTTTACTAATAAATTCAATATGTTTCCCTTTGCTTCCCCGCTAATCTCAGATATAGTATATAAAATTGTTGAATAACCTATTTGCAACTCTTTATCGATCCAAGGCGGAAATATTTTTCCTGAAAGTAATTTAATTGATATCTTCAGATCTTCTTCCTCCAAGCCTTTTAAAAAATTTCCTAATAAACTTATCTTCTCTAATTTACTAGTTGTCGATCTTATCTTCTCGCATAGTAAAGCTAACCCTTTGAAAGGAACTGACAATATTCTTCTAAAATATTTTTTGTTTGTACGTTAAAAATATTTAAAAAGTTAATGATAATTTATCAATAAAAGCATGGTTTCAAGAAACAAATTCGTTTTTACTTTTGAAGAAGCCGATCATAACAATAAGAAAATATTTGGTGGAAAAGGAACAAGCTTAATATTCATGACAAAGTTAGGAATGGAAGTTCCTCCAGGGTTTATAATACCGACCTATGTTTGTAAAATGTATTATGATAATGGTAGAAAATTACCTAATGGATTAATGGAAGAAGTTAAAGAAGGTATTAAATATATAGAAAATAAAACTGGTAAAAGATTCGGAGATCCTTCAAATCCTTTATTAGTCTCTGTACGTTCTGGAGCAGCAGTTTCAATGCCAGGTATGATGGATACCGTATTAAACCTAGGTATCAATGATGAAGTTACAGAAGGGTTAGCTAAGATATCTAACGAAAGATTTGCCTATGATGCTTATAGACGTTTCTTAAATATGTTCGGTAAAATTGTTTTGAAAATCGATGAAAACCTATTTAAAGAAAAATTGGAAGAAATAAAGAATAAGTATGGTGCTAAATACGATTCTGAATTAGACAGTTATGCTTTAAAAGAATTATGTTTTGAATATAAAAGAATAATTAAAGAGGAATTAACAAAAAAAGGGGAATATAGAGAAGAAGAATTAGAAAAAATTTTAAACGATCCTTGGAAACAATTGGAATTATCAATTGCTGCTGTTTTTGATTCATGGGAATCTCCAAGAGCAAAATTTTATAGAGAAGCAAATAAAATAACTCCAGATATAGCTGATGGTACTGCTGTTAACATAGTAACAATGGTTTTTGGAAATTTAAATGAAAATTCAGCTACAGGAGTTTTATTTACAAGAAATCCTTCTTCAGGAGAAAATGAATTATATGGGGAATATTTAACATTAGCTCAAGGAGAAGATGTTGTTGCAGGAATAAGAACACCTAAACCAATTCAAGAATTAAAGAAACATATGCCTGATGTATATGAAAAACTTTACAATTATGCTAAAACTTTAGAAAAAGTTTCCAAAGAAGTTCAAGATGTTGAATTTACTATTGAAAACGGTAAATTATACATGCTTCAAACTAGAGATGCAAAAATGAATCCAATAGCTAAGATTAAAACAAGTGTTGATATGTATAAAGAAGGAATTTTAACAAAGGAAGAAGCAATATTAAGAGTTAAGCCATTTGATATATTGCAGTTACT
>Ga0079995_1061128_pt1 | contig 16201 bp, 20 predicted proteins | sample FaiFalFF_MnMetaG_2_FD_69198 | JGI IMG/M metagenome (GOLD analysis project Ga0079995, IMG submission 69198) | Freshwater microbial communities from Yellowstone National Park, Wyoming, USA - Fairy Falls C (FF_Mn_C) (SPADES assembly) (version 4) | ecosystem: Environmental > Aquatic > Freshwater >...
TTGATTGATCTAAAATCTGAGAAATTCCAAAATAGAGAAAAACTATTGCAAGTCCCAAACGCAAAATATAAATTCCTAAATTTTCTTTATAAAATTTTGAATTCATCTTTTTTCTAAAGTCTTAACAAGGAAACATTTTAAAAAATTGAAATTGATTTATCGGAGAGATTTATACAAGATATCTTCAAAATTTCTACCACATTCCAGACATTTGTTTATATGGTTTTCCTTTTCTATAAATTTCTTTAATTTTATCGTGTACTGCTTTAACTCTTCTATTTGCATCTAATATTTTTTCGTTTCTACATAATTTCTCAGCTTTTTCAATCTCATTATTTAAAATGTATTTGATTAATTCAGAAGATTTTCCTTCTAATGCATAAGTTAAATAATCTTCTAAACTCATTTTAAATCCCAGCCTAATATCACCTCTTATTATTTTACCAAAGTTATCACAATCAAACTTAAGCAAAACGTAATAAGGAGTGAGTGATTGAATGTCTTTAGAAATTTTGTTTAATTCACTTACAAAGTTTCTCCACGCTTTTCTTAATTCAGATACTTTAGTTTCATCTAAACCTCTAAATATTCCAATTTCAGAATTTAAAAGTAATAAAAATTTAAGATATTCTTGTAAATCTTTATTTTCTAAATTTTTAATCTTTTCCAAATATGTTCTTTCTATATCAAGAGCTTTTTCTTCTATTCTTACAAAATAATTTTGATATATCCTTAGCTTAGATAAATCTTCAACTAATTTTTTAAATAATTCTATCATGCTGCTATGAAGTTCCCTGTTGTTATAAGCCAAATTTATTACGGAAAACTTAAACGGAAAACATGCTATATCGCTAACCGAAGGAAAATCTATTTCCTTATCTTTCTCAACGACCTTACCAAGAATTTCTTCAAAAACATGATTGAATATTTTCTCAACACTTAAGAGCCTCTTGACTAGACAGTAAGGACATAGCCGTTCACCTGGGCTAAATAGTGCTTCCAATAGCTCCTCCCCTATATGTTTCTTATATTCCTCTTCTTCCAATGGAACTATTAAAACGGCTGGTAAATAACCACATACGCTACAATAATCATATCCCCTACTGCTAGGTTTAGGATAAGCTTGAACTATAGATGAGGTCATTTCAACAAGTTTTAGCTCTTCTTCAGGTCTTTCCCTGAAGCTCTTAAATTCACGCATCTTTTCTTCTAACAACTCAAATGCTTTATCATAGAATCTATAATTATCTTCGGATTCCAGTTTTCTATTAATTTCCTCTTTAAGACTCTGCTTTATTTCATCAGTTAAAACTGTAATAACTCTAATAGGTAAAGGAGGAACCTTATCGAAACCGAATGTTTTAGAAAATTCCAAAACTCCTTTAATACTTTTCTTCAATTTATCATTAAATAAAGGTAAATCTAAATCTAATGAGTTAAGTACCCTATTATAAATTTGATGCCAAACTTCTTTGTATTTGTTCTCGATTAATTTTTGTAAATCTTGTGGGTCATTCACATTCTCAAATCCGAAAATATTTTTAATAATTTCAAGTTTGGGAAGTATAAAAGTAACTGAAGATGGTATTATAGCATGTTTTGGAAATATATCTTTGTTTATATCGTAGTTTATTAAACTACTACTAACTTTATTAATTTTCAAGAAAACATTATCTAAATTATTACGTTTTAATTCAACTAGTAAACTATGATAGTAAAAAGGATTATGACGACATGTAGGAAGTATAAGAACATCCGGTCCTAAAGTTTTAACGAAAGTCCAACAAAGATACCATGTAATGGATGAAACCAAATAGCTAGAGATCCAAAGATCTCTTAGTTTTCTAGATGATTCAATATATCTTTGTACTCCTGCTAAATCTATATGAAGTAATAAGCCTTGTGGTTCAGAGGAATCGATAAGCCAATTCATTATTGATGCAGTAGCATAATTATGATCAAATACAGTATGGGTAGGCACTCTTGTATCTGCACAGCTTGTTGGATAACCTTTTTCTATCCAGTAAGCTTCATATAAAGCATAGAAAGCATGATAATATAAAGCGTGATCTTTTATAGAATTAAGCAATTCTTTTAATTCTTTAATGTAATTTATTACTTCGTTTTCCGTTATTGTTTCTTGAATATTCTTCTCTGAATTAGGGTTGAAAGGATTTTTAATTTTTATGTAATCAACAGGGAATTTATTATAATCCTTTTCTACCACTAAACTTAATAACCATCGATCTATACTTGTAGCAAATCTATCTGCATGCCTAGCTACATCAGTAGGATCTTCTTTGAGACCTAGCTCTCCAGCCAATTTTCTAGCCATAACTTCATGATCTTCTTTATTAACCAATAGCCAGGCTTTATTTGGAGGATCGTGGAGTAGACAAGCGATCTTTTTATTGAAGAATTCTTCTTTAGTTATAACCATGCTCATTTTTGAATAGACATATATTCAACTACTTTAAACTTTGAATAACCTAATGCTGTCTTTGCACCAATACCCTTAATTAAGGCATATAGCAAGGCTTTATCTACAATTCCTAATAATTCTTCAGTAGGTTGAGGATTTTCTGCGATTCGGTTTTTTATTTCTCTAGTTATTCTTTTACCGGTTCTACTTCTCTTAAAAAACATATAAAATTTAAATTCTGTACCTGGTGCAATAGTAACATAAATAATAGGGTTAGGCTTAATATCCAATTCATCTTTAGTTTCTTCAGAATAATGTGGCGTCATGACATCAGGATATAAGAGATAGTTATTTTTATTTTCCTTTACCTTTATTGGATAAGCATCGGTGAAACCTACTAAACTTGCGCTCTCTTCATCGCCGAATATTTCTTTACATAATTTTTCCGCCTCCTCTTTGCTTTTTTCCTTACTCACCAACTCACATAAAGCAGCTTTCACAGCTCCTTTTATTGTTGAACCTGGAATATATGGGACATTAAATATTGGGTCAAACATCAAACCGACTTCGAAAGCTAACTTTCCAAACGTTTCTGAACCTCCTACCATAACAGGATATAAAGCTTCTATTCTTACTTCTCTCAATTCAAAACCATTAGCTAGTAAAGCTTCCTTTACAGTATTAAGATATCCTTTAACTTGCTCATTTACTTTAACATTTTGTACTAAATATTCTAAAAGCTTTCGTTTAACGTCTTCATAAGGTTCATCTTCAGCTTTCTTTTTAGTAATATCTAAACTCTTTATTATAACATAGCTCCAATAATTAGGATTCTTTAAGTTATCTAACACATTAAATAAAATATTATATATTCTCATATTTTGCTAATCTTATCACTAATTGTATTAAAAGCTATATCAAAAACCTTTTTTAAGAAATCATCATCATTAGTGTAAGATAATTCTATGCCCTTAATAGGATCCATTATTTTTATCTTCTTAATAGGTAACACCTTAGGAGGACGATTTTTATAAACACTTTTATGATATAGTTCTTTATCCTTATCTTTAATAGGCCAATCTTTTGAAAGAAAACCATAAAGTATTAGGAAGAATCTGTTACTGTTTTCATAAAGTCTAACAGCAATTGAGGATATTCTTCTTATATTACCTGTTAATTCATCTTTTTCTTTTATTAAATAGCCTGTTTCTCCTACATATCTAGGTAATCCTAATATCCATGTATGAAACTTGCCATTTGTTTTTTTAGTTTTCCATTTCTGTTTCAAAAAAGCTTCACCGATTTCTTTTAGAATTTCATACACTTTTTTGCTTCTCTTGACTTCCTTAACTTCAATTCTAAAAAAATTAGTATTGCTCATCAGCGAAGGCACTTTAGGTATAGTAATTTTATCAGAAGGTTTTATATTAAATATATTCCTTGCTAAGTTTACAGACAATTTTATTAATTTATTTAAATTATTTTCTAAATTTTCTTCATTAATTTGACTTTTATCTTTTAAATTATTAATAATATTTACAATTTCTTCATTTTTTACTTCATCATTTATTTTATAATTTAAAATTTTTAAAGATCCAAATCCTCTTTTGGTTAGCGATCCAAATCCTCCTAAAATTAAAGCTAAAATAAAAGTTGATATTGCAAAATTTGCTTTATTCTTGTCTTTATTACCATAAATTTTTATAGTAAGCCTCATACCTTCCGTAACTAAAGTGAATAACTCCTCTTTTATTCTATTTAAATATGCAAGTATTTCTTTATCCGTATTTTTACCGCCTAATTCGTCATCCTCTTTATCTTTTCTAGGCATTAATAATAATTTTATTCTAGGAATTTGAGCAAAATTATATAATTCATCATCTAGTTTTAATTTAATGCGGGCTTGTTGTTTCTTTTTGCCCATTTCATATCCATTAAAATATTTAGAAAATATCTTATCAGCTTCTTCCTTTATTTTTTTAGCTTCTTCTTCGAATTGAGTTGGCGGAAGTCGGCCTTTTGCTTTAATATCAATGCACATAGCAGATGGATTTAATGAACATGTTACATTAACATTTTTAGTAATACCAGTCTCTTTAATATGGATCATAAATTGTTTCATTTTTTCATAAATGTCATCAATTTTATTAACATAGTTATTCCATTTCTCTAATTTTGATTTCATATCAGATTCTTCTTCTTTTAACTTAACTTCCATCTGATATAATGAAATACTCTTCCGTTCTCCAACAGTACCACCAAAAATTTCATTCAAATATTTATTAGCTTGGCTATAGTCTATACCTCCGTTGTATGCACCTGTTATTGCTACCCTAGCCCACCATCGCCATACACCTTTCAAAGACTTGGCTATGTTTTTGTTTAATAAATATAAATCATAGCTAAAAGGAGTAGCCTTATAACCTCCTATTCTTGTATAAGTTATCGTTTCAACTTCAAACTCAGCTATTAAATCCTTTTCTATAAGATCTTGCTGAACTTTAAACCAATTAGCCTGTTGGAGCCTGCTCATCTTTCTTCTCTCTCAAAAGTAGCTTCCGCTAATCTTTTCATTTCTAACAGATATGAAAAAATTAACTTGAAAGCTAACCTTTGTTTACCTTCCAGTTCTTCAAAAGCGTTTAAAGGGTTTTCTAAGGATGCAATTGATGCAATTAACCTTAACTCAGATATTCTTTTAAGAGTAAAATATAATGCGAGGGCATAACCTTTTTTAGTAGAATCTTCTTCTTTAATATTTCCTTTCTCTTTAGCCTGCATCGCTTTCAATACTTCTTCATAAATACTTTTAGTTGATTTTGAATAAAAGAAACTTAATGCAGGTATGAGTCCTACTTCATCAATTAATGAGATAACTTCCCTCATGCGTGCTCTAAAACTTGCTCCAACTTGACTTTGAGATTTTTCCTGTACCTGTAATTTCTCGAGCAATTGTTTGAAGTCGCTAACAGCTACTTTTATGTTTTCTTCCATTTTTATAAAATATTTAATTTTACAATTCCTCTTCCTACACTCTCTTTGCCGCCTATTATCAAATAATTTCTTAGTTTATTATTAAGAAGATCTTTAAACTTGGTTTGCGGATCTGAAGATGAACTAGATTGGCTGGTTAATGAACCGCTGGTTTGCTTACTCTTAGCTTGCCAAAGTTTTTGAGAATAAAGGAAAGCTGTGAAGAAAACAGAACCATGAGGTATGTATTCTTCAGACCAAAGTCCTCCTCTCTCAACAACTTTGGTATCTCTATCCAGTCTTATTCTAGTGACTTTAACTAATGATCTTTCAAGTGCTTCCATTGCTGTATTATCATTTAGCACTATAATTCTCTTGTAATTCAGTTCAGATTCAAGTTCTTTAACTTTATCATTTTTCTTAGGTTTTAGCTTTATTTCCTCATTTATTAATATATCTCCTAGTTTTTCTATAATTAAATCTGTAGAGGTTTCGGAAATTAAACATTCTTCTTTAGTAATTGGAATTTTTATTAAATTATCTATTATATTAAATAGTTTTTTATCCTTTTTATTTAAAAGTTCCATCAAATTTTTAAGCCTAGATAAGAGAAAAGGCGATGTTGCTAAAGCATATACTCCTTCTAGACTTCTTACAGGGAATAACAATAAATGAGCATCAAGAATAGCCAAGGCTGAGGCAAATTTTTCATCCTCATCAGGCTCAGGTCCTAGCAGTAATTTTACTTCTCCCTTATCACTTTCATTACCAGCTACATTAAAAAGAGCACTTTTTAAACTCCCCTTTAAACTTGAAGCATAAATTACTGGATAACCCAAATGATCTCTTTGAACAGGCATATCTATAACACCTCCAAATCTTCCAATACCAGGGTGTATGTTTGTTACAGATTCTATCAGAACAAGATCACCTGATTCGTATGGAGCTAAAGTTAAAGTAGATATTTTACTGGACATATTACTATAACGTTTTATATATTTAAAAATATTGCTTCAAAAATATGAACAATAATTAACTTTGAAATTTTCATAAAAGAATGAAATTTTTCAATATTTTGAAAAATTCTAAAAATCTTTCTTAAAGTTACATTTTCAAGCTAAATTTTAGTTAATTTTTAGTTTCATATGCATGAAATAATTAAAAGTCTTTGAATAACCTTTGTTTGGTAGTAGAATTTTAGTTGATTATGCTAAAACTTCATTCTTTTCCAAATTCATTCTAAGAATTTTATTTAATATTTACAATTCCATTCATACTTGAAATATATTTCACAATTTGAAGAAGAATCTCATCCCCAGCAACTTTTATCCTATCAAGATTTCCAACGAATATAAGCTTCATTCTTGCTCTGGTTATTGCCACATTTAGCCTATGCTTATTGGCTACGAATTTGAAGTCATCGGTAGCAGTAATGCTGAAAATTATAATATCCTTTTCCCTTCCCTGAAATGCATCAACAGTATCAATTTCAATACCTTTTTCTTTAATTTCCAAGCGCAAATGCTTGTTTTGAGCTCTATAAGGAGTTATAATACCTACTTTTTCCAAAGAGAATCCTGCTTCCTTTAAGTCTTCAACTATTCTTTTACAATACTCAATTTCTGCTTTATTATAAACTGATTTCCCTTCCTTTTCCTGCCAGCCCTTACAGTTCAAAAATACAACAGGTTTTTCAGGATCAAGTATTTCATTTAATCTTGGCTTATTGGGAAGATTTAATTTATAAGCTTTACAAATATCAGCAGGCTCGATCTTATTTTCATAAAAAAGCATGCTTGCTAGCCTTATTATATTTTCATTGCTTCTGTAATGCTTTCTTAACCATAAAGCCCTATCTTCATACTTTTTCAATAAATGAACAAAAGCACTTAATTCTTCTTGCTCTTTTTCATCCCTTATCGTTCTAAATATAGGAAGCAGTTGCTTATGATCTCCAATCAAAACCCACTTTTTTGCTTTAATCATTCCCAGCATTGCTAATAATATAGAACACTGGCTGCTTTCATCTATTATAACGATATCAAATTTTTGATCTATTAAAGGTTCTAAAGAAGTTTTAACCAGAGTTGAAGCAATCACTTTAGCATTTTTTATAAGCTTATCTTGAATGTATTTTACTTGTTTGTGTTTTTCAATTAAAAGATTGTTTATTTTATCGTTTATTTTACGTAATTTTTTCTTTGCCTTATCCCATAATTTTATTATTTTTTCCTTTTTAGCTTCAGGAGGTAAGGTTTTTAATCCTTTTAAAAAATGGATAAACTTCTTTGTTTCATTAATTAGTTTAATTTTTTCTTCAGCCGATTTCTTTATTTCATTGTTTATTTTTTCTAAATCTTCACTCCTCATTTTGCTACCTAATAGATAAGCTTGAACGCTTGGAAGGATCTTCTCTGGTCTTCCTATTCTTAACGTTAATTCTACGGGAAGACCTTCTATTGCGTTATCCACAGCCCTATTTGTATGTGAAGTAATAAGAACACGCTCTCCTCTTTTAATCATTTCATATGCAGCCTTCTTTATTACTTCAGTTTTACCAGTTCCAGGAGGACCAATTATGAGCAGGAGATCATTTTCCTTAAGGGAAAGAATTGCTTCAACAGCTCTTGCTTGGTATTCATCAAGTTCAAATTTTCCATTTAAGCTTCTTTTATCTTCTAGCTTATAATGTATTTCAAGCTTAGGAAGGGTTATATTATTGAAGAAAATTTCAATTAATTTTACTGGAACCTCATTTTTCTTGATCTTTTCAATTAGATCCAGTTGAACATCATAGGAAAGGAGCAGTTCAGCTTCTAAAATGTCCAATACTTTATCAGGTATCCGGATACCGGGTTCTATGAGATGGACTGTCAAATATCTGTCTTCCTTATATAATATGTTGCCCAACACATACACAGAATCTCTAAATTTGTATCCAATGATATCACCTTCAACAAAAGGCACATCCTTCATGGCTTCAAGATCTAGAATCAATCCGGATTTGTTGATTATCCTAGCACTGTAAACATCACGGCTTCCCAACAATTCTTCGACTACTTTATTCCTTTCATTTCTTAAAATTTCCTCTAATCTATCAAGTTGAGCGGACATATATAGTTTTACAAATCTTAGATTTATTGGTATGATAAGCATTAAAATTCATGATTATTATTCGAAGAGAAGAATATTCATGCATACTATAATGTATATGTTTTAAAAATTTTTAAATTATTGTTTCAAAAATATGAATAACAGTTAACTTAGGGATTTTTATAAAAAGATAAGATTTTCCAAAAAATTGAAATCTTGATTTCCAGTTAATTTTTAGTAATTCAATTTAAAAATTTAAGCCGCTAAAGAGTTATTTAATCATGAAGAATTTCCACGTAATTTCAACTGGCACTTCAATTTTGGCAAACTTTTCAGCTGAGGCTTCTAAAAATGAAAAATATAAAAAAGTTTTTGAAACCTATGAAATGAGAGATTGGTCTAAATTAAGTCCTGATGACCCAAAACAAGAGAAAATTGAAGCTTATATATCAAGGGGAAATGAAGTTCATGAAACTCTTTATGAATTCGTTAAAAAAGATCCAAAATTTGCTTCAGCTGAGCTAAATTCATTTTTAAGTTTTCTTGAGCAGCAAAAACAGCCTAAGGAATCTATAGAAATTGCTCTCTACTGCACAGATACTGCTAATAATAGGCTATGTGCACAGCTTGTTTATGAATATTTACAGGAAGAGGGCTTTAGAATGGTTGGTGAACCAATTAGAATAAAGGGAATAAGTGCTCTTAAAGATTTCGAATCTGGTTTATTGGAGATATTGGATAAGGTAGTTAGAATAATTGTTAATAAGTCAAAGCAAGGATATGATATTTTTATCTCAGCTACAGCTGGATTCAAGCCAGAAACTACTTTCTTTGTTATTGCAGCTTCTTTATGCTCTTCAAAGTCTCCCACCGTTTATTATATACATGAAAGCTTTAGAAATATAGTATCTTTGCCTTTGTTGCCTTTAGAAGTTCCTGATGAATATTTAAAAATAGCTGAAGAGTTCAAAGAACCTAAGCATCAAAATGATGTTTTAGAAATTTTAAAGAAGAAATTTAACAAAGGATATGATTACTTTGTATATTTGCTGAATAACAGAATACTAGAACAAACTTCTGATTTCATGATTAGAACAAGTACTTGGTTAAGGAAGATATTGGAAATAAGAAGCTCATGAGCAAAACTCTTTTAATAGCTCCTATAGGAAACCCAACAAGTTATAAGGAAGCTAGGTATAAACTAAATAAAGAATTTGATAGCTGTATTTCTTTTTTGGCTCATGAAGCTGATCATGTAATAATTGTAGGTTTATCAAGTATTGTTGATCCTGAAATAAAAGAAATAAAGGAAGAAAGCAAATGCATGAAAATTATGAAGGAAATTTTAAGCAATGTAAGTCCTGTAAATAGCTATAGAGAATTGCAAGAAATATCAGAAAGGGCTCTTAAAGAGTTTATTGAAAGGATTTATCAAGAAACTTATCAAGAATACAATGTAAAAAAGGACTTCATAATATTGCCTGCTTTAGGTAAGCCTGGAAAAAATTACATGTTTAAATTTGAGCCTGCTACGATTTCTTCCCTGCTTTTAATTCAGCTTTATAACAAGTTGAAAAATGAATTTTATGATAGAATAATTGTTGATTTAACACACGGAATTAATTATTTACCTGCAGTTTGCTATATTGCAGCTTTGCAAATTGCACAAATAATGCTTATTCGAGCTTTGAGAAATAACGTTAGCCAAATTAGATTTGAGGCATATAATTCTGATCCTTACAAGAAAGATGAATTGTTAAATATAAACTTAACCTCTGAGAGAAAGATACAAACCATAGCTGATAATTTGATAGAATTTTTGGCATCTAAGCAATCTCTTATTAAAAGAGGTAAAGACTTTAAGGAATTAGCTAAAATCGTTGATGAAATTAATACTGTAAAAGGAGAAGTTGAAAGGTTGCTAAAAAGCTTGGAATATCCTTATCCTTTAGCACTATCTTATTTATGCAATTCATTTAATTTAAATTTGGAAGGAATGCTAAATAATTTAACAACAATATTCTTAGATTCCGTTAAATATGAGAATAATGTTTTTTCTTCCGAGATTTTTATAGATCCAGGAAAAACTTTTCTATTAATTCTTGCGAATGAAATTGTTAACTATGTTAAAGGAATGGCAAAGCCATATGAAGGCAAGGGCTTTGAGCTTGATACCATTGAAAATCTGGCTGGTTTATATAAACTCGTTATTCCTTCGTATGAATATTTAATAAAGTATGAAATAAGTAAAATAAAAGAAAAGCTTAAGAATAGAGATGATTTTAATGGAACACTTTCTTCTTTGGATAGTTCCTTAAGTGAAGAATTAAAGAAAGTTGAGAAAACAGATAGAAGGATAATGATTGCCCATGCTGGATTGCAAAAACAGTTCGTTCATGTTATTAAAGAGTATGGAAAGATATATCTTGCATATTATTATGGTAAAATTTTGGAGCTGGAGACTGAAGATATTGAAATTATAAAGAATAAGATACTAGAAAATTAAGCCTTTTTTGATTTAAATTTTCTACATTTTTTTGCGAACTTCCTATGAAGCCTCGTATGAATTTTGGGATTGAAAGAAAAATGTATCCTTTTACGAGTTTTAGCATACTAGTATTTGGTTGAAGTATTCATTAAAAGCTTTCAATCTCTTATGAGTTTTAGACTAAAACCAAGAACTAGTTTTTCCGAAACGCTGGCCAGCCAAAATAGTTGTTGAGCAATTATCTTTCAATTCCCTTTATGGGATACGGAGAGGCGTGTGGTTAATAGGAACACAAGGTACGGGTAAACTTTCAATTCCCTTTATGGGATACTATTCAAGTTAAAGGTTTAATATGCAATTGCAAATGCCTTTCAATTCCCTTTATGGGATACAAAAAGCTTAGTCAGGAACTTACTAAAAGCTTAATTGAGCACTTTCAATTCCCTTTATGGGATACAATCAAAGGCTATGCTGCGCAGCTTTTTATACTCATCCTTTCAATTCCCTTTATGGGATACTATTATTATCATATGGAAAACCCAAATATATTGATATTCTTTCAATTCCCTTTATGGGATACCAACAGTGTATTCACTGCTTACAAAAGAGGAAAGATAGACTTTCAATTCCCTTTATGGGATACTTTATCATGTATACGATGTTTATATAATAAACGTTCATAACTTTCAATTCCCTTTATGGGATACATACATGTTACAGGAAGCCATAAGGATATAGTATTTAATTCTTTCAATTCCCTTTATGGGATACTGTGGTCAAAAGAAGAGCTACCTGAATACTATGCATGGACTTTCAATTCCCTTTATGGGATACTTTTGGATAAAAATTCTTCATCAGTCTTAGGAGTTCTTTCAATTCCCTTTATGGGATACAATTGAAATAGGTTTGAAAGGAAAGTTCAACTTAATATTCTTTCAATTCCCTTTATGGGATACAGCTTAGTATTTTACCTTCTTCTACTCTACTCTTTAGAACTTTCAATTCCCTTTATGGGATACTAAATAGTGTTGATAAAAGCAATGCGGTAAAAATATTAGCTCTTTCAATTCCCTTTATGGGATACCTAATTAAAACAGTTATTATGCTTAAAGTAAATCCACTTTCAATTCCCTTTATGGGATACACAAGTATATCAATTGATAACAAGTTGGATGTCTAAAAAATACCTTTCAATTCCCTTTATGGGATACTTTAACCCTTTATTTTATTTAAGTCCATCTGAAAAACCACTTTCAATTCCCTTTATGGGATACTTGCTAAAGTGTATTCAAACTTTACAATATCGTTACTTTCAATTCCCTTTATGGGATACCCAAAAATACCTATTATCATAATTTAATTTTTATAACTTTCAATTCCCTTTATGGGATACCGGAGTGCATAAATAGGTTATATACATATGCTTATTACTAAGGTATAATTTGTAAGTTGCCTTAAGCCTGCAGAATTTTTGCCAGCATGGTATTTTATCCTTATAAATTCTAATTGTTCTTATCGTCTTTCCTTTTATATAGCTCATGCTTACATATTGAAGCCCAAAAAATTCTATCAAAATTTTATTCTTTGTTTTTGTCATTTTCCACCCTCTTTTGGACTTGTCAAATATTTTAACAATAAATTTTTATGATATGTGCATAAGCGGGCAACAAAATAATAGTTGTATTGATTGTAGATTTCAACTTGCCACTTAGCCCTTCTTGAACACCATGCATCATACTTTTTGTTAAAACCGCATACTCTTAATTTGCTTCTTCTTATTTTGAAAACATCTATATGTTTGTGTTTATGTTTGAGAATTTTGTTTAATGGTAATATTGTATAGCCAATAACTTCAAAATATATTCTTTCACTCATGTTTCTCTTCTTTTTCTGTTTCTTTCTTAATTTTCTCAAGAATATACAGACCGCTTGATATTAATGCTATAGCTACCATATTTTCTAACATACCTATTCTTGTTTCAATTTCCTTTATTCTTTTTTCTAATTCTTCTATTTTAGTAATTATTTCACTCATGTTTCACCTAAATATTCTTTAATATCCCTTATATGCAACATTACATACTTGTATTTTATTTTTACAATATACCATGGCTTATTTTCCCATAATTCTACATCATCATTTTGGTATATCTTTTTGGCTTTCTTTATTTGTGAAGGAGCTTTTTTATATTTAGTTCCATGCAATTGAACTACATTTAATATTTCTAATTTTTTTATTGTTTCGCTCATTTTAAGGAAATTGGTAATAAGGTTTCATAAAATGTTCATGATAACAAATAAAGCAAATTGCTAATAATGTTGTATTAACACTTTTATCTTGAACAAAGCTAATTTTTACGCTAAAACCTGGTGTATCTTCTTTACCGCAGATACTACAAGTTAATTTAATTACTTTATAAACATTAATTTCTATTGTCATTTCTTTTCTTTAGTAAAACCAAATTTAGAAAAATTAATTCTGTAATTCCCGTCTTCTAATTCTATTATTGCTCCTTCTAGCTTTAGTTTATTAAAGTATTGATATAAGCTAGCTTGACTATATATACCTACTTCCTTTAATATCACATTTAAAAACCTGAATATTGCTTTTTTACTGAGAATACTATTTTCATCTATATTCTTTTCTCTAAGTTTCCGCAATATAAATATAGTAGGATCTTCTCTTCTCATCTTCTTATTAAAATATTATATAAAGATTGTAATTTTTGAAAATAAGTCATGTTGTATTTTTTTGTCATTTTACTTGTAACATAGTTATAAACTTCGTAAATATTTGGTAAAGCTAATATTTCCTTTGTTATTTTCTCATCTAGGTATATAATTCCTTTTAATCTTTGTAATATTCTTTCATCTAAGAAATTTGGTTTATTTTCTAATGCTTTATATTGCATAATTATACTCCCAGGAAATATTTTTAATGCTTTTGATTTCTCTTCAGTTTGGCCAATATGCTTAAAGTATATCCAACTTGTAATAATTAAATCATTTGCACATAGCTGTTCATATACACCGACTAAAAATTTAACCGCATTACTTTTATCTACACTATTCACCAAAATCATCATAAACTTTTGAGTATATCCTGGAAATTCCATTCTTAGGTACAAATAATGAGTTTTATAGTTTGTCTTTAAAGTGTACTTAATGAAATTGTAATCCTTAAGTTGTAATAGGATCTCTTTGAATAAATCTCTACTTTGCACTAGTTTATATTTACTAGAAACAACAGAAACCAATTTATGGCTTTTTTGCGAGTATATACCTAAAAAATCTTCGCTTATTTCTTTTGTATAATAATAAGGTATTTTTTGCTCAATATCCTTGATAATCATATCTACGCTCATTTTAAGGTTCTATAAAAATGAAATACGCCAGTAGGAATTAAGTTATCATCAAAAACTACTATAAAATATTCCGTATCATAGTTTATATATACTTCATAGTGATTCTTATCTTCTCTATATTTTATCGCTATTGCATTAGCTTTATCAAGATTAAAATCAAACATAGAATTTTCTACTATAATATATTTGTTAATTGCATCACGTAACCTAAATAAGTTGTCTTTTATTAAGCAACTTTTACATAAATATTCCTCCTTCTCTAGTAAATAGGGTTTTGTTAACGTTAATTCGTTTTCTTTAAATTCCTTCTGGCATATATAACATTTAATTAATTCGCTCATGTTTTCGTCTCAAAAAAAGATTTTAATAATTCGGTCAGCAATTCTTTTCTTTTATTCTTGTCTGCACTTTTATATTCAAATAACCAATTCATTCTTTTTTGCAAATCATATATGTTCAAAATAGCTTCTAATACTATTGCAACTTTATTCTCCGAATAAACATCTTTAACTATTTCGTTTAGTATTTCTGTTATTCGATATTGTATGCTGGCTATTATCTGTTGCTTTTGTATTTTTATTAACTGGTCTGCTCTTTTTATTTCCTGTGTGCCAACTTCGGATTTAGGAGCAGGAACGCTCGCTTTTACAGGAGCTAAAAAAGTTTCTGCTCCCGCCTCCTGCATAACCTGGGCTACTTTCTTTTTGCCCATACATATAAAATTTTTTTATCTCATATATAAAAAATTTATATATAGAATAAATAGGCTATATAGCTTTTCCGCAATAGCTATATAGTTAAAAGAAGCATCTACATATTGTATATAGATGAAAGAGTAATCTATATAGATGCTATAATACAATATGATATATACATTTGTCTAAAAACCTGATATAATATTTACAAATTGCTTTTTAAAAAATAGAAAATAATAAAAAGTCAGGCCTGCACCCCCAGGGCATGCAGGCCATCATATACGCACATATGTATGTTCTACTTTCGCCGGGGCATGCAATAGCCCCAATGGCGATTCCCCTGCTTTTCGCAGCCTGGGGCGCTCTAATTATAATTTAATTAAAAAGGTATATAAATTTTCACTTTCTGTTATCTCTACTTTTAAAAAATAATTATTATACTAAAGGCTTGAAAGTATTGAAATAAACAAAATTGTCAGTTTTAACATAAACTAAACTTTCCTTATCAGCCTCTAAAATAACTAAAGTTCCATTACGTTCTATCACTCTAAAGTTTGGTTTTTTATCTGGGAAAAATACAACAAATACATTATTAGCTTTACGAATAGGAAATTCAATAGCTCTTTTCTGAAAACCAAATTTATGAGAAATTATCCAATTTACTACGGCCTCTTCAGCTTGTTCCAGTGTCTTAGTTCTTGTTGCAGGTAATAAATTCACTCCTAACTTTCTTTCAATTCCCTTTATGGGATACAAAATAAAAAGATAGAAGAATTTATTGAAGAAATTTTAATTGAAAAAATTAATGAGCTAAAAAATCAAGGAAAGAAATTTTGAAGGGGAAAATTTTGAAAGCGTAAAAATTACTAAGGAGGAAAAAATTAAAGAGAAAAAAATTGAAAGCGTAAAATTTGAAAGCAAGGAAAAAATTAAGGATAAAAAATTTGAAGGGGAAAAAATTGATGAAGTAAAAAAGGAAGTGCAACAACAAACTACTGAAAAAAGAGAACAACCAATAGAGAGTAGTATCTACTATGTTACTTATGATGGACAACAAACAGCAGTAGCTGAATATGAAATATTTGAAGATAGAACAGTAATCTATCCTTCAATACCCGTTGATGCCAACCTTTATTATAAATTCTTATTAAAACAGGCAGATAAT
>Ga0079995_1105705_pt1 | contig 16196 bp, 20 predicted proteins | sample FaiFalFF_MnMetaG_2_FD_69198 | JGI IMG/M metagenome (GOLD analysis project Ga0079995, IMG submission 69198) | Freshwater microbial communities from Yellowstone National Park, Wyoming, USA - Fairy Falls C (FF_Mn_C) (SPADES assembly) (version 4) | ecosystem: Environmental > Aquatic > Freshwater >...
GCCTTGTGGGCCGTACCGGTTTTCGAGACCGGCTCCTTAGCCAATTCGGTCATCCCTCCAGGGACTGGTACGCCCGGCTGGATTTGAACCAGCGACCTCTGGCTCCGGAGGCCAGCGCTCTCATCCACTGAGCTACGGGCGCAAGCTTCGCTTGACCTTCATCTTCGCCGGCCAATGGCTGGCGAAGGCGAATAGTCCAGACGAAGTCTGGCAAGAAAATTTTATGGCGTAGTGGGCGAGCTTGCAAGTGCCCTAGCGGGCCTGGACCCGCACGGGCGATTCCAACACCAAGGGCTCTTGCGTTCCCGCACTTGTCGCTACGATGGCGTTGCCCGTGATGGTGAACGATCCCGCCTTGGCGCTGGCTCGCACGGTGTAGCTGTGCTCGAACGTCGCCCCGGCAGCAAGCCCCAGGTGCGCTGCTTTGAGCTGCGACCCCTCGGCAAGCTCGAACCCCTCAGGCAGGCTCTCGCTGATGAGAACGACTCTCAGATCGGCTTTCGCTGTGACTTTCACAGAGACCGTGAACTCTTGGCCGGGCCGAAGGGGCGTGAGCACCGTGCGGCTGTATTGTATTAGATCGTTCTCCACCGTGTCGGTGCGCGGCTTGGGCTGCGCCGGCGGCTGCGGTGGCGACAGGAGCTCACAACCAGTGAGTACGAAAGCGCCAACAGCGATAAACCCTATAAGAGCAAATATTCGGAGGTTGCCCTGCACAGTTGTAGCACTCCTATGAAAGATTTCGCAGCACAAAGCGCTGCGTGCACGGTGCAGGCGGAGCCTGCTGGCGGAGGGGGTGGGATTCGAACCCACGGTAGAGGTTTTAGCCCCTACAACGGATTAGCAATCCGTCCTCTTCGACCACTTGAGTACCCCTCCAACATTCCTTCATGGACGGATTTTATCAAACTTCAGCGGACTTGTCCACAAGCTTCGCTTGACGTTCATCGTGCCGCCTGCGGCGGCACGGCGAACGGTCCAGGCAGAGCCTGGTGGCGGAGGGAGAGGGATTCGAACCCCCGGCGCTCATCGCGCTACGGTTTTCAAGACCGTCGCCTTCGTCCGCTCGGCCATCCCTCCGGCTTTGTTATTATAGCAGACGCGGTTGACGCGCGAAAGCCCCTGGCTTAAGATTCAAGATATGAGTTCGCGGCGGGCCTTCACAGCGATCGTCCTGGGGGTTGCCCTGGGCGTGAGCGTGCTTGGGGCGCTCTGGTTCAGCTCCCGCATAGCGCAAGAGTACGAGCGCGAATTTCTCCAGCGCAGCGAGTGGCTGGCGCGGAATTTTGCCGATCAAGTCTGGCTCCAGTTGCGTACTATCGAAGATCCTTCCCGGCTTCGCTCCGTCTTCAACACGATGGTGGACGAGTTCGTCGTCATGGACCCGGTGATCTACGCCCAGATCGTCCTCGACGGCGAGCTGATCGCGCAGCATCAGCATCTGGGGGATGCGCCGGTGGAGCGGGTGCTGGCCTTGCCAGAGGGGGCGGTGCCCGCCCGTCACACGGAGCGCAAGCGCCTCGAGGGCGGGCGCGAATATTTAGATATCTGGCGAGCCATCGAGCCCGGGCGGACAGACGAATCTACTAGCTATGTGCGGCTGGGAATCTCGCTGACGCCGTTGCACGAGGCGATCTGGGGTCTGTATCAGATGGTGCTGCTGTGGGCGGTGGGGTTTGCTCTGGTGATGGGCGGGGTAGCGTATTTGTCGTGGCCGTGGTGGGTGAAGGGAAGACCCCTCCCCGATACGGAGAGGGGAGACCTCACCCTAACCCTCTCCGCAAGCGGAGAGGGCCAGGGTGAGGTAGAGGGGTCGGGGGAGAGGTCCCGGACGCTCTCCTTCGGGCAGCTCGTCATTGACGATCACGCCAAGGAGGTTCGCCTCAACGGCACGGTGCTCCCGTTGACCCCGCGGGAGTACGCGCTCCTCAGGCTCTTGGCTGCGGAGCCGGGGCGGGTCTTCTCCGCGCAGGAGATCATCGAGCGGGCGTGGGCCACAGAGAAGTTCGTCTCGAGCGAAGACGTCAAGAAATATATCTATCTTGTGCGGCAGAAGATCGAGCGCGACCCCAAAAACCCCCAGATCATTCTCACCGTGCGTGGGTTTGGGTACAAGTTCGTGCCCCCGTCTTAGCGTTCTGATCAGCGTTTGACCTTGAGAGAACCCGCCCGGCACCGGCGGGGCATCGCGCCGGCACCGGCCTTCTATTCTCTTGGCCGAGGGGCTGCTGCTACACTACCCCCTGAGGTGACTCTTCAGGTGAGGGCAGTCCGATCTCTTCTTGCTTGCGCTTTACTGTTGTGTGTTCTTGGGATAGGGAGCTTTTCGCAGTCGTCGGCAGCGGCGGAGTTGCTCCCCCTCGCGAATCAGACGGTCGAGCTGATACAGCTTGCGTTGCAGCATGCATCGTTTGCGTTCTTTGCGTTGACGGTTCGGGACGCGCAGTGGCACGCCCAGAGCGCCATCAATCTCTTAGAGGGCCCCTCATCCCCACGGTACGATCCCAAGTATGGCGCCCAGACGGCTACTGCTGGGGCGGTCCCTCTCGCCAAAGATCTTGTCGAGCGCCTCAAGCAGTCCGAATTTGCTATGGACTTGGAGGCAGCGGGCAATCACTTAACTGTCTTTCTCAGCGCTGCTGACGAGCGGATCGTCAGTGGGCGCGCGAGCAACAACATCGCGCAGATTCGCGCCCAGGTGCAATTGGGCTTGGGGTTCCTGAAAGCGGCTCTGGGCTGCGCCGACGACCCGCTCTCCATCGGTGGGGCTCGCGCCATCCAAGAGTACCTCAAGAAACGACGTTAAGATGCCCCTCACCTCACCCTAGCCCTCTCCGTTTACGGAGAGGGGCAGGGAGAGGGGCTGGGGGTTGTAATGGAGGTGAGACGGCAAGACGCTTTTACTGAGCAGCTACCGGCGGACGCCGGCTCAGCACGTGCAAGCCCCTTCAAGGGTCTTTACCTCACCCTAACCCTCTCCGTAAACGGAGAGGGAACGGGTGAGGTAGCCGGATGCTTCAGCATCCGGTCAGATCTCAAAGGAGGTACACACCATGAGCAGAGTGATGAAGCTCACAGCGTTCACGATAGTCGTCGTCGGGCTTGCGCTGGGGTTTGGCAAGAACGGTGATCTCTTCGGTCAAGGGAATGTCGTTTCCGTCAGTATTGTTGACTTCGCGTTCACTCCCAAGACGATCACCGTTCCCGTGGGCACGACCGTGCGTTGGACCAACAACGGCAACGCCCCGCATACCGTGACCAGCACCAGCAGCCCGAAAGCGTTTGATTCGGGAACACTCAACTCTGGAGATACGTTCCAACATACGTTCACGACCGCAGGGCAGTTCCCCTATCGCTGTAATATCCACCCGTCCATGACCGGGACGGTCATCGTCGAGCAACAGAAAGAAGAGGTGCAAGAGGTCGCGCTCATTCATAGTCTTGCGCAGAGCAAGACCTTCCCAGAAGTGATCACCGTGAGCAAGGGCATCAAAGTGCGGCTCTTCAACATCGCTTTGGACGGGGTGCATCCCTCGGTGGTCATCAGCAGCGATGAAGACGGCAAGAATCCCGTCTTTGGCGTCAAGCCCTTCGCGGTGGAGCCGGGAAAGCTGACGACCGTGGAGTTTACGCCCGACAAGGCCGGGACGTTCTTCATCACTCATAGGCCGCACGGACACAACATCGTGACCAAGCTCGTCGTCAAAGAGTAGAAAGGAGCTGAACTCATGAGCAAGAGTCTTGTCGGCGTGGTCGCCGTATTGGCCGTCATCGTGCTCAGCGGCTGCGATCTCTTCAAGGGGCAGCAAGCCCTATGGGCCTGCTGTCCAAGAGGTCTCGTTCGTGCTGAAGGAGTGGCAAGATCATCCCGGCGCGGCTGACGGTCAAGGCCGGCAAGGTACGCTTTGTCGTCAAGAACGAAGGGACAATAGATCACGGCTTTGAAGTGGAAGGCCCCGGCCTCGAAGAGGAGATAGACCCGTTCCCACCGGGGCGGACTCGCACTCTCGAGCTCGATCTGGCTCCAGGGACGTATGAAGTCTACTGTCAAGTCCCCGGCCACGAAGAGCTGGGCATGAAGGGCGAGCTGATCGTCAAGCCCTAACACAGAAAGGAGGTGAATCTGCATGAAGAAGAGAACACAGCAGATGGGGCTTATCATCGCGGGGCTGCTGGTGGTGTTGGCCGCCTACGGTCTCAGCCAATACGGCCCACCGCAGCCGCCCCAGCCACCGCAGCCGCCAACTCCCACGCAGCAGCCGGCTACCCTGGTGGTCTTGACAGCTACCCTCACGACCACCCAGGAGGTGCCAACCCCAACGGTGACGACCACGGTTATCGGTGCCGGCGTCTTCGTCTTCGACCCGGCCACCAATACCCTGAGCTTCACCGTTGCGTATAGGGGGCTCAGCGGCGCGGCTACGGCGGCTCACTTTCACAACGGGGCAGCAGGAGCTGCCGGGCCGGTCGTCCAGACCATCTGTGGCGCTCCCGCGCCGGCCCTGCTGGGCGCTTGCCCTGCGGGCAATAGTGGCCTCTTGACGGGCACGTGGACCGTTCCCGCTCCTCTTGTCCCCGCGTTGTTGGCTGGCGGGCTCTACGTGAACATTCATACAGAAACTAACGCCGCCGGCGAGATCCGGGGCCAGATCACCCCACTCTAACCAAACTTCGTCTGGACTGTACGTCTTGCCGCCGAAGGCGGCAAGATGTACGGTCCAGGCGAAGCCTGGTTTGACAAAGCCCCCACCGTCAGCTATCTTACTCTGTAGGTGATAGGCGCTTATGCAATACGTGTGGATTCTCTTGGCAGCAGCTATAGTCGTGCTCGGTGCCGTCTTTGTCCTCAGTAGCCAGCCCTCAGCTTCCGTAGATCAGCAAGTCAAGCTCACGCTCACCGAGTGGAAGATCTCCCCAAATCCCATCGAGCTTGTGGCCGGCCCGGCACGGTTGGTCGTCTTCAACATGGGGGTCCAACCCCACGCCCTGGCGATCATGGACATGAACCGAAGAGTGCTGCGCCAATTGGAAGCCGTGCCCGCCGGGGGAGTGCAGACGTTCTTAGTCGAGCTGCCTCGCGGAGAGTTCGTGCTCTATGATGCGCTCAACTGCCGCGACCCCATCCGGGGAAGCTGCGAGAAGAAGACGATGGTCAGCAAGATCATCGTGCGGTGAAGAACATGACGATTGGCACCCTGGCGGCGCTGCTTCTCAGTGCGACCACAGCGAGCTTTTCTGAGAGGGTCTGGGTGCTGCTGCATGGGGTTGGGGGATCAGGGCGCGATTGGCGCTACGTCGCCCCAGCGTTAGCAGGGCAGGGGCAGACGGTGCTGCGGCCGTCGTTGCCCAACCGCGCGGGGCTCTTCGACTGGGCTGAGAACGTCGTGGAGTTCTTTGAAAGAAGCAGTCTCTTGGAACGGGAAGACCGCAGCGTCCTTCTCGTGGCTCATAGCTTTGGCGGCGCCGTGGTGCTCTTCCTCCTCAGAACAGCATACGAGCTGAACCACAACAATCTTGTGTATATGGAGGCTCAGCTTGGCTGTGCCCATCTGCGCGGGCGTGCTGTGGGCGCTTGCCAGAAGATCAAAGCGGGCTGGCAGGCGCTCGTGCGCGATCCTGCGCGAGCTCAGAGGTGGGTTCGCGCGGCCCAGAAGATCAGTCACGTCTTTCTCTATCATGCGGCGCTGCGCGGGGCCTGCGGCGCAGACGTAGATCTTGTGGGCCTGGGAGGCGAGGCCACCGCCTCGCTGCAGTTGCTCGCCCAGCAGGGCGACTTCTTCTATCACCCTGTAGAACACATCAGTTGGGAGGGACAGATCACTATCACGAACCTCTACGGGGGAAGAAAGTATATGCTCTCGCTCTGCGGCCTCTGTGGGAACGATTCTATGCTCAGCTACGAGCAGCAGCGGCTCTCCCTCCAAGCCCCAGGCTATCGAGAGATCTTCTTCGATCATCGGTCGCATTTTGATTTTGCCCTCAGCCCCTCCGCCGGGCGACAGCTCGCTCAATCCCTCAAGGCTTATGGAGAAGCACTCCCTGGAGGTGTACGATGATCCCAGATTACTTCAATCTTGAGGAACTGCTCACCGAAGAGCAGAGGCTCGTTCGCAACACAGTGCGTCGGTTCGTGGATGAGGAAGTCCTGCCCATCATCAAAGAGGCGTTTGAGGCGGGGCACTTCCCCACCGAGCTCATCCCTAAGATGGCCAAGCTCGGACTCTTCGGAGCGACCTTGAAGGAGTACGGCGGCGCGGGCATTGATGCGATCTCCTACGGGCTGGCCATGCAGGAGCTTGAGCGCGGGGATTCGGGGGTGCGCAGCTTCTGCTCTGTGCAGAATGGGCTGGTGATCTACCCCATCTATATGTTTGGCAGCCCAGAGCAGAAGGAGCGCTGGCTCCCCAAGCTCATCCGCGGCGAGGCTATCGGGTGCTTTGGGCTGACCGAGCCAGCTCACGGCAGCGATCCTGGCGGCATGGAGACCACCGCCCGCAAGGACGGGAATTTTTATATCTTAAACGGGGTCAAGTCCTGGATCACCAACGCGAATTTAGCCCATATCGCGATCGTCTGGGCCAAGCTCGATGGGGTGGTGCGTGGCTTCATTGTGGAGCGTGGGGTAGCGGGGTTTTCCACGGGCAAGATCGAGCATAAGCTCTCCATGCGGGCCTCGGACACCGGCGAGCTCTATCTTGATAACTGCCGCATCCCCGCGGAGAACATGCTGCCCCTGGCGGAAGGGCTCAAGGCCGCGCTGATGTGTCTCAATCAAGCGCGCTACGGCATCGCCTGGGGGGCGGTGGGCGCGGCGTGTGCGTGCTACGAAGAGGCGCTCACCTACGCCAAGGAACGCATTCAGTTTGGGAAGCCCATCGCCAGCTTCCAGCTCGTCCAGCAGAAGCTCGTGGAGATGCTCACGGAGATCACCAAGGCGCAGCTGCTCTGTTATCGGCTGGGGCAGCTCATGGCGGCGGGGCGCTGCCGCCACACCCAGATCTCCCTGGCCAAGCGCAACAACGTCGCCATGGCCCTCAGAGTCGCTCATCTTGCTCGCGACATCCTCGGGGCCAACGGCATTACGTTAGATTATCAGGCCATTCGACACTTGGTGAATCTCGAGACGGTCTACACCTACGAGGGCACCCACGATATCCACACGCTCATAGTGGGGCATGACATCACGGGGATCGAAGCATTTCGCTAGGAGCTTTATGAGATATCTTGGGGCGAGTTTGGCTCTCTTGGTGGCGATCAGCGGCAGTGCCCTGGCGCAGAGATCGCCTGCGAGCCTCTGGGGCGAAGGGTTCCTGGCAGCCGAAGTCGGCGCGGTGATCGGTGGAGCGATCGGCCTGGGCACGGTGCATACGGCGTGTATCCGGGTCGAGAGGAGCTGCGACCCGCTCTATAAGATAGTCGTCTTGCAGCAGCGGCTCCCCATCGAGGACGATCTCTTCTCGGTCATTAGGCTCAACTCGCCGGGGTTTCACACGGTCAACATGGGGCGGGGGATTGGGGCGTTGGCGGGGGTGGCGTTGGCCGGCTTTCTGCGCGGTGTGGAAGGGAACATCTGGGCGGGGTTTCTCGCGACGCAAGCGTGGGTGGCGGCCAGCCAGCACTTCTTTCTCTTAAAGTTTCCACTGGTGCCGGCTCTCGTCGCGACAGCGGCCTACAGCTGGGGGGCCAGGCTCAAATCCCCCAGAGCCTCTCCAGGGTGGAGCGTCACTCTAGTCTCTGAGAGGTTTTAGCGGCGAATGTAACGTGCGTTACTTTTCTGGCTCATCTTCATTTGCTAGAATATTCTGTCACAACGAGCCGAAGGAGGATTCTTATGATTCGCAAGGTCTTTCTGGTGTTCTTGTGTGGGGTGCTTGCTGGTGGGCTGGCGATGGTGGCCCAGGAGGGCCGGACGCTCACCCTCAGCCAGATGGTCTTCTTGGACGATGTCCCCTACGCCACGTCGTATAGTATCACTCTTGCGCCAGGGTACAGCGCCGGCGGAGCGACGATCTATAAATTCACGGGATCGGCGTATCTTGCGGGCGATCTGGGCAAGCTGACGGAGATGGGGTTTGATTTGGGGCGGGCGGCGGGGCGGCTTGTCTTTGGCGGGTTGGCTCCCGCGAGCGTGCTCCTCGAAGCGGCGGCCTTGGCGTTCGTGCAGGGCCCCCTGATGCTCGAAGGGCGCTACGACCTTGGGGTCTTCGGGAATGCTGTGCAGCATCTCATGCTCGACCCGGCGCAGAACAGGGCTCATGGGCATATTTCTATGAAAGCCGTCGCCCCGGCGATCAATCTGATCGGGGATATCACCGCGCCGATCTCGATCACGGCTGTGTATGAGAAAGAGAAGATCACGGGGCTTGTTCAGTATGGGGCGCAGGTGACGGCAGAGCTGAAGTTCAAACACAAGCAGCACGATCGGCGCGACCCGGAGCTGGAGGGCTCGGTCTACGTGCAGAATCTGCGCCTGACGGTGCTCAGCCAGACGGCGTGGACGTTCTCTGGTGAGCTCGTCGCGGCGCTCCACGTGGATCCATAACCAGACTTCGTCTGGACTGTTCGCCTTCGCCGGCCATTGGCCGGCGAAGATGTATGGTCCAGGCGAAGCCTGGTTAAATCCCCATTCTCTTGGCGATGATCTCGTACATCACTTCGGTGGTGCCCGCGCCGATCTTCCACAGTCTTATGTCTCTGTAGAACCGCGCGATGTCGTACTCTTCGATGTAGCCGTAGCCCCCGTGAATTTGCAAGCACTCGTCGGCCACTTCGCAGGCGACGTCGGCGCAGAACGCCTTACACATGGAGACGATCATCGTGGGGTCTTCGCCGACTTCAAAGAGGCGCGCGGCGTGATAGAGCAATTGTCGCGCGGCTTCGAGCTTGGTCTGGAGCTTGGCGAGCTTGTGCCGCGTGATCTGAAACTCCGAGAGCTTCTTGCCAAACAGCTCGCGCTCTTGGGCATAGCGGATCGCGTCTTCGAGGGCCTGCTGCGCCGACGACGTGAACGCCACCGCGGAGACGAACCGCTCGTTCTGCAGCCCTTGCATAATATAATAGAAGCCCTTGTTCTCCTCGCCGATGAGATTTTCGGCGGGCACGGGGCAGTTCTCAAAGAAGAGCTCGCCGGTGTCGGAGGCGTGCATCCCCAGTTTCTTGGGGAGCTTGTGGATGGAGAGCCCTGGGGTGTCTCGCTCCACGAGCAGCATGGAGACCCCGCGATGGCCGGCGCTGGGGTCGGTCTTACAGGCCACGAAGAAGAGGTCAGCGTTGAGGGCGTTGGTGATGAACGTCTTGCTCCCGTTGAGGATGTAGTAGGCGCCCTTCTTTTTCGCAGTCGTACGCATGGCTGCGAGATCGGAGCCGCCGCCGGGCTCGGTGAGGGCGATGGCGCCGACTTTCTCCCCGCGGATCATCGCGGGAAGATATTTCTGTTTGAGGGCTTCGGAGCCGTACTTATAGAGATAGGGCGAGGACATGTCCGTATGCACCAAGACGCTCATGGTCAGGCCGCGGGAGCGGCACCGTCCCAGCTCCTCGCAGAAGACGACGGTGCTCCAGATATCGGCGCCGGCGCCGCCGTATTGTTCGTCGTAGCAGATCCCCAGAAAGCCCAGTTCACCCATTCTTCTGTAGACGTCTTTGGGGAAGATGCCGGCGGCTTCCCACTCGTCCACGTGGGGGTTGAGTTCCTCTTCGACGAAGCGTCGGACGGCCTTGCGGAAGATGCGGTGCTCTTCAGAGAACGGGTAGTCCATAGTACTTTATTATATCCGATCTCACCCTGGGGTTCATCCCTTAGCCCGACTTTGAATCACGGAAGGCACGGAGGAGAACGGAAAGCACGGAATTCAAGCTTCGTCTTGACAAGCTTCGCTTGACGTTCATCGTGCCGCCGGAGGCGGCACGGCGAACGGTCCAGGCGAAGCCTGGCTCACAGATTCTTCACCTCGTTGATGAGCTTGGTGAGGGACTCCTTGGCATCCCCAAAGAGCATCCGCGTCTTCTCGTTGTAGAAGAGCTCGTTCTCGATCCCCGCAAACCCAGGGTTCATGCTGCGCTTGAGCACGATGATATGCTTGGCATGGTCGGCATTGAGAATGGGCATCCCGTAGATCGGGCTGCTCTTATCGTACCGCGCCGCGGGGTTGACCACGTCGTTGGCCCCGATGATCAGCGCGACATCGGCGTTCTGAAACTCGTCGTTGATCTGGTCCATATCGTAGAGCTGATCGTAGGGGACGTTGGCTTCCGCGAGCAAGACGTTCATGTGGCCGGGCATCCGGCCGGCAACAGGGTGGATCGCGTACTTGACGGTCACGCCGCGCTTGGCCAGCTCGTCAGCTAATTGTCTTACGGCGTGTTGGGCTTGGGAGACGGCCATCCCGTAGCCGGGCACGATGATGACCAACTGCGCATAGGCGAGCAAGATCGCGGCCTCGTCGGGCTGGATGGGCCTGACGGTCTTCTTTGTGGCCGTGGCCGTCGCGGAGCTGGCGGCCGTGACCGCCCCGAACGCCCCAAAGAGCACGTTGGTGATCGGGCGGTTCATCGCCCAACACATAATTTGGGTGAGGATGATCCCCGACGCTCCCACGAGCGAGCCCGCAATAATAAGAGCGTTGTTCTTGATGACGAACCCGGCCATCGCCGCCGCGACGCCCGACAGGGCGTTCAAGAAGCAGATGACGACGGGCATGTCCGCCCCGCCGATGGGGATCGTGAACAGAACCCCGAAGACCAACGCCGCGACAGTCAGATAGAGAAAGACCCACGGGTGCCCGAAGCTGGCGACCAGAAAGACCCCGGCGGCGACGATCGTGAGGAAGAATATCAAATTAATAATATTCTGGAACGGGTAGGTGATGGGGCGCTCGTTGACGATCCCCTGGAGCTTCCCTGCGGCGATCATGCTTCCCGAGAGCGTCACTGACCCGACGATCATCGCGAGCATGATCGAGATGGAGACGTCGAGCGTCAGGGCACTGGGGTCGGCAACGTATTTGAAGAACTCGGCGGCCGCGACGAGCGCCGAAGCCCCGCCACCAAAGCCGTTGAAGAGCCCGACCATCTGGGGCATGGCCGTCATCTTCACCGTGTAGGCCATGACTGCCCCAAGCGCCGAACCGATGATCATCCCGATGATGATGACCGAGTAGTCTTTGATCCCCGACACAAACAACGTAGCTATAATAGCCAGGAGCATCCCCAGCGCCGAGAGCATATTGCCCGCGCGGGCCCGCTTGGGCGATTGCAGCCACATCAGCCCGATGACAAAGCACGCCGACGCGATCATGTACGCCAACGCAATGAGCACTTCGCGCAGAGCCATTATTTCTCACCCGGCTTTCGCTTGAACATCTGCAGCATGCGGTCGGTGACCAAGTACCCGCCGACGACGTTGATCATCGCCAAGATGATCGCGATCAGTCCCAAGATCGTCTGCAGAGTGCCCTCTTGTCGTCCGGCGACGATGAGGGCCCCGATGATGGTGATCCCGGAGATCGCGTTGGAGCCGGACATCAGCGGGGTGTGGAGCAGGGGCGGGACTTTGGTAATGACCGCGAAACCCAAGAACATCGCGATCACGAAGATGTAGAGTGCGGCTAAGAGTGCTTCGGTCATAAGACCTCCTTCATCAAAACCTTCCCGTCATGGGTGATGCAGCAGCCCTTGATGATCTCGTCGGTGAAATCGAGATTGAGCTGCTTCTTACCCTCACCCCCGGCCCCTCTCCCCTGTGAGGGAGAGGGGAGAAGGGGTGAGGGGGTAATTAAGAGACTGAGGAAGCTCGCGATGTTGCGCGAGTACATCTGGCTCGCATGATAGCTCATAGTGCTGGGGAGATTGATCGGCCCCACAATGGTCACGCCGTTGACGAACAGCTCTTCCCCAGCTTGGGTGAGCTCGCAGTTGCCGCCCTGCTCGGCGGCTAAGTCTATAATGACCGAGCCGGGCTTCATCGTGGCGACCATCTCCTTGGTGATGAGCAGCGGAGCCCGCTTGCCGGGGACGAGCGCCGTGGTGATCACGACGTCAGCGTCTTTGACGTACTGGGCGATGAGCTCGCGCTCTTTCTGTTTGTGTTCCTCGGAGAGCTCCTTGGCGTAGCCGGATTTGTCCGCGGCTTCTTCTAAAGCTAATCCCACGAACTTGGCGCCCAAGCTCTCCACTTCTTGCTTGACGGCGGGGCGGACGTCGAACGCCTGGACGACTGCGCCCAGGCGCCGCGCGGTGGCGATCGCCTGCAGCCCGGCGACCCCAGCGCCAATGATAAAGACCTTCGCCGGGGTGATCGTCCCCGCGGCGGTCGAGAGCATGGGGAAGAACTTGGGCAGATACTGCGCCGCGAGCAAGACGGCTTTGTACCCCGCGACCGTGCTCTGGGACGAGAGCACGTCCATCGGCTGAGCGCGAGTGATTCTGGGGATCATGTCCATCGCGAAGGCGGTGATCTTCTTCTGGGCGAGCCGCTGCACCAGATCGGGGTTGAGCAGGGGCTGTAAGATCCCGATCAGGACGCTGCCCTCGCGCAGCAGCTCGAGCTCTTCGGGCGAGGGCTTCTGCACTTTGATGAGGATATCGGCCGTACTAAAGAGGGTCTTTCTGTCGGGGATGATCGTTGCGCCGGCGGCTTGGTACTGAGCATCGGGATAAGACGCCCCCACGCCGGCGCCAGCTTCGACCTGGACCTCAAGCCCGGATTTGACTAACCGGGCGACGGTCTCTGGGACTAACGCGACGCGTCGCTCATACGGCGCGGTCTCTTTGGGAACTGCTATCTTCATAAGACCTCCTGTAGTGCGATTCTACGATGTACAACAGCTCTTGACCATAAGCTTCGTCATCTCGCTTTGTGAGCTATGTCATAGCAGGGGGAAGAGCACGAAGATGCTCACGTCCCAGAGGGCGTGCGAGACGATCACCGTGATCAAGTTCTGTTCGCGCTGGTAGAGCCAGCCCCACAAAAGCCCTGCGACGCCTGCGGCTATTATTAATATAAGATTGAGCGTCCAGATGTGTACGAGCGCGTAGAGTGCTGTTGTGACGGGTAGGCCCAGCCGGCGCTGCACAAACCCCCGCCAGAAGATCTCTTCGCTCGGCCCCAGCAGAAAGAACAACAACAGCCCGATAGACAGAAGATCGAGCTGCCCCCGCTTGGCGTAGACGCTCTGAATCTGATCTGCTGCGAAGGGCAAGATCGCCAGCGCTAGCTGCTTGCCGACCCAAAAGATCCCATAGAGCAGAAGAGCCGAAGCGACCCCGATGGCTATATCGCGCGGGCGGGCTCGAAAGAGCTTCCATCGGTCGGGCGTCAGGATGAGCGCGATCGTCGCTAAGAGCGCTGCCGCCAGCGACAGCCGCACCCAGAAGTTCCACACTTCCGTCTGAAACGCGAAGTACCACAGAGCGAACGCCAAGACAATTAGCCCGATGAGCGCGTAGTCTCTGCTCATAGTGGGAAGATTTTCTCCAAGATGAGCCCGACGATGAGCCAGACCCCAAAGAGCGTATCGAGCTGGGCGGTGCGGGCGTCGGCGTCGTTGGGGATCTCGCGCTGCAGCGTCCTGATGAGCCTGAACGCAACAGGGGTGGAGAAGAAGACCAAGAGTCCCCAGGGGCTCAAGATTTTCAGGGCTATCAGGAGAGCTGTAGCAAGATACGCCAAGAGAATAAGCCCTTGATAGAGCACGCGCGTCTTCTGCTGGCCCAGGAGCGTCCCCAGGGTCGCGATCCCTGCGCTGCGGTCGTAGTCAATATCGCGCAGATTATTCGCAAGCAAGACCAGGGCAACGAGCAGCCCAAACGGCACCGAGATGAGTACAGCATCAGGGCTGAGCGAGCCTCGCTGGACGAAGTACGTCCCGCCGACGATCACCGGGCCCCACATGAGGAAGACCGCAAGCTCTCCCAGGGCGAGATATTTGTACTTGATCGGGCCGGCGGTGTAGAAGAAGCTCGCGATCGCCCCGACGAGTATAAACCAGAGCAGCCCTGCGCCCTTCAGTGCTAGTAGCGCAAGCCCAATTATAGCAGCGATCGCATAGAGCCCCGCGCTGACCCAGAGCACCGCCTGCGGGGAGATCAGCCCCTGCACCAACGGGTGAGGACGATAGAGTGTCGTTGGGGCGCCGGGGCGGTCTACCCCGCTCTTATAATCAAAATAATCATTAATAAGATTGGTCGCGCCGTGGACGCAGACCGCGCCGACGAGCGTCAGCAGAAAGAGCCAGACGTCAAAAGCCCCATCGAGGGCCGCTACGGCCCCGCCGACCCCCACGGAGATCGCGGTCATCGTGAACGACCACGGCCGCGTTGCAAGAAACCAAATCTTGAGATTCATCGCTTCTGTTGAGCTTTCTCTAAGACTTTCTTCAGGTCAATCTTGATGTCGAAGATCTGCATCTCGATCATGACGAGCTCTTCGGTGCCGGTGTTGACAAAATCATGCAGCTCGCCTCCGAGCACCCGCACGACCGAGCCCGGCTTGAGGGGGTGCTCGACCCCGTCTAAACGAACGATCCCCGTCCCGGAGATCACATAGAAGATCTGGGGATGGGGATGGCGATGGGCTGGGGAAGTTCCCCCAGGGGCCATCTTGACGAGCATCATCTGGGCGTGGGAGTTGGAGTCGGAGCGCGTCCAGATGGGCTTCTGCCAGATCGTCGGGGAGATCCCCTGCTCCCACGGCATATCACTTAACTGCAGAATCTGTTGATATTCGGCCATGAGCTCTCACCCTGCTGCACAGCGAGGTCCCTCTATGATATAATCTGTTCACAAGGGCTGTCAACTTATGTTCTCGTGGAATCCGCAAAGGCGCGGCCCTATGGCCGTCCCACGCAAGCGCGCAGCGCAGCGGAATGCTTTCTCGGTGAAGCTGCGGCGCTGGGGCATCCTCGGGGGGCTTGCGGCCGCGGCTGTGGGGCTAGGGGGCTGGGCCATCTACGCTGTGTATTTTGCCAAGCCTGGTGTCGCCATCCCCATCCAGCAGCCCAGCGACTATCAGTTACGGCTCGGGGAGACGGTAAGCTATAACTCCGTGCCTCCCACGTCGGGGCCTTACGCGGGAGCTACGACCGATTGGGGGATTCACGATCGTCCCATCCCCAACGAGATCCAAGTACACATGCTGCGGCTTGGGGGGGTATTGGTGCAGTATCGGCCTCGGGAGAGCCCCGTGCTCGATGATCCTGTGGCCGAGGGCCTCAAAAGACTGATTGGGCGGCTGAGGACCGAAAATTTCGAGAGATACTGCAAGGTGATCGTCGCGCCCTATCCGTTGCTGCCCAAGAAGATCGCGCTGACGGCCTGGGGGAGGCTCGACCTCTTCGACGCTCAGGAGATCACCCCGGAGGTCGAGCGGAGGATCGTTCGCTTCTTGGATAGACTGATAGATGCGTATAATCCGGAGCGAGCCCCATGCCCGTAGACAGTTCGGAGTTTGACAACCTCACCCTAACCCTCTCCGCAAGCGGAGAGGGAGGGGGTGAGGTAGAGGGCTAGAGTGAGGTAGGGGTGAGGGCAAATAGAGAGAGAGAAATTATGTTGCGGGAGCTCGTGCGTGCAAGACTGCAAGAAGCCATCCAGCGGCTTTATGGGATCTCCGACCAGATTCCATCGGGACTGATCACCGTACCGGAGAAGCCCGAATTTGGGGATCTCTCCAGCACGGTAGCATTCCATCTTGCCCAGACAAAGTCTGGGCAAGGCGAACAGTCCAGACGAAGTCTGGCCCCAAGACAGATTGCTGAGGAGATCGTCGCTGCCATTGAGCAGAGTCCATTTGAGAGGGTGGAGATTGCCGGGCCGGGGTTCATCAACTTCTTCTTCAAGCCGGAGACGATCCATCAGGCCCTCAGAGAGATCCTCGCGCAGGGGAGCGAGTATGGGAAGCTGAGCGTTGGGCGGGGCAAACGCGCCCAAGTCGAGTTCGTCAGCGCCAACCCCACCGGCCCGCTCACTGTGGGGCACTGCCGCCAAGCGGTGCTCGGCGACGTTATTTCGAGACTCCTCAAGAACGCCGGCTACGACGTGACGCGAGAGTATTACTACAACGACGCCGGACGGCAGATGAAGCTTCTGGGGGAGTCCGTGCGGGCACGCTACGTGGAGCTCCTTGGCAAGCCCTCGAATTTCCCCGAAGATGGCTATCACGGGGAGTATATCTACGAGATCGCCCGGAAGATCGAGCA
>Ga0079995_1039905_pt1 | contig 16192 bp, 14 predicted proteins | sample FaiFalFF_MnMetaG_2_FD_69198 | JGI IMG/M metagenome (GOLD analysis project Ga0079995, IMG submission 69198) | Freshwater microbial communities from Yellowstone National Park, Wyoming, USA - Fairy Falls C (FF_Mn_C) (SPADES assembly) (version 4) | ecosystem: Environmental > Aquatic > Freshwater >...
GCGGCGGCCGCACAAAATACCACCAACCCGCATTCAGAAACTCTTTGCATAAAGCTAGTATAAGAGGGACATTTTGAGCGCCCCTCCTCTGTGGGGCAGGGGCGCTGGGGGCTGGTACCGCCTAAAAAGAAAGTCTGTGCCAGGAAATAGTATAAGACGAAGCTTAGGGCGTTACGATGAGCTTGAGGATCTGGCTCCATTCGGAGTTCATCCGCACCCGAACTGTATAGTAGCCGGCGGGCCATTCGCTGGTGGGCAGCGTGAGAGTCGTCCCCGCAAAGTCCCCTAAGAAGACCCGCTGACCCATGAGATTGAAGACCTCCACCTCATAGACGCCCGGTTCCGATGCTGTCAGAAAAGCATGGCTTTTGGCGGGGTTAGGATGTAGGGTGAAGGTGGGGAGCTTTTTCGTAGTAGTAGCCTGCGCTAAGGATGAGACGAAGCGTCCGCCCAGCACCGGAAACTCAATGTACGAGAGTTTATCGGGGGCCGAGTAAATGGTCTGGAGGTTATTGCGCGGGTAGAGGGTCGTTCCATAGAAGTTATACGGGGTGGCATCGAAGGGACGGCGGCGATAGAAGGTGCCGGGTTCTAATGGGACATTAGGGCAGGCTTGGTAGCGGGGGTAGTTAGTTGCGCTAATCAGGACTTTGATGCGATGGCCTCTGCCCCAGCAGTAAGCGATGGGGAGGGAGCGGAAGCGCCATTGATAGATGGAGTCTGCTATGAGATTATACCAAGGTTTGGAGGTATCTTCACCGCCGTCGGCCCAAGAGGCGGCATACTCCCGAGCACGGGCATTACAGGCGCCTTCAAAGACATAATACTCCCGCCCATCGGGATAGACGTCCAGGATGCGCACCACCACATCGCCATTAGCGGAGTCCGCATACGGCCCCCACAAAGGACGAATAGACTGATACAACTGAATAGTAGAGAACCCCGCAATACAAAGGGATTCTGGCACCGCATCCGAGATGTAGCTAATAAGATCGCTATAGCGTCGTCCATCCACCGTGTAGCGGGCAGGCCGGTCAAGGACCAAAGAACGATAAGCCGGATCGGTAAAGTCCATTTGTCCCTGGCTCAGACGCTGGCGATCCGGTGTATAAACGATCATGTTGGGGCCTCCATGCGTGGGCACAGGGTCCATAGGGTCAGCCACAAAGGAGCGGGGCGGCTCAGGGGCCTGAGGGGGGTGTTCAGAGAGCCGCCCATCCCCATGTAGATACAATCGGAGCTTAGGAAGGCCGGGCAAAGGAAAAGTATCCGCATGATACCAGTAATTCCCCATGTGCGGATTGAGACTATCCGCGACCGGCCCTACTACATAGAAACGTACATTTTTTCGGCCGTTAGGTTTTGTAGCGTCAAACTCGTAAGAGGGGGCTGAGACAGGGGTGCGCGTCGTATCTCCAAAAATGGATACTCCCGTCGCAGGAATATTGATATTCTGGCGGATAGGTGTGCCATTAGCCCCTACTTTGATCTCTATGGGGAAGTTATTAAGCCCTGCGGTGCCATTGAGGAAGTTATAGAAGTCGTAGTAGCCCGTACGGAAGGTATCCGCCGGTACTCGCACATAAAGGTCCTGCCCAAAGGCCTGTCCCAAGTACTGCCAGGCGGTATCAGGCGGCAGCTGGAAGGTCGGCGTCCCAAGGAAATAGCGAAACCACCCTACGACCTCAGAGGTAACCAGTCGGGTAGCCGCCTGAACATTGAGCGAAGAGACGTCTGGGATATTGAAGTCTTCGATGACATTGGGCGGGTAACGATGGTCTCGCCCATCGGGAAGGACTCGCATATCTCCCGTAGAGCGGGTGCCAATGGTCTGATGCGCCCAAGGGCCAATGACCAGCTTTTGATACTTTTTCAGGCTATCGGGGAGGTATTTCATGAGGTATTGCCAGGTCTGGATTTGCCCATCAATGAAGATATCCCACCAGCCTGTGAGATTATAGACAGGCACCTGAATATTTGTATAACGGCTCACGGGCCCGCGCCATTGGGGATTGCCATTTAGGTCTAAGGTAGCATGGCTAATATCCATTATCGCGCGAGCAGGACTATTCGGATAATGAGCTCCATACATGGTGCTCCAAAAGTCTATGCAGACCTCAGCCGCCTGCTGGGAATTTTGAATGGAAGGCCCATAATCTCTAATTGTATGGAGGCTATCGTAGGGATCAGCCGGGCCATTCACCCATCGCCCATAAAACTCTACCTGCCCCCGCAGCCAGCCATCTATAAGCCGCTCCCGAAAAAGCCCATTGTGATGACCTGCACTATGATAAAACTCCCCCGACGCTACAATCGGCAAAAGACACTTAAGACCAGGACGGGAAGGGTCTATCTTATGAGCCGCCGCTAACTGATACTGGGTATTGCCCAGAGCCGAACCTCCAAACATACCTATTTTTCCATTACACCGAAGATTATCGGCGGGCGTGATCTGTCCGTCTCCATCACTATCGTACCGAAGGCTATCCAGAATCCAACGATAAGTATTGTAGCCATCCTCATGGGTATTGGCTTCCTTGGTCGGCGTAATATCCAGCGGATGCCCCATTCCAGGCCCTATATGCGAAACATAAGCGTTCTTATCCCAGCTATCGCTATACATGGGCAAATACACCCCCCACGACCGGTATCGCCCCCGCATATCTTGTTCAATACCTGCGTACCCTAAAAGCGCATATCCCTTACTGAGTTCGGTGCCTCCCTTGTTGTAAGGGGTGCGAGTAAACATTACGGGCAGCGCATAGGGGTCCGGCTGATCAGGGTATACAAAATACTGCGTGCCCGGATAAGCAAACCGAATACGCCGAGTGCCCGTAAGCCCCGGAATGCCCAGTGACCCCAAATCCAAATCTATCGCTGCCGTATCCGAAAATATAGGCAGATTCACGCTGGTGGCTAAGGGAACGCCATCGGGCATACGAACCAGATACTCGGTATGGGATACCAAGTCCGTGAGGTCATCTAATACGCCATTAGGCTGCTGGGCCCACGCTACTACTACGCCCAGGATGAGAGTGAGTCGTCGCATGCCTCAAACATAACACTTTTTTATACTTGCAAGCCCCCGCCCAGAAGGTCGGGCCATCGCCAGAATAAATATTGGGCGGCGGCCAGCGCCCTTTGGACGCTGGCCGCCGCTATGAGGGCGCCCCCGCCCGTAGGGCGGGGGCGCCCATCTCCTCTTCACATTAAGAAAGCCTTGGCCTCAAAATGGTATAGATGATCTCGGTGGTGGAGCCTACCCACCTCGTCAGACCCTGGCAGATTACTCTGCCTCGCGGGTGACGCCGCCCGTGGGAGGTGGGCTGACCTCGGGGAAGCGCCCCCATCCTTTCACAGGGGCGCTCCACGCCCACATGAAACGCACTTGGGAGCCCCCTCCCCCCCTCTCCCGAACATAAAAGCCACCCTTTTCCAAAGCCAACTCAGGATACAACCCCTCACAGGGCCCTAAGGGCGTTAGCCATACCTGAAGGCGCTCCACCTCTATATGCTCTATGAGCTTAGGTTCTATCTGCACAAACGCCTCCCCATCTCTTAGCTCCCCTTCGCCAAAATCCTGAAATAAAAACTCCGGTGCCTCCGGCGCCGTAAGTAAATAACACCGCCCCTGACCATCCTGAATGACCGTATTTACCGTTCCAATCCCGAGTATCTTATAGTTGTTTCCCCCGTCTCGGCAGGCCACCCGACTATACCGAGTCGCATCGCTATTGGTGAAGTAACCACCCATTCGAGGGGTAGTCGTAATAGAGGTCGCTACCCCCATCAGGCCCCGAATGGTACCCTGGGCCACGAAACCCACGGGATTGATGTTTGTGGGAAAGCCTGGGAGACCATTCCCCCGCGCAAAAAAGCCTATCCCCTCCGTAGCCGTAGAACTATACACCCCCGCCACCCCCGGCCCAAGGCCGCCCGTCACTTCCCCATAAATCCCTATGGTGTCTGAACGCGCCGCGAGCGCCCTATCCGAAGCCCCCGTCAGGGAAAGAATATTGACTACATTATTAAGGGGGCTCAAAGCACTCGTCGTATTTATCCATACCAGTCCATCGCTCAAAATACGCATGCGCTCAGTGTTATTGGTACGAAATACCAGGGGCTGATTATCGGTAGTGCCTAAGAAGTTCGTGGAGGCGTTGGTGCCTGTATTCCCTAGGAGGCGCCAGTCAGTGGCATCCTCCTGAAAAGTCAAATTGCCATGTAGGAGGTGCTTAGGGTCTCCCGTGAAGTCTACTTTGCCTAAGACGCCTTGATTAGAGAAGGTACCTATGCTCTTATTGGGGTTGGCTAAGCTCTGGACCCGCAAAAGACCGGGATCACCAGCCCCCATATCAGCCAGATGAAGCCGATGGGTGGGGGAAGTGGTACCAATACCTACATTTTGAGCCCATACGCTCAGGCTGAATATGGTAAGTGCTGCTGCCTGTCGTCGCATAGTTATTTCGGATTTTTAAGTTCTTGTGGGGTGAGGTAGGTTGTTACAGGCTGGAAAGGCGTAAAGTAGCGATGGGGGTTGACTTCTGGCAGGCGTTCGTTGGCGTAACTGCTGCGGGCCTGGAGAAGGTAGGAGACCCGAAGAGGATGGGTAGGGGCTTTTTCCGCCTCCACGAAAAAGCCCTCTGGAGTGATCTGAGTCACAGAAACCTTGATAGGCCCCCACGGCTGAAGGTAGATACTATAAGGTGGAAGGATATGCTGAGCTAATAAGGAGTCAAATGGAATAAATGCCTTTTGGCTGGTGAGGAGGAAGTCGCCTTGGTCTCAGAAGAGCGCTTCTGGGGCCTCAGGGCAGAAGAGGGTGTGATAGCGGCCGCTTTGAGGGTCTCGGATGTTGGTAGAAGCGGTGCCAGCGCCATGGATTTTGCGGGCATTTCCGCTTTCTTGTCCTGCGATATACACCCAGTTATATTGTGCCACTACCATCTCTTACGGCGAAGGCGCCGCCGGCTCGGCTATCGCTGTTAGCGGCGGTGAAAGCCCCTACTACGCCGGCCTCAGGAGCTACGCCATATGCGCCCCCACCATCTGTGGGCATAGTACTGGGAAGGGTCGCATTTCCGCCAATGCCGATAGCTCCCCAGCCATCGGTAGCTGTGTTGATACCTCCCACGGCAGGGCCGCTCCCCCCGCCGCTTGTGCCCCGCACCGCCGGCCGATCACCGCCAGTTACCTGCCCATATACAGCTATCCAGCCAGAGGGGGCTTCCACAGAGACCTGAGCGTTATTCAGAGTGGAGGTGGTGTTTTGCCCTACCCAGTGGCGCCCATCGCTGGCTAAAATCCGCCACCGTGTGGTCGCATTTACCCCAATCCGAAAGTCTTGCGCATCCATCGTCCCGACAAAGTGCGTACTGGGATTCGTGCCACTATTGCCTGTGATCTTCCAGTCGCTTACATCTGCCCCCCATGTCCCATCCCCCCGCAAAATTTGCGTAGCACTGGTAGGGTCCGTAAACCGTCCCAAAACCCCCGTGCTACTTGTCTGGGCCAGCGAAGTCCCTGGGCCAGAAAGGTCCTGTACGCGTAGGGTGCCCGTTCCCAGATGCAGCCGATGCGTGGGACTACTGGTTCCGATACCCACATTCGTCTGCGCCCATAGCAAGCCGTATATAATGAATCCGTATCGCATAAGCCGATTCATTTCAGAAGCTCTTCAGGTACTTCGGGTAACCGCACGCCCACATGGCGGGAGAGACGCAGGCCATCAGGGGAGTAGGTGTCATTGCGATGAGCCACAATCCAGTAGGAGACGGGGATGGTTTCCGTGGGGTCGGTAGAACGTATCCGAAAGCCATGGCGGCTACGATCCGTCACATAGAGGGTTCCCTTAGGGGGGGCCATCGGCTGTACAAATACCAGCAAGGGATACGTTTCATCCACATAGAGGTTGAAGCTGAGGGCGGGGTCTATGGGGACATAAACTTCCCCGTTGGTGAGCTGGGCCGTACCCCGATCCATAAAGAGGATTTCGGGGGCTTCGGGGCAAGCCATCGCATGTAAGCGCCCTTGCGCATCTGCAATGACCGTAGAAGTGGAAGGACCGGAATCAGAACCTCCCACATTCAGGCCATAGATTTTGTATTGCGTGCCGCTCACGAAGGCAGAGACGAGAGAGCGAATGGTACTGGTGTTACCTGGGGCTTCAAAGCGGCCAGCGGCCCGATCGCCGGAGGTATTTTCTGCATAGGCAGCGATGCCATAGTTCTGGCCTGTGCCTGCAATTCCGGGCCCCAGGTTGTAATGGACAAAGTCCAAAACCCCCACCATACCCACCAGCCCTACGCCTGTGGATGAGGTAGCTCGTCCCACTACACCTGCGCGATTCGCTCCCCCTGTCGTGGCTATCCCTAAGACTACACTCACCCCATTGGAGGAGGCTTTGTAGCCATAAATAGCCCGATTCGTATTGCCCCCCTGCACTTGAAGGACAGCTCGGTTACTAAGGGGAGTAGTCGTCCCTATAAGGATCCGCCCATCCACGAAAAACCGCATGCGCTCCGTATTGTTGGTGCGGATATGAAATTGCGTGGCATCAGCAGTGCCCAGGTAGTTGACGCTGGGGTCTGTTCCGGAGTTGCCTAAGAGTTTCCAGTCGCCGGGGTCGGGTCCCCAGGTTCCATCCCCCCGCAAAAAGTCCGAGGCGGAGCCCGTGAAGTCTATCCGATAGGTAACGCCCTGCTCGTTTAATCCCACCAACGCATTTCCTGTGCCGCTAAGCCCCTCCACCCGAACCGCCCCACCACTAACGTGCAGGGTATGCGTCGGCGTACTTGTTCCAATACCTACATTCTGGGCCCAAAGGCCTACCACCAACCCCCATAAGCATCTCCAAGTGGGCATGGGGCAAAGATAACAATCTTTGTATTAGTATTAATCTCCCATGTGATGGCCCAAAAAGTTTATTTTGCAAAAAGCAAAGTTATCCTCGGAGTAGAGCCTTTACAAACTTCGGAGCCTCAAAAGGCAGGAGGTCTTCGGGCCCCTCCCCCACGCCGATGAATCGGATAGGCAGGCTGGTTTCTTCTACGAGGGCAAACGCTACGCCTCCTTTGGCGGTGCCGTCCAGCTTCGTGAGGATGATGCCAGTGCAGGCCGTAGCTTCCATGAAGACCTGGGCTTGGCGGAGGGCATTTTGGCCGGTGGTAGCATCTAAGACGAGTAGCACTTCGTGGGGGGCACCGGGGAGAGCTTTGCCTATGACCCGATACACCTTGCTTAGCTCGCGCATGAGGGGCTCTTTGGTATGCAGACGCCCCGCCGTGTCAATGAGCACCACATCAGCTTCCATTTGCAGGGCCTTTTGGATGGTTTCATAAGCGACGGCGCCGGGGTCTGCTCCCATGCCTTTTTCTACTAAGGGGATATGGAACTTTTCGGCCCAGTGCCGCAGCTGGGAGATAGCCGCCGCCCGAAAGGTATCAGCCGCTCCTATGACCACCTTCTGCCCTTCCCGAGCAAAGCGCGCCGCTAACTTCGCTAAGGAAGTGGTCTTCCCCACCCCATTCACCCCTACCAAAAGTATCACATAGGGCTTCCCCTCTTTCGGCACAAACGGCCGCTCCAACCGAGCTACCAGAATCCGCTCCAAGCGATCCAACAGCCCCTCATTTTCCCGAAGCGGCTCTCTTTGGAGGCTCCTTTCTAACTCAAGGAGGATATTTTCGGTCGCTTTTGGTCCTACATCGGCTAAGAGGAGCGTCTCTTCTAAGCTTTCGCGAGTTTCGGCATCCAGAGCTTTTCGGCCGGTAAAGAGGTTTTTCAAGCGATCCCAGAAGGAGCGACGGGTTTTTTCCAGGCCTTTTTGCAGGGAGGTATCGGCCGGGGTCACCGTAGAGGTGGGAGCCGCTGAAGCCTCCGGTTTTTTGCCGCGTAGCCAGTCCAAAAGCCCCATACTATCGCTCAACGGTTTGCCAGTGGTGGAGGTGTTCGTAAGCCGTAAGGTCCGATGTGAGGGGACAGACCGACACATACCCCTTTTCTAAGGCCCAGAGGTCGGTATCTGGCGCCACATCATCGCTCTCAAACCGCCCCACCATCCAGTAGTAAGGCTGACCGTACGGGTCTATCCGCTGCTCAAACTGCTCCACAAATCGCCCCTTCGCCTGACGCGTAAGCCGAATCCCTCGTATCTCCGAAAGAGGCAGATTCGGAATATTCACATTCAAAGGTATGTGCGGCGGAAAAGGCATAGCCAGGTACAAGAGTATCACCTCGCGCACGATCGCCTGCGCCGCCGTAAAATCCGCTTCCATGCTGTAATTGAGTAGCGAAAAGCCTATAGAGGGGATATGCTCAAAAGCCCCTTCCATGGCCGCCGACAGGGTCCCCGAATAAAAGGCACTAATAGAGAAGTTAGCCCCGTGGTTGATACCGGAAAGGAGAAGGTTGGGCCGCAGGCCCAGAACCCCCGTAGCGAGCTTCACACAGTCGGCGGGCGTCCCACTACAGGCCCAGGTCGGAACCCCCTCCCCAAAAGCCTGCGAAGGATAAAGGCGCAACGGCACCCCAATACTCACCGCATGTCCCATGCCGCTCTGCGGACGATCCGGCGCCACTACATACACTTTCCCAAACTCCTGAGCTACCTCTACCAAAGCTCGCAGCCCCCGCGCGGTAATCCCATCATCGTTACACACCAGGATCTCCATCCCGCCCCTAAGGTACCGAAAATCTCTCCAACCCACACCCTACAAAGCTACCCCCCAGCGCCTCTCCCTACATGCACACAAAACCCCCTATCTTTGTTCTAACAAGACACCCATATGGAAAATCCCAAGCGCCCCTCTCGAGGGTCAGGAATCAACCTTTACTGGCTCTACCTGATTCTCTTTGGGCTGATTGTAACCTCTTTTTTTATTGTGCCGGAGCAGCAATCTACTGTACCTATCACCTACTTAGAGTTTCAGGAATGGGTAGAGCGGCGCTTAGTAGATAAAGTCGTCATCGTCAATAAAGAAGTCGCCGAAGTTTATCTTACGCCGGAGGCTCGGGAGCTGGCAGAGATTCAGCATCGGCAGCGGCGAAGGATTTGGGGGGTAGCCCCCTTTACTTTTCGGGTTGTCTCCGCGGAAAAGTTAGAAGAATATCTTCAGCAAAAGCGTTTGCCGTACTATGTGGTGGAGCGGACAGACTATTTTCTGGTGATCTTGCAATATGTTTTGCCCATAGCGGTGCTGATTGGTTTGTGGGTATTTTTTATTCAGCGGATGGGGGGTCGGGGGGGTGCAAGCGGCGGTCCTACGGGAATATTTTCCATTGGACGCAGCCGGGCGGCTTTGTTTGAGGGCGGAAATAAAGTGAATGTTACCTTTGCGGATGTAGCAGGCCTGGAAGAAGCCAAGCAGGAAGTTCAAGAAATCGTTGAGTTTCTCAAAAATCCTCAGAAGTTTACCCGATTGGGTGGAAAAATTCCCAAAGGCGTCCTGTTAGTAGGACCTCCGGGCACAGGAAAGACGCTTTTAGCCAAAGCTGTGGCTGGCGAAGCCGGTGTGCCGTTTTTCAGCATTAGTGGGTCGGACTTTGTAGAGATGTTTGTGGGGGTAGGGGCTGCGCGGGTGCGTGATCTTTTTCGGCAGGCCAAAGAGAAAGCCCCCTGTATCATCTTCATTGATGAAATAGATGCGGTGGGGCGGGTGCGCAGCCGGACCTCGGTGCCTATATCTAACGACGAGCGCGAAAACACCCTCAACCAGCTGCTTGTGGAAATGGACGGATTCAACACCGATGCGGGCATCATCGTCATGGCCGCTACAAACCGCCCAGACATCTTAGACCCCGCTTTACTTCGGCCAGGACGATTTGATCGTACGATCATGATTGACAGGCCGGATGTAAAGGAGCGAGAAGCCATCTTCCGAGTTCATATCAAAAACCTTCTCATAGCACCCGACGTAGATGTGCATAAGTTAGCGCTTCAGACGCCGGGTTTTGTGGGGGCGGACATTGCGAATGTATGCAACGAGGCGGCCCTCATTGCGGCGCGCAAGGAGCGCCCTGCTATTACGATGGCCGACTTCCAGGAGGCTATAGATAAAGTGATTGGCGGTATAGAACGACGCAGCAAAGTAATTTCCCCCGAAGAGCGTAAGATTGTTGCTTATCACGAGTCGGGACATGCCATTGCAGGATGGTTTCTTCCGCATGCGGACCCCTTAGTAAAGGTCTCTATTATCCCTCGGGGAATTGCGGCCTTAGGATATGCTCAGTACATGCCCAAAGAGCAGTACCTTTACACGAAGTCCCAGCTTCTGGATGTGCTGAGTATGACCTTGGCTGGCCGAGCGGCAGAGGAGATCGTCTTTGGGGATATTTCTACGGGGGCTCAAAATGACCTTGAGCGGGCTACCCAGCTGGCCTTCGCCATGGTAACGCAGTATGGCATGTCGCGCTTAGGACACATCGCCTTCCGCCCGCACGCAGAAGAGTTTAGCCTGCAAAAACCCTACTCCGAAGAAACCGCCCGGCTCATTGATGCCGAAGTGCAGCATATTCTGCAATCTTCTTACGAGCGAGTCAAACAGCTCTTGCAAGAGAAACTCTCTCTCTTACAAGCGTTGGCGGAAAAGCTCCTGGAAAAAGAAGTGCTCTATCAGGAGGAAGTGGAGGCTATTTTAGGGCCTCGCCCCTCAAAGTCGGCGTTGGAGCCAGCGGCCAGCCCTTCATGAGGTCGTACGCGCCCCTTTATCCGGAGGATCGCCCACCGGGTAAGAAGCTGTTTTTAGTCAGTGATTTGCACTTAGGGGTGCCCTCGGCAGAGGAGAGTCGGGCACGGGAGAAGCATTTTATCAGCTGGCTTCGGGAGGTAGCTCCCACCGCCGCCGCTATCTACCTACTGGGGGATGTGTGGGACTTTTGGTTTGAGTATCGGCGGTGCGTCCCTAAGGGGAGTGTGCGGCTGCTGGGAGTTTTAGCTGAGCTGAGCGATGCAGGCCTGCCGATTTACTTTATGCGTGGCAATCATGATCAGTGGCTAATGGGGTACCTTCAAGAGGAGGTAGGGTTGCGCCTCTTACCCGATCCTTATTTAGCCACTTATAAGGGTCTGCGGTTTTTCCTTTCGCATGGACACCGGCTGGGCCCCCTCCCCCTCCTGGACAAAGTCGCTAACTGGATGATGGGTAATCCCCTGCTGCAAACGCTCTACCGATACTTATTTCATCCTGATGTAGGGCTGTGGCTGGGGCGGTTTTTATCGGGCCGCAGCCGAAAAGCCCACCACCCCTTAGACTATACGGACTTAGGTGAGCAGGAATACTTTTATCAATATGTCCAACAGGCTGTTCAGAACGGCACCGCCTGCGACTGGTATATCTTTGCCCACCGACACCTGCCCACTGTCCGGCAGATAGCCCACACCCGCTATGTGGTTTTAGGGGAGTGGATAGAACGCTATACCTACTTGGAGATAGCGGGAGAAAGCTGGGCTCTCCGCCAATACCAGGAGCCCGGGAAAGAAGCCGTCCTATTTTCTGGGCTATTGTCCGATGCGGTGGTGGCTGTGTAGTGGAGGGCTTTTGTGGGCGCAGGTAGCTGTTTTGCCCTGTGCACCCACCCTCATCGCCGTAGATGAAATCGGGCATGTGTATGCCTGGTGCAGCGCCGAAAAGTCGCTCCTCAAAGTATGGGCTCCCCAATACGACTCCATTACTCGGGTGGGAGGCGGCCCCGGCGCCAGGGAGGGCTTCCTAGACATCCGCAGTTTAGCACCCGTCGGTAACCAACAGCTGTATGTGCTGGATGTTGGACAGCAAGCGCTTTTGCTATTAGGGACGAACTTACAGGTCCTACAAAAGGTACGATTTGAGGAGATGGCACCGGAATTGTGGCAGGGCTTTCCCAGCGAGCTTACGGTGATGCCGGGGGGGGATTTATTGGTGGCTTTGCGGGAGACGCAGGAAGTGATTCGGATAGATGCTTTTGGGCGGATGCTCGTGCGGTTTGGGGGGAAAGTTACGGGTCCCGCGGCTCTGGTGCGTATTCGTGCCCTCCAAGCGGGTAATGACTTGGTGATTGTGTTAGACGAGGGTTATCAGCTGAAAGTCTATGACGCGTGGGGCACGCTCCTGCACAGCTGGCCCCTACCTAAGGAAACGCAGTTTTGGGCCATAGGACGAGGTAATATCCTCTGGCAGGCAAGTGGCATCTGGACTTATATACCCGATGTGCAGCACCCTGAAAAACGATATTTTCTCTCCGGATTGCCGGAGGGGATCCCGGGGAGTGGTTACCTTACGGAAAAGCAGTTTTACTATACTATGGGGCGGGGGCTATTTGTGTTTCACCTACCTTGAGGCGAAGGAGGTACGGCGCCGCATAACTGCCTACATAGATGTAGGGACCTATGGGACGAGCCACGCTGGCGGTGGGATAGTCTGGGGAGGGACTTTTATAGAGGGTGCGGGTCAAAAAGTTTCCATCGGGCAGGCGCTCTATTTCTACGATCATCCACTTGTCTGCTTTGCTTCCGAAAGCTAAGCTGCGCGCCCATCGGGTCAGGCTCGGATGGCAGACGACCCATACTCGGTTGGGTGCCAGAACTGTCAGGTTATCGGGATAGCCGGGCAGTCGGATGCGCCGGCTATACACCAGCTGATGCGGCCCTCCCACCTCTTGATAGACCCAGATAGCCTTCCGAAATGCCACACTTACCCACCATTCCCTCTCTTCGGGAAAGTGCGCCAGACTACTGGCATAGGGAATGCCGTCTACGACCTTTACACAAGAGTCCCCTTCACAATAGAGGAGGTTACTACGGACCCGCCGCACCAAAAAACCCGCTACGAGCCGCCAGCGGGCCCGATGCGACCGATCATTGGCCACCATGAAACGCATGGAGTCCAGCGGCCATATAGCCTGAAGCGACACAAAACCCGGATGGACCCACCGCCGCGGCGCCTCCAAAGTAGAACCATTCCACCGAAAGCGCCAAACTTCATTAGGAATGTCCTTTTTGCCATGGAAAAACCACAAGTAAGGCTCCCGATAAGCTAAGTCAAACGGATGCCAGTGCCCCGGCGGCGTAATATCCCTCAAAAAAGGCACTTCCTGCGTCGCATCCCAATAGTAAAGCACGCCCTGAATCCCCGTATCCCGCCGAGCTAAAGCCCGATTATACGAAAATGCAAAAAGATAAGGGTAGGTCGGAGCTAAATTTTCGCACCCCGGCAAAGCCAGGGTACTATCCCACTCCCAGCTCTGCGCCCTTAAGGATAGAGCGACTTGGATTGCTGCCAATAAGCATCTAACTCTTCCAGGTCGCATTCCGCAAAAGTCTTTTGGGCTTCTTTGAGGCGCTTTTCTATGTATTGGAAACGTTTTTCAAACTTCTGGTTGGTTTGGTGCAGGGCGCGTTCGGGGTCTATGCCGAGGTGGCGTCCGAGATTCACCAGCACGAAAAGGACATCTCCCAGTTCTGCCGCCGCCTCTGAAAGCCGGTTCGCCTCAATGGCTCGTTGGAGTTCGGCAAGCTCCTCTTTTAGCTTCTCGGTAAGGCCTTGAAGGGAGGCCCAGTCAAAGCCTACAGCAGCGGCTTTTTCTTGGAGGCGATAAGCTTTGAGCAGGGGCGGCAAGCGCTCAGGCAAACCTCCTATCACAGACCGCTCGGATTGAGCGGCCTTGAGCTTTTCCCATTGCGCTAAAACCGCCTTCGCGTCCGAGGCCTGGGCTTGCCCATACACATGCGGATGCCGAGCTATCAGCTTTTGATTGAGCCGCTCCACCACCGTATCTATGGAAAAACGCCCTTCCTCCTCCCCCATCCGCGCATAGAAAAATACATGTAGCAGCACATCTCCCAGTTCTTCTACTATTTCGGCGTCCTCACCCCTTAAAATCGCCTCAATAAGCTCGTAAGCCTCCTCAATGGTTAGGGGGACCAAGCTATGAAAGGTCTGCGCTTTATCCCAAGGACACCGCTCTCGCAGCTCCGCCACAATTTGCCGCAGCCGATCTATACTTTCCACCCTCGCAAAAGTACGCCATAAAGTACCTAACTTTGCTTCGTGTCAGTACAGGAAGCTCTTGAGCAGATAGAAGCGGCGCAAAAGGAAGGCCAAACGCCTGAGCAGCTTTTGAGCCTCATAGAGTCTTTGCATGCCTCGTTTTTAGAAGGCGATCCAGAAGAGCGAGCCGCCTTTGAGGAGGCCCTTTTGACCGTAGCGGATGGGCTTTATCTGCCGCATCTTTTTTGGATGTATTTGGCGGGCTTTTTAGAAGATCGGGAAGCCTATCGCCCTTCGTTGGAAGCCCTTTTGCGGACCTTCGCCACCCTCCCCCCCAACCCCATCGCCGAAGAAAACCTCCGACTCCTTCTCTACGTCTATTTCTCAGAGGAAGAGCCCTTTCACCTGGAGCGGCTCTGGCACCTCCTTGCGCAAGAAGCTACCCCCGAAAAGCTGGCTTACTTCCAGCGCGTCAAGACCCTCACCGAACGCAATCCCCTAACCGTACGCATCTTCCGGGAAAAGTTCCGCCTATTAGGGCCGTTCTTCCCTAACTTTGACCACCTCCGCTTGCCTCTACCACAAGTACGCTCCCTCATCCAAACCCCTTCTGTATGAAGGTCTTACCAGGACCCTACTTGATTGGCATCAGCAGTGGCGCCATAGGAGGCGCGCTCCTGCGATACCTCATTCAGCGAATAGGTAACCTCGCATTCACAAACCCTTACGGCACCCTAATAGTAAATATCTTGGGCAGTTTCATCTTAGGACTTGTCGCAGGGTTCTTCTCCAATCGAGTCCATTCTGTCTGGTATTATACGATTGCTACCGGCTTTTGTGGGAGCTTTACTACTTTTTCTTCCATTAGCCTGGAAGTTTTTGAGATGCTTCGCATGGGGGACTACGTTCGAGCGCTCATTTATGTGGGGATTTCGCTGATATCAGGTCTTTTGGCTGTAGGGGTAGGCTGGTGGCTCGGCATGCAAATCCGATAAGCTTATACTAACTTTCTTTTCGGGCGGTACCGGCCGGCGTAAGAGGCTGGCGCCGCCCCAATCCCCCTCTTCCCATTCAGAAATCCTTTGCTGAAAACCTGGTACTAAGACAAACCCCGTCGCTTAAGCCAAGCCACATTCTCTATTCCAGTGGTCTGGGGAAACATATCAAACGGCTGTACTTCCTGCACCTCATAAACCTCTCTTAGGAGCGCTATGTCCCGGGCCTGCGTTGCTGGATGACAGCTCACATAAAAGACATGCGCAAAGGGGGTTTCTCGGAGCCGTTTGAGGAAGGAGGGATGGAGCCCTTCTCGGGGAGGGTCTACAATCGCTACGCTATCCGGAGGGACCTCCTCGCCCAGCCAGACCTTTTCTAAGGCACCCGCTCGCCCCACAAAGTCCGTCTCCGGGTAAAAATGCTGATTTCGGGCAAAGTTTTCCCGCGCTCGCTCCACAGCCGATTCCAGCTTCTCAATCAGCACTAATCGCTTCGTCCGCTCTGCTACACTAATCCCTAAGAACCCCACACCGCCATATAGATCGTATAGGACTGGGGTTTCGGGCACTCGGGCTTTGAGCCAGGTGACGAGGGCCTCCGCTTGCGCGAGATTCACTTGAAAAAAGTCAAGAGGCCCCACCCCAAACTTCCGCCCTGCCACCTCATATACCAGCTCCAAGCTCCCCCATAGCCGCTGCGGCACTAGGTCAAATAGACTATCATTGCGCTTGGGATTGTAGAAGTAGCCTGCTCCTCGAAGACCGGCAAGGGCTTGCAAGGGTGAGAGCAGGGCTTCGGCCCAGTCTGGGCGGTCTTGCGAGAGGCTCACCAGAACGATGTAGCTTTCTTGGGTGCCGCGAATGAGGAGCTCACGCCAAACACCTTCGTGTCTTTGCGGATCATAGGGGGGTAGCTCCAAACGCTGAGCCTGCGCTTGCACCAAGCGACGAACCTCCTCAAAGGCTGGCGGCACCAGCTGACACACCTCTGGAGCTATCACTCGCCGAAAGTCCCCCCGCGGATGAAACCCCACTACCACCTCACCAGCCGGCCCCCAGCCAAAAGCATACTCTACCTTGTTGCGATACTGCCACGGCAAGGGCGCAGGGTGCACCGGCGGCACCTCCATTGTAACCCCCCCAATATGCCTAAGCTGGGCCTCCACAAAACGCCGCTTCACCTCCAGCTGATGCGCATAAGTCATCATTTGCCACCGGCACCCCCCACATACA
>Ga0079995_1078191_pt1 | contig 16190 bp, 12 predicted proteins | sample FaiFalFF_MnMetaG_2_FD_69198 | JGI IMG/M metagenome (GOLD analysis project Ga0079995, IMG submission 69198) | Freshwater microbial communities from Yellowstone National Park, Wyoming, USA - Fairy Falls C (FF_Mn_C) (SPADES assembly) (version 4) | ecosystem: Environmental > Aquatic > Freshwater >...
GGCGCCACCCACCCCATCAATGAAAGCCCAGAGCACGCTGATCTTGGCCGTCTCGCCAGCCGCTGCCTCCTTGAAGAACTCCTTCACCCCGTCGCCGTTCGTATCGACTCCCCCATGCTCCTCCGCATCCCAGGTGTTGAACGCATTTACAACGGCCTGCCTCGCAAGGTTCAAATCGTTCGCTGTGCCAGGGGAACCATCGCCGTCGACGTCTCCGGAGCCACTGGGATCTATTTTGTAGGTCACAGGGAATTCTGTCCATTTGATCCCACGTATGGTCTTGAAGCTTTCCGAGTCCCTGCAGGGTGCTGGGTCAGGGGCCGTCGGACCCGTATGTGTAGGCCTGAAGTAGTCGACAAAGATAATGACATCGGTGTCCGGGGCGGCGAAGACAAGTGGGCCGTTGAAGACAAGGAGTAGGGCGAGGAAAGCCGTGACCAGCAGCCCCCTAAGTCTGCTATCCTCCATCGAGAAACTGTTGTGGCCTGGCTATTTATGCCTTCTCACACAGCATCGGCTTACAAGATACATCGATCTAGCGAAAGATTCACGCGCAGAAGAGCTTCGGAATCTTAAACGTGAGATAGGTATAGCTTCCTATGTCTTTGAGAATTTTAGCGTCTCTCCTCTCGAGCCGTTGGCCAACTAGGGTTACCCAACAACCCTTTCCACCCTAGGATTTCAAGGGTCTTCCGGCTGGTTAGCTTCACCTCTAAGCATCTTTATCTTTCCGTCAACCCCCCACCACCAACGGACATATCTCAGCGCCCACCTGCTTCCTGCTAGATAGGCAAGGGCCACAACGATGAAGAATACCCCACCGGCCAAATTCATGATTGGAAGCCATATACCATACCTGAGCGAAGTCATGGAGAAACCTATGAGGCTCGTGCCCAAGAACCAGAGACCCAGGAGAGCCAAGACAAGAGCTTTCCACATACGCCTCACGGGTTCGGTGACCATGGATGTATTCTTCAGCTAACCGCCTTTAATCTGTTAGGGTCATTGGCCGCGGAGTAGGCAACGAGGATATGGGTTGATCGCACACATGGCTGCAATCTACCAAGATTTGTGAGAAGTGGGCAGGGCACAGGGAGAGCAACGGAAATGATTCATGACAAGAATCCAACGTACCACCTCTATGTGACAGTCAAATGTTTACTCTTATTTTATTTACTAATTCTTCCCGTTTCCTCTCTTTGTTTCAACTAATCTGTCGTTGGCAGGCATTTTTAATCTTAGGAGGACATGGAGATGAAATAGAGTTTCGTCAACCCACCCTTCATTACTCTGAGCCGTGTTGATTCCATCAAGTCCCCACCTGACCACTATAGCAGGAGACCAGCTGTGCTCCTCCGAACACAATGAACAACTAAATGCTTCGTTGAAAGACCCTTGGCGAAGACGGCAATATACCTACATTCAAACCCTTCAAACCTCTACGCTTTTCAATTAGATTTTTTATCCATAATAAAAACAAAACAAGTACGAGCTTAAACAGTTTAATATTAGCTTAAGAAGGGAGGTTGCCCAAGTGGGCACGATATCCCATCTAGAATGTAGAGAGTGCCATAGACAATATCCGGCCGAGAGGCTCTACTTCTGCCCCAGCTGCTTCGCACCCCTGGATGTAAAATATAGGTACGATGGGGTGAGGTGGACTCGAAGCCTTTTCCAAAACGCCCCCAGGAGCCTTTGGAGATACCTCGACCTCCTACCCATCGAGGATGAGAGCAAGGTAGTCGACATCGGAGCGGGCTTCACACCCTTGATAAAAGCGACCCGCCTCGGGCAGGAGCTGGGATTAAGAAACCTGTACATAAAGAACGATACGGTAAACCCCACCTTCTCATTCAAGGACAGACCCGCCGCTGTGGGTGTGTCGAAGGCGCTGGAGTTCGGGTTGAAGGCCGTTGGCTGCGCGTCCACGGGCAACCTGGCGGCCGCAACAGCTGCGTATGCTGCCAGGGCTGGTCTGAGATGCTACATATTCATACCCAGGGAGGTTGAGCCCGAAAAGATCGCCCACGCCCAGATCTACTCACCAACCATCATACAGGTGAACGGGAGCTACGACGCGGCGAACAGGCTCGCAGCCCAGGCGGCGGAAGCCTATGATGTGGGCGTTGTGAACATAAACCTGCGCACCTACTATGTGGAGGGCTCCAAGACCCTGGGCTTCGAGATAGCGGAGCAGCTCGGCTGGCAGACGCCGGACCACATAGTAGCGCCCGTGGGCAGCGGCGCCCTGCTACACGCAGTATCCAAGGGGCTGGAGGAGCTGGAGCAGATAGGTTTGATAGGGTCATCGAGGGTGAAGTTCACCGCAGCGCAGGGGGAGGGTTGCGCACCCATCGTTGAAGCCTTCAGGAGAGGCTCCGATACCGTAGAGCCGGTTGAGCACCCCAAAACCCTGGCGAAGAGCCTCGCCATCGGGGAGCCCGGCGACGGCATATACGTGCTCAGGAAGCTGAGGGAGTGTGGGGGATACGCGGAACAGGTGAGCGACCCGGAGATCGTCGAAGGCATAAGGCTGCTGGCCAAGACCGAGGGGATATTCTCGGAGCCAGCGGGCGGTGTGGTGATAGGCGCGCTGAAGAGGCTCGTCGAAGCCGGCAAAGTCGACTCCGATGAAACCATCGTATGCCTGATCACAGGCAGCGGGCTAAAAGCAACAGATTCACTAATACCGTACCTACCCAGACCATTGACTACAGAGCCCGAGCTGGGGCAAGTAGCCCAAATCATAGGGAGGTGATAGAATTGCCTGAAGTAACCGTCACCCTACCAGCATCACTGGCATCAGCATTGGGTGTAAGCAGAGAGCTCAAGATCGAGGCGCAGAACCTACGCGAGCTGATAAGAGCCCTAGGCGAGAGATGCGGCACAACCCTAACCCAGAGGCTGCTCAGCCGGGAAGGCGGACTCAACCCCTTCGTCAACATCTACGTAAACGGTAGAAACGTAAGATTCACAGGGGGGCTGGAGACACCCCTCAAGGAAGGCGACGAAATCCTCATTATACCAGCCATCGCAGGGGGCTAAATAAACGAGAAAACCCCGTTTATCCAAATGGGTTTACAAGGTATACAAGCTGTTCGCTCAAGCTAGTTTGCAACCTCACTCTCAAGATGTGCATCCTACCGTCAAGCCGTCCAAGAAGCCTTCGAAGTATGAAGCCGGCTATGTAACAGGGATGTCCACATCCATACCTCATGACAACTCTGGGATCACCAAGTCTACGCAGAATTGAGCGACCTTCAGAAACTCCTCAGGACGGGTGAGGGGGGCCAATATGAAGTATCTCGCCCCCGCCTCGACGTACTTCTCAAGGACCCCGACGCAGTCCTCGGGGGTGCCGAGGGGTATGCCCAGCCGCTCCCTCAGCCGCTCCAGCCCGATGTCGAGCTGCAACGCCTTCGACAGGACCTGGGCCGCCTTGGCCCTAGTCAGGGGAACCCTCGCGAAGTGGTGCTCCGGATACTCGTTGAACACATAAACCACCTTGGCCGGGACCTCGAACAAGCTGCGGGCCTGCTCGATCTCTGGGGCCACGCCTATGTAGGTGAACAGGCCCTTCGTGATCGCTTCCGGGTCCCTGCCCAAGGCCCGGGCATGGGCCTCCAGTGTCATGAGCTGGTCCCGGTACACATCGGGGCCTCGGGCGATGGGGATCCACCCGTCCCCCAGCTGGGCCGCGAGCCTTACCGTGCGAGGGGAGTTGGCCCCAAACCAAATGGGTGGATGGGGCTTTTGGAAGGGCTTGAGGTCGAGGACAGCCTCCCGAAGCTTGAAGTGCTTCCCGTGAAAGCTCACCTCCTCCTGGGTCCAGAGCGCCTTTATCACCTGGACAGCCTCTTCCAACCTGGAGACGGGGCTAGACCACTCCACGCCGAAGGGGTCGAGGTTCATGGACTCCCCGGGGCCCAGGCCCAGGATCACCCTCCCCCGGGAGAGATGGTCCACGGTGGCCACGATCTGGGCCAGCGTCTCCGGGTGCCTCCTATGCGGGTCGGAGACACACGTGCCCAGCCCGATCCTGCTCGTCTTGACCGCCAGGGCTGCCAGCGTGCTCCACGCATCCACGGCGGCAAACCTCCTCACGCCAAAGGCCACCACGTGGTCCGCCAACCATAGAGCATCCAACCCAGACTGCTCGCAGAGCTCGGCCGCCTGGAAGATGAGCTCGGGAGGGTAGAGGTTGGGGGCAAGCCCGAACCTGACCTGAGCCATTATGGGGGATGACGAGGCCCTTTTAATAAAGCAGCCATAAAGTCATCATCTGAGACGCCCAGACGGCCGCCTGCCTGGACAACGTAGACCTCACGCACAATTAGTCGCCCATCACCGAGAGGGCGAGCAGGATAGCTGGACGATGATGGAAAAAGAGCCTCTAGGGGCTGAAAGAGGACCTTCTTCCCGATAATCAGAAGACAATCTCCGACATCCATTTAACATGATTTATTTACAGGTCGCACCCTTGTGAGGGAAGTAGAGGTTGAGGATGTCTGGAAAACCTATGGCCAGGGATGGGTCTTACAAAGCATCAACTTAACGGTTGAGAGGGGCGAGTTTCTCGCGGTCATGGGGCCCAACGGGTCTGGCAAGAGTACGCTGGCCAAGATCCTGGCGACCGTTGAAGTGCCCACGAGGGGCAGGGTCTCCATCCGGGGCTGCGATACCATATCTGATTCGAAGGGTGCCAGGGAGTGGCTGAGCTATCTACCCGAGGAGCATGCCCTATCAAAGTACCTCACGGGGATGGAGAACATTCTGTTCTTCGGGAGGCTCTACGGGCTTGGGAAGGGGGAGATCGTGGCCCGTGCCAGGGAGTTGCTGGAGGAGTTCGGGTTGAGGGAGCATGCGGGCAAGCAGGTCGGTAGATATTCCAAGGGGATGAGGCAGAAGCTTTCAACCATAATAGCCCTCCTGCCTCAAAAGCCCATCATGATCCTGGACGAGCCCGCGGCGGGCCTAGACCCCCTCGCAAGAAGGGAGCTTCTCAGCCTTCTCCTGAAGAGGGTGGAGGGCTCCACGATCCTCATGAACACACACGTCGGCGAGGATGCGGAGATAGCTGGGAGGGTCGTCTTCCTAAGCCGTGGGAGGATAGTCGCGGCTGGCAGGCCGGATGAGCTGAGGCAGAGGTTTGTAAAGGGGGAGGTTCTCCACGTCAAACTACCGGTGAAGTCGGATAAGCTCGAGGGCCTGTTGAAAAGCATCTCTACCGGAAGCCTGCTGAGGGTGACCGGTGAAGGCTATAGGGTATATGTGGGTGACGCCGATGAGGCGGCTAAGGAGATATCCGAGAAGTCCAGAGAGCTGGGTTTGAAGGTAAGCATTGTCAGGGAGGAGCCGTCTTTGGAGGACGCATATGTGTTCGCGGTGGGGGGATATGATTAGGGAGGCCGAGGCCTTCACCATCAGGCAGTTTATGGAGCAGGTCAGGTCTCCCGCGAACCTATTCTGGACAGTGGTCTGGCCCATCTTCTGGCTCCTCCTCGGTTTCTACATTTTCTTGGCGGGTATCCCGGAGGCTGGGGTTGCATACGCCAGGGGCAGTATGACTATCCAGATGGTGGCGTTTGGCCTCGCAACACTAGGCATGGTCAGCCTGGCTGGAAGCATCGCCGCGGACAGGGAGGGCGGGCTTTACCTAAAGCTCTCCTCCATGCCCATAAGCGCCTCGGGCGAGATGCTGGGGAGGCTGCTGGGCTCCCTCATATTCGGTCTCATGGCTGCGGCGGCCATAACAGCCATAGGCGTCGGCCTAGGATCAAAATTTGAGGCGGGCCTTTCAGACGCCGTCAAGGCGGCACCTTTCTTCATAACCCTCCTCCTCTCAGCCGCCGGAATCGGCCTGACGATAGCCAACCTCGTGAAGAGGGCCAATGCGGTGACGGGGATCGGCGTCACCCTGCTGGTGGCCGGGTCAGCGGTCTCAGGCATCTTCACCCCCTACCCCTTCCTCCCAGAAACATTGAAGACCTTCTCAAGACTCTACCCGGTATCCTCCTCGATGCACGTGATTAAGCGCATCCTGCTACCGAGCGAGTTTAACACCATGCGTTACGGCTTTGACCCTCTAGAATCCCACTACATAGCCTACGCAATAATGGCGTCGATTGCGACACTCGCCGTAGGGCTAATCATCCACTCGGCCGCGAGGATAAGGAGGGCCAGAACACTATAGAGAATAGCCACGAGGTCAGGGATGGAATTTGGAAAACCCCGGGATCTCCTAGAAGCATGCCGTTATGCTCTAGAATAGTCTGAAAAACATGCCACTATGAATATGGCTTCAATTCCTCCCTTTAAATGAAACACATGCCACTATGAAGATGTGTCCGCAGCTCTCACACCTATATTGCGGTAGTGGGCCCCTGCGTGTCATCCTGTAGCCGGAGCTTACGCCGTTACCTCCACATCGTGGGCAGCTCGTCATGGTTTCGCTTCACCTCGCCACTAGATAACTTCGGCGATATATCGGCAGCGCCGTTATGGCATGCCACTATGCGCGGAAACGCCTCGAGCAGACATCCGGCCCGTGACCGCGAAGGTCAACAAGGAGTCTCAGCCTATCGTTGAAAAGGAAAGTAGTGGGGGGCCTAATAGGCCCTTTTGGCCCTCATCGATACATGACAGGAATTTGTGGAGAAGGCCAGGGAGGTGACGAACACGGGCAAACACATTACCGTCTATACGCTTAACAGGATGATTGTTTACGGGGAAGCTATAAAAATGCGATGATCACTCTACTTTGTTTTGTAGATGTCTGAGGAGCTCTTCTTTTCCGATTACACTCGGAAGCTGGCTGATGCTATGAACTCTTTGAAGCCAACAGCGATTCATGGGAATAGTTGGGCGAGGGACCTCTATCTTTCTAAATGGATCAGCTTTGGGGATTCCACAACTTTTAACGGTGTGATCATCTCATGTGACGGCAGCGTCGCCGAGTCCAGCTTCTCGGGAGGTCTGACGGCCTGGTACGCAAGGGCCCTTGCCCACATCTATCGCCCCGGGGAGCCCCTCACCCCCATACCCTTGTCTGACGTCAGGATTGGTTATAGGATGACGGGGAAGACCTGGTTCATGAGAACTCTAGAGCTGAGGCTCCTCAGGCAAGCCATAGAGAGATGCCTGGAGAGTTCAAGCCAGGATATTCTGGCCCTCTGCGACGGGAGCCTGTATCTTACCATCCTGCATTACCCGCCCCATCTGGAGAAGATGGCAGACACCCTCCTGGGATACGTTAGAGAGCTTACAGCCCTCCTCAGACTTGTCCTTGAACAAGGTGTTAAGCTGATAGGGGTTTCTAAAGATAGCGATGCTAGATACGTTAGGGCTAGACTGCTTCTAGAGGCCTTGATACAAGAGGATGAGAGGTCACTACCACTAGTGAGACAGAGGAGCATAGGGGAGATCCGGAATAAGTTAAAGTCTCTAATCGATGCGGCTGACGAGTCCCGAAAGTCTATACTTGGCAAGTTTTTGGAGGAGTTTGAGTCTGAGTTATCGGATGAGGAGCTATACGACATAATAACCAGAGAGCCAGGCTTTACACATCCCCTCGTCCTAGCCCCTCAAACCCTCTATGTGAGCGAGGAGATCAAGGCGGATACAAAGGATTGGTGGGGTTCAGTTTTCAGGGCGAGGCTAACTCAGAGGGAATCCCTGGCTCCCTTGGCTGAAGCCCTAGACACCCTCTACCAACTCCCCCCTATCGCCATCTCGTATTGGAGGCCCCATCATGGTCTGGGGATGTATAGGCTTGACATCCCATCAGGCCTGCTGGGCTTTAGTATGAGATGGGGAGACATGTGGGGGGACATGTTTCTTGAAGGGCTGTCCTGGCTGAACCCATTCAAATCGTATGTCTCAGCCCTGAACGGTTTGAGCCCCGAACCCCTCTTCGTGAAGCCTCTAATGGAGGTGGACCAGATCGTGAGGTTGGACCGAAAGCTGTACTCGCAGGTCTACGAGCCCGTATTGACCACCGAGCTTAGGAGAAGGGGTATAAGGGCCATGGAAAGAAAGCGTAGGAGGCGCGACCTCGTGTTAAGAGGTATTTTGTGAGATGAAGCCGCTGGGAAATATCATTGAGGAATCCACACCTTTCCACTTCATGATAAAGGTGGGGAAGGACTGTGCCATAGGGATGCATGATTATGTGGTGGTCAAGGTCCTGGAGCCGGGTGAGGGGGGCGCGGTCCCCCGGGAGGTTCTTGCCGAGGTGGTGGGGCTTGGCTTCAAGAACCCCCTCGCGACGGAGAGGTTGACCTCTGAACAAAACGTCGCCTCCTACTCGTACAAGATAGTTAGGGCGGAGGTTCTCGGCTACGTGTCTGAGGATGGGACGGTCCTCAGGCCGAAGGCGGCCCCAGAGCCCAACTCACCGGTATACAGGGCCGATGATGATATGCTGAAGGCGTTCTTCAGAGGCATGGAGCAGAGGATCCCCATCTACATCGGCAGCCTATTGAATAGGCCGGGGATCAAGGTGCCCGTGCATCTCCAAGACCTGCAGTTTCATCTGGGGATATTCGCCCAGACACGGGCCGGGAAGAGCTACCTCTCTGGGAAATTCATGGAGGAGATTCTCTCCAAGACCCCCTTCCCCGTGATAGTCATCGACATCCACGGGGACTATGTCATGATGGATAGGTCGCCAAACGGTGGTAGGCATGGGGAGTTCGACGTGGTTGTCTACTACCCGCCGGGCTCACCCCGAATAGAGGGTGTCACCGCCGATGTCCGGGAGCTGAAGATCAGCTCGAAGCAGATGAGCAACGAGGCCATAGCCGAGCTTCTAGGCGCCCTCGGGCCTCGACAGGCCATCATACTCAGGAACATTCTACGGGAGTTAAGGGCCCAGAGGAGGCCGTTCGGCCTTAGGGACATCATGGCGAAGATAGAGGACAGGTTGAAAGAGCGAGACGAGGATGGAAGATTCGTGCTTAAGGGGGAGGAAAGGGAGAGACACGAATCCCTCCTGCTCCGGCTGGAGGACCTGGGGGAGGAGGTTTCCCTCCCCGCGGAAGGCCTAGCGGTGGAGGATCTGCTGAGGCCGAAGACCCTCAGCGTGGTCTGCCTGAGGGGGCTGAGGTCGCGGGTTCAGGATGTATACACGGGCATGCTGGTAGACCTGGTGTTCAGGCACCTCCTCTCCCATGCAGGGGACATTCGAGCCGCACCCCCCACCTTCCTCTTCATAGAGGAGGCCCACAGGGTCGCCACAAAGGAGGGCACGAGTAGGTATGCGGTGAAGGCCATCTCCACCGCCATCAGGGAGGGCGCCAAGTTCGGCCTCTACCTGACGCTGATCAGCCAGAGGCCGAGGAGCATAGCCCCAGACATCCTGAGCAACATCGGCAACTATGCGGTGCTACGCATCACCAACCAGCAGGACCAGGCCATGATCGAGGCCGCCAGTGAAGGGTTTACCCACAGGCTTATCGAAGACCTGCCATCCCTGAACCAGGGCGAAGCGGTGCTGGTGGGCCCCTTCGTCCCCTTCCCCTCGCATATCAGGGTCCTCGAGAGGTTTACCCTGCACCACGGAGCCACCCCCAATCTGAAGGCGATAATGGACAGGATGAATAGGGAGCTGAGGAGGAGAGATGAGGAGGGGTGGTAGGCTTGAAGATAGGGGTGTTCAGTGACACCCACATCGGCAGGAACGTGCCCAAGGCCATAGGGGAGTTGAGGAGGGAGGCATACCGGAGGGCGTTTCGACAGGCCATAGACATCTTCATAGGGGAGGGTGTGGATTATCTGGTGCACGCCGGAGACCTGTTTGAGAAAAAGAGCATGAACCCCGAAGACTCTGTCTTTGTAAAGGAAGAACTACAGAGATTCATCGATACCATGCGTGAATTTCATGGAAAAGAGGTGAAGATCTTCGTCGTGAGGGGGAACCATGACGGCACACCCGACAACTCCGCCCTCGACTACATAAGGCACCCCCTAGCAAAATACCTGTTTGTCCTAGGTGAAGATACGCTGAGGGGTAAAGAGGAGAAGTTTTCGGATGGGAGGGTAACCGTCACAGGGATAGGGTACCATCCTTATATTCGCTCAAAGTTTAGTAAAGTCAAAGAGGTTCTAAATAATGTGCTATCATCTTCAGAGGGCCTTAAAATCCTCATAATGCACAATTTCGTCTCGGGGTACCACGACATCCCACCCGGAGCACCACAGCACAGCCTGCTCGACCTAGCATCCCTCAAGGAGCTGGAGGCCGACCTCATCCTCTGTGGGCATCACCATACAAGGGGCGAGCCTCTCAAGATAGGGGATGATAGCATCCTTGTATCCCCGGGGGCCACGGAGGCCATAGACCTCTCAGACCCAGGCCCCCATGGGGTCCTAATCCTGGAGCAAGGGGAATTCAGATTCGTCCCCATCCAGCCCACCCATGTGATCAGAAGCGAAACCGTGGAGACGAAGGGGGAGGTCAGGCCAACCCAATGGTTCATACAGGGCGCACTAGACACTGCCAGAGGGTTCGCCGAATCCCTCCAGGACCGCCCCGGGCTTCTTCGAATCGTCCTGGAGGGGCTGACGGATGGAGACCCCTTCGACATAGACAGCGCCCTGGAGCCAGCCCTCGCAGAGATAAGGAGCTCCAACCCTCTGCTGCTCTACACCGAGCTGGTAAATAGGGTTCAGGGCGTCGCCCAACCCTTCACCGCCCCAGCGCTGGGAGGGCCCACCGAATTCATCGCCGAAGCCCTCCGCCCCCTCGGGGAGCAGCTGGGCGAGGCCCTGCAGCTTGTGGAGAGCGTCGACCGCGAGCTTGAGGAGAAGAGGAGTCAGAAGACAGGCCTACTCACAGATTCCGCGAGAAGACCCTTCGTAGACCGGTGGATCAAGATCTTGGAAAAGCTGAGCGAAGATTGAGTGCCGTATTACAAGAGCTGAGGATCGCAAACTTCGAAGGATACAAGCAACAACAGCTGACCTTTACCGCCGGCCTAAACCTGATCACCGGTAGAAACTCCAGCGGAAAAACCACTCTTCTCGACGCCATCCTCTTCACCCTCTATGGCGATGTTCCCGAGGTGGAGAAGAGGCTGCTGGTGTCGAGGATGGGAGATGCGGGCGAGATGAGGGCCTACATAAGGTTCAGAAGCCCTGTGACAGGCTCCATCGTGGAGATACTCAGGACCGGGAGGCTGGATGCAAAGGGGGGCTTCAAGGCCGACAGACGAATACTCCGCATCGACGGCAAGGACATCCAGGTGGAGGACGACGAAGAGCTGAGGAGGAGGGTCACCGAGCAAATGGGGCTGAGCCTCAGGAGATTCGTATACCTCGCATACGTGAGACAGGGAGAGCTATCCAGGATCCTGAAGCCCGACAAGGACGAGATGGATGCGGTCCTCGGCATCACCGTACTGAAGGAGCTCGAACAGCAGCTGGAAGCCGCGAGAAAGGAGCTGGAAAAATACGAGGGGAGAGATGTCTCAACAGAAGTCCAGACCCTCGAGAGAACCATCATACCACAGCTAAAGGATAGAATCGCATCCCTGAGCCAAGACATAGAGAGGCTGCGGCACGAGGTTACCACCCTAGAGGAGCTGGTCAGGAAGGGGGAGTCCCCAGAGCTCACCACCCTCCTCGACCTGATCCGGCAGAGAGACAACCTCTACAAGAAGATGGGAGAGGTAGAGGCAGGTACCAAACAACTACTGGAGACAATAGGCGTCCCGAGCCTTGAGGAGCTGGACCAACAACTCAACAACCTAGAAAAGCAGGGAGAGGAACTGGGGCGGCAGAAGTCCCAACTCGAAAGAGAGGTCGACCAGCTGTTTACAGCATGGTCCGACCTCAAGGGCAAGGTATCCAGCTTAGAGGAAGAGCTCTCCGAGCATACAAGGCTAATGGAGCAGGGGGTCACCAAGTGCCCAACCTGCGGCCAAGACCTCGACCCGGAAAAGCTGCTGAAGATCATAGAGGATGACAGGAGCAGGTTAGCCAGGCTCATAGAGGCGGAGAGGGAGGCAAAGACTAAGCATGATGAACGAAGGGGTCTGCTGGAACAGTTGGAGGAAGGATACCGAAAGATACGGTCTGCCATCGACAGAATGACGAGTGTAAAGGAGAAGGTTAGACAGAACCTGGGGGAGCTGGGCCGGCTCAGAGAGCTCCTAAGCTCCCAGCTGCAGAGCATCGGTGAAAGCCTCGCCAAGCTCTCCCTGCCCCTCGCACCGGAGGACCCCGACCTCAAGGCAAAGGTCGCCCACCGGCTGCCGGTAGAGCCTGAACAACTCGCACAGAAGAGGGAAGAACTCAGAAGCAAACAGGGAGAGCTCGATTCCAAATGTCATGAGAGAGACAGGCTCCAGGCCCAGCTGAACGAGCACACCACGCTATGTGACAGGTTGAAACGGAGGCTCGCCCAGGCCAGAATCGCAAGAGAGCTGGTGGAGCGCGTGCGGGCGGCCATCGAATCCAGGAGAAGAGAGGTGCTCAGGAGGATAGAGGTCAGAGCACTCACCCTGTACAAACGCCTCACAGACCAACACACATACACATCCATATCCATCGACCCAGACACATACACAGTCTATGTCCATCCCATAGGGCTCTCAGAAAAGATACCCGCAACCCGCGTCGGAGGGGGCCACCAAACACTCATCGCCCTCGCAATAAGGCTGGCCATGCTCGACACCCTCAAATTCAAGAGCCTCCTCATCCTCGACGAACCAACCTACGGCGTCGACTCAGACAACCTACCCCAGCTCCTCAACTACATCGCCGAGGCATCAAAACTCGTCTCCCAAGTAATACTCGTCACACACCACGGCCTCGGCGAGGAAGAAGCATCCAACATCATAAGAGTATACAAAGAAGATGGATTTTCAAGGGCCGAGCCAGCCTTCCAATGATTTCAAGCATTTGTGCTTAAGCCTTAATGATAGTGCCTAACAACACAGATGATAGAATGCTTGAGGGTAAAAGCCCATACTAAAAGGCCTTTAGCCCATAATAGCTAGGAATAGCTAGGAAGATAGGCAGGTGAGCTTCATAGAAGCGTTGGGTAAGAAGTTCTGGTCCGAGGACAGCCTCAAGGGGACCTCGGCCTACGCAAAGGCATATCACAGCTCCAGAACGCTCTTCGAGAGCCTCTAAGGCCCATTCAACCGCTTCAACGTGGTAGGGCAGTAATCCGGTTCCCAATAATTTCCCACCTCACAATATAAAAGGATAACAGTTGGGTGACAAGTGAGGCAACCCAAATCAACCCGTAGAGTTCCTCATCCCGAAGAGACGACAGCATTATAAAGATAAATTTGAGTATAGATCGGAGCTTGGATATAGGTGCTAGTGTGAGGAATCTGATCAAGGCCCTTCATGCAGCCAGCCCTGCTCACAACGAGATTACACAGATGCTTTTCATACTACCCCAAAGGTCCTTAACCCTGCTGAAGATGTATCCCGAAGTTATGGAAAAAGAGGATATGGTAAGGGAGCTAATAGGTATAAGGTATAGTGAGGACGGTCGGGTCTTCCCGAAAGGGCTGGGCAGCTTTCTCGCAGATCTCTACCACGAATTATTTAGACTTCTGTCTCACCCGGAGAAAAGAAGGCGGTTCCTCGAATCGGCTGGGTTAAAAGAGGAGGAGTTTAAGGAGTCTGATCCTTTAAGAGCCTGGATAGAGCTTTCTCTTGAAATCTTAAGCCAGATAAACAAGGATGCCTTGAAACTACTTAACATAACCGTTTCGAAGCTGGCGGGTAAGAAGCCTGATGAAAGTGTATCTTGGCAGGATGTCAAGAATGCAGCAGGTGAGATAAAGTTCGAAGAAGCACAGACCCTCCTTAAGCAGTTCTTCCTAATACCCTATAGTTCAGAGTATTCTCTCTATGCGCACGAGAACCCGCTCCTATTAGATGCGTATTCCGACTTAAGGGACAAGCTAAAGGAACTCCTAGGTTGACCGTCCCGAGCGTAGAATACTGGAATAAGAACGCTTGGAGCAAATATATGAAAGAGGACCTATTACCATTTTATCACTCCTGCCTAACCCTCCTGGAGCTCGAAAACAGCTTAACGGAGCTGTGTCATGGAAAGATGCTTTCAGAGGTCATAAAGGGGAAGCCAACTCTAGAATACATCTTTGTAGGCGGAACATTGCCGCCTGAAAACTACAATAAGGGAGGCCTAGCTTACTATTATTTGAAATTAATGGGCACCACTGTGAAGCTACGTGAATATTATTTCCTCAAAGAACACGGCAGGGAGCCCCGTACCCTCTGCAGAGTCGCTAAGACAAACGTAATGCTATACGTAGAGCACACAGGAGAATTGCTCGAACGGATTTTGAACCGAGCCGCTGAGCTAGGTCTGATCTCTCTGCAAGAAATAAATGAAGCTAAGGATGACTCTAAGAAGAAAGCGGCCGAAGTCTTGACCAAACCAGAAATATTAGTCGAGAGATTTGGCGAAGCTTTGCAAAATGCCTTGAAGGTCTCGCTACCTAACCCCTACACGAGCTTCATCTGGCACCTTAGGAAGATTCCAAAGAAATACATCAAAGAATTCTACCCAAAGATGCTTGATGAAGAAACCTTCCAGTTTCTGCAGGAGCTCCTCGGATTAAGGGAGTATATCGTGCCGAGAATCGAAGACCAAGAATTAGCTGACTTATACACCATATTCTCTTACGACCACGCGGTTGTATTAACGAGGGATGGCATCGACGGGACGGGCTTCTTTCCCTATCGCCTATACCTATGTGGTTACCTTCCATCTACTACCGCATATCCTTGCAACTCGATAGGTGGCTGTATCTGCAGGGTTAACGAGCTAATATGGGGTATGTTTTCACAGTGCCGTGATGAACTAGCACTTGTAGTCAGGGAGGTACCTGACCCTTTTTATAATTGGAGAATCCTCGCTGGAGACAAAAAACCTAAAGCATACCGAGGTTTCTATGAATATCCAAGGAGCTACGAGGTGTTAAGTATGCTAGACGAACTCTTCCCGGCATTGTTTTATGGTCAGCTGGAGCTAATCTTAAGCGAGGACGGTGAGATAATCCATGTGGTAGAGAGGTGGTAAAGATGGTCACCTTAAAGGATGAAGTAGAAGCGGGTGAGCAAGATAGCGCTACCGATGAGGAGAAAAGCAGACAAGATAAAACCGGTACACCCGAAGAAAAGGTAGGAGGAGCTGCAGACGAGAAACGAGAAGAAAAGCTCCGGCCAACGCCCAAAAGCACTCCCGCGGGAGCTGGGCCCTCAACCCTAGCTCTCGTTAAGCCGACGTTCATGAAGCCTAGCACCCCAACACTTATCATAAATCCACCGCAGATCGAGACCCCTGCGTTTAAATTAGTTAGAACAGTGAAGGAGGTGATCAAACCGTTTCCCACTTCCTCTAGCCTGAAGACGGTGCATCTGAAAGCTGAACCTCTGAGGATCGTTAAACCAAGCCCACCTACTATAGAGAGTCGACCGCGTCAGCCACAATGCTATACGAAGAAGCTGCTGCCGGAAGTACCAAAGATAAAGATTGTTAGACCCAACTTAACGCAGGTATCTGCGGTTGAAGAGAAGCGCATACCAATAAAGACACCAAAGATCGAACAACTCAGGCTTACCCCAGTTATCCCTAGGGTTTCCCAAATAACGACACAAGACTTGCTTCCTAAACCTGTTGGAAAAGAGCCTGTGATCGAAGAAACGAGAATGATCGCTGGGGCCGGTGAAAAACCTCCTGAAATACCCGAGGGCGAGATCTTTATACCACCTATTTTAGACAAGTTAAGCATCGCAACTGACTCGAAGGACAGACCTTTGTGCGTAATTCTTTCGAAAAAGGTTGATGATTCATTTGTCTATTCGGTCGCTGTTATTTGCCGGGAAATCTATCGGATCGTTAAAGGTGGCAAACCGACGCCTAGATGGATCTCCAAGGAGCTTAAAGATGAGATAGAAAGGCGTTTAAGGGCTGAAGACACGATCTTTATAGTTGACGATTCAAAAAGCCAGCTTCTACCTGATTTTAGCAAGATCCGTTATTGCACAGAGCTTTTAGAAAAAATTAACATGGAGGTGATGTTAGATAGATTACGTGAGTTCTTCTCACAAGGCTTTGGCTTCATAATCTTCCACGTCAACGAGAGGTGGGCAAGCACATTCGCTAAGCTGCTACGAAAAGAGCTGGGAGCCCGCGTAGA
>Ga0079995_1057754_pt1 | contig 16180 bp, 16 predicted proteins | sample FaiFalFF_MnMetaG_2_FD_69198 | JGI IMG/M metagenome (GOLD analysis project Ga0079995, IMG submission 69198) | Freshwater microbial communities from Yellowstone National Park, Wyoming, USA - Fairy Falls C (FF_Mn_C) (SPADES assembly) (version 4) | ecosystem: Environmental > Aquatic > Freshwater >...
GAAACATTTATCTTACCTATAAAGCAAAGCATTATTTGTTTTTATATTTTAAAATAATTTATAATTTAAGCCAATAGTTAACAATCGTTTCTGTGCTCTTTTCAAACTCCTTCTCTAATTTCTTAACCTCATCTATAATTTCACTCTCGCCTCCATAGGAGCTAATCCAATCTTGAACCATTTCAGAATTCACTTCTACATGGAATTGAATTCCAAGAATTTTGTTTATCCTAAAGGCTTGGAAATAGTTGTTGCTATAAGCAAGCAATTTAGCTCCATGAGGAAGCGAAAAAGTATCGGAATGCCATTGAAATATGGTTAATTCTTCCTTTCTAAAATATTCCTTTAATTCATCTAGCAGTATAACCCTTTGAATACCAATTTCCATACCAAAGGAGCCTTTGACAACTGATCCACCTAAAGCTTCGGCAATTAACTGAGAACCTAAACAAATACCTAATACTCTTTTGTTTTCTTCATAGGCTTTCCTTATAAGTTCCATTTCTTTTCTGAGAAAGGGATACTTATCATGCTCATAAACTCCCATAGGTCCTCCCATTATTATCAGAGCATCAAAACTTTCATTACCGTTTAAATCTTTTGCTTCTATTTCCTTCGTAACTTTCAAGAATTTCTTTAGGAATCCTAAAGTTTCCAATGGATGGTTGTAAACTGCTAAAATATCCATGATGATATTTTTCATTAAGAGAATATAAAAATTAGCTTTATTTATCTTAAACAATAAATAGAAAGCATAATTTGTTTGTCATAACTGAATATGATCAAAAGAAAGAGGTGCGTCCTTTGATACAATTTTTGTATCAACAAAATTTGTAGAAATAAGCGTTATTTCCTCTTTTTAACTTGATTTATTTTCTCGATTGGCATAGGGGCTTTGAGTTCTTTAATGGTTTTCATTGATACTCTTATACATTCCTCTGGAGGTTCTAGTGGCTCAACATTTTTAAATGGCTCCGCGTGTGCTCTTACCGTCATTTTTACACATATTTTATAATCTGAAAATTTGTTTATAAACTTTTAATCAATAGATTTAACAAATTATGCAATAAGTCAGACAAAAATATTATTGTTATGATCATAATAATAATAATACAAATTTATAATCAAGCTTATAGTAGCTTATTAAACTTGTATTCTAACAAATTTATATAATAATACAAGAAATAACAGTTTAATAAAATTTTTAAGTATAAAAAAATTTAAATTTAAATCCTTGGCAAATATTTTGCACATAATATTCTCTTAATTACAGCGAAAACAAATTGCATGTAGGAACGAGAAGAGGAGAAGAGATCTTAAATTTACAAATCCAAAGAGATAGCTTTGGCTTCTTTACGATTTATTCATCTAGTTTGAAAAGAGCTATTAAAAGTTATATCAACTCTCTTTATGAAATTTAGATAAAAGATCACATAATATTATAAAACTAGCAATAATCTGACATTCATAATATCACAATTAAAACGATAACTACCCAATTTTTTAGCGATAAAGCTTTTATATTGTTTTTATTATTAATATTTAGATGCCTCATGTCAAAGGAATACAAGGTATCTCTTTTGGATTGGTTTGGCAAAATATACCGTCAAACTGGAAGCTTTAAAGATCAGGATGGAAACGTTTATCTTGTTTTTGAGAGGTCTAGATTCTTGTTTTTCAAGGAGAGAATTGTCTTGAGGACGGATTGGCTAGAGGTAAAAACAACAGCGGGCAAAGGTGAAGGTTATATAGTTGGTAGAAGGTTATATAGTATAAAGGTAAAAACAACAGCGGGCAAAGGGCCATATGAACAGCTCATCTATGTTCCAAAGCTTAAGCACGAGTAAAGCTCAGCTTGTTGGAACCATCCCTCCTAATAGCTTCATTTGGCCTAACCCTAGCTTTAGTGAGTCTTATTCTCACAATTTATTATCAGTATTGGAAGAGGGGTAGGCTTAGGATTAGGTATCATCCGAAGCTTTCAGATGAGGTTCACGTAGCAAAGGGAAGAAAATTTGAGGGAAGAATTGAAGTTCTAAACATTGGAAATGTCTCAACATCAATTTATAGCGTTAGTGTGCTTAGCCCCATACCTTCGATTTTCAGCGAAGTGAGGTTAGAGGACGAATTTGGAAGAAGATTCCCAATAATATTGATGCCTGGCGAGGTAGCCCTAATACGCTACAGCCTAGATGTAGGGCCGAGACCGATCACGCTTGAGGTAGGGTTCATCATAACTTCTTCAGAAAAGACTTACAAAAAGAGGCTTAAGCTCATTTTCGAATAATTCGGAATTATCGACAATCTCTCTTGATGAAACATTCAAGCTATGCTACTTAAAGTATCCATAAGGGAATTGAAATTTATATCTTGTTTTAGCTAAAATATTGCTAAAGTTTTATAACCTATTAAGAAAATTGAAAAATATTATGGATCCGAAGCGCCAGTTAATGATTTTGGGATTATTGGTAGCAATGCCTGGTTATTATGCTTTAGCATTATTTCTATACATGATAATTAGACCCGATCCAAACAATTCTTGGGGAGCACTTATTTATACTTTTTCACAATTAATAGGTTTCATGATCTTGCTTCAGATAGCTAAAAGGGAAAATGGTGGGTTTAGATCAATATACATAGGAAGTTTAGGATGGAAGGAAGTAGGGCTTCCTATATCTTTATGGTTCATAGCATTCACACTTTGGTTACCCATTAATAACATTTTAAGTTACCTAAATATTCCACCATCAAGGTGGGGATACAGTATTCAAGGATTAAATGCGATTCCAGTTGTAATCTGGGCACTAGGTGCAGCATTCTTTGAAGAAGCCTTTTTTAGAGGTTACGCATTGACTAGGCTACCTAAATTGATCAATAATACTACAATTTCTGTAATCATTAGCGTGCTGGCCTTCGCTGCAATACATTTAAGATTCGGGTTAGGATTATTCATTTATATTATAGCATGGGCTACAATGATATCTATCCTCTTTTTAATAACAAAGAGCACATGGTCCTGTTTCCTATATCATGCGATAAATAACATAATTATTGATTTCATCATATATGGAAGGTAAATGGATGTTTCAATGAATTTAGCTTAGGTTTGAATACATGCACTTTTCATATCTGAAGAGCTTCTTAATTTTATTACTCGAGACAATATTTCGCAAAGTGAATCGAAAGTGTTATGCGACTATAAAAAGTTCTTCTGTTAAATCTTTTTTCTTTAACGTTTGTTGTTTAATTCGTATCCTAAATATTCGCATATTCTTTAGATCTTAAAAAAAGGTAAGTAAGATAATAATAAACATCTTTTACTTCTTACGGAAAAGCTAACAAGTGGATATTAATTAAAGCAACATTAAAGCGGTTTCGCGCTTCATAAAGTTCAAACAATATTTAAGCAGTTTCACAATCCTTATTATAAATTGTGACATTTACTTTTTAAATTTTAAAAAACAATACAGAACGGAATTACTACTCTTGAATGCAGGTTGGTTATTAATTACTATTCTCTTGAGACTAAAGAGAGCCCATTTTATGTTGTATACTTTTATAAACTTTTGATTTCTAAAAATAGGATAATTTTAATTTTTATTTAATTTTTAAAAATAAATTAAAAAATTTTTTAATTTATTTAAATTAAAAAAAACTTCTTCTGTGAAATTTGTATCATTATTATTATGCTCATTGATTTGTGACTATAGCTAGCATCTGAGGGTGAGTAAACAGAGAACCATTCCATTTATATTTTTCAAACCCTGAGACGGGGAAATGGGTTCTCATTAAAAACAAACAAAATTTACTTATATTTTTCCAATTTTCAAACCATTTACAGCAATAATATCCTTGTCTCCTTAAGCTTACCTGTTGTTGGATCAACTGTTAAACCTAGAGCTTCGAGAGTTAAAACGCCTATCAAAACATCTTTAAGCTCTCTTGAGATAAGAACAGGAGTAACCGCACGTTTACCTTCCATTTCTATCAATGCAAAGCTTTCATCAAGTTCCGTCTCACCTTTAGCCGTCTCAACCTTCCTTCTTCCTATTATTTTGAGATTCAGTTTTTCATGAACCCACGAAGGTATGATGGTGAACATTGTGCCGGTATCAACGAGAGCCGTGACCTTAACTTCTTGAGCTGTCATAGCATTTATTAGTTTTGCATCAACCCAAACATGACCCATAGTTTCTAATCCTAAAATGGTAAAAATGTTATTTATAATTAAAGAAATATTTTCGTATTTTTGTTAACTTATAAGATTAATAATTTTTTAAAACAAAATTAAACTCTAATGCTTCTAATAGCAATTCTCAATATAGGATCAGGTATGTAGTAATACCCATCATCTTCTGCTATCAGCATGGCATTCTTTAAATTCATAAGTATATCTCTTAACACTTTATTGTTTATCATAAGCTCATTTTTTATCTCGCTCCATTTAGCTCCTATACTAATAATTCTTAAAGCTTTGATGTAATTTTCCTTTTTCTTTCCTTTAAGAAAGTTTTCAAGTTCTTCTTCAAAAATTTTTACGCCTTCATTTATAACAGATCTTAAAGAAGTTTCGACATCAAGATTTCTTACGCATCTAAAATTTCCATAATATGCTAACCATCCAGGATATCCATTCAATCTTTCAACTACTTTTTCTATTTCTTCGATACTTATGTTAATGTTGAACTCGTTAAATCCTCTAATAAGGAACTCTTTTGATTTTTCTTCTGAAAATGGCTGAAGGTAAATAACTGCTGGCTTTCTACCATAAAGCGGAGATGAAGGTGAAGGATTTAAAAGCTTATTGATTAATCCTACCATTGAACCTATGAAAATAATTCTTATGTTAGGATATGTATCCCAAATTCTTTTTAATAATCTAAGGAAATGTATTGAAGAAACATATTGAACTTCATCTAAAGCAATAATTTTATTTTCTAATCTAGAAAATATATCCTCAGCAATTCTACTCCATTTAAATTCTAGGAATTTTAAATCTAAACTTAATTCCTTAAGAGAATATCCTAATTGAGAAGCTATTGAAAGTATAAAGTCTTTAAATCCTCTTATGCCGCTTAAATTTATATAAATTCCATCATGTTCTTTAATGAACGTTTTCACAAGGCTTGACTTTCCAACCATTCTTCTACCCAAAACTACAACCCATTCAGTTTTTACCAATCTTTCCAATTCTTTATATTCGTCATTTCTACCAAAGAGATCCTTTATATTTTCCTTAGGATGAAGATCAAAAATCATGGTTACCTATGTAACCAGTTACCAATGTAACTTATAAAGTTTATGGTTTAAAAGACGCAAAAAGATTGAGTGAAAAATTTGAATGATATTTTAATTTATACTTCTTATATTCAGTTTTAAATTATATTGACTTTTAATAATTGAATTAATGACATTAGAATGTTTCCAATAATAAAATCTGTACTTAAGAAGTAATTTTACTGAATCCATAGCTTTTTCCGTATTACTTTAAAATTAATAGTAAACTAGGAGAAAAATTGCTTTTAGCTTTTGATTTTCCAATGGCTTCCACAGCGGGTTATGAATATTTTGTTAAAACAAGTTAGTATTGCTTCGATAATATTTTCTTTAATGTGACTTATAATAGTAAGTATATATCATTATTAAAAATAAAAGTTAAAGTTAAAAGTCAAGTTTTCTTAAACATTTCTGAATAAAATAAATAAGAGCCAAAGGAAAGTATCAAATATGCTAAAGAGTAAAAGGCATCAACAAAACTTCCTCCATAATATATTCCAAAGCTAAAAGTAATATTATATAAGATATCTCCGATCGAATATAGCAAAATTCCAAAGAAAAAGTAAGAATAAATTTTAGAAATTAACCCTTTTAAAAAAATAATTATTAAAGGTATAATTAAAGCTAAAATAATTCCATCCATAATTACGTAAATATAATCAAAAAAGACCAATTCAGGAGTAAAAATTACATCTTTTAATAAAAATATCATAAAAGAATAAACAAAAGAATAAAGTAAAAAGGGAAATATAATTAAATTTTTATTCAAAACAAATAATCGTCTAAAAAGAAAAATTATCATTATTAAAAAATAAATAAAGAAAAAATATGAGGCTATCCAAAAATAATCGGCTGGTGAAATATCAGGTGTTTCTCCAAAGATTCCATAAATAAGCCAAATTAAAAAAGCTAAAAAGTCAAGAAAAAATGCTATAAAGAAAAAAATAAAAGCTAGAAATAAAAAGTATTGTTCCTTTTTAGTAATTTTTATAATTAGAAAGGAAAAAATAAGTGCAGGAATAATTACAACAGTCATTATCGTTCTTGATATAATATCATTCAAATAGCTATAACCTACAAGACCAAAATAAACATAGATTAAAATTATAATTATAAGAATTAGGATTTGTTTGATCATATTTTCTAATTTTATTTTAAAAATAAAAATTTTTCATATCTTACTAAATTTTTTAAAAAGATTGAAAATGTTGCTATTTATTATAAAGAATGTCAGCCCATTAAACGGTAAATTTTGTATGAACCTATCGATAGAGATAAATAGCTTAAAGCAAAAAACAAAGAAGTGTAGCTTCCTGGATAATAGCTTCCAATTGAAAATTGAGCTTCAAAGGAAATTCTTCCAAAAATTGCTAAAATTATTGCTAAGAAAATAAATGCCCAGCTTTTTGAAAATTCTCCTTTTAAGAAAAATGTTAAATAAAAAATTGCAAATGAAAGTGTTATGCCTCCTATTCCATAATAAATCAAAAATGCAATTAAACTTTCTGTGAACAATATCTCTTTTAAAGAATAAATTAAAAAAATATATATTAAAAAGAAAATTAAAGATATTATTATTGCATAATTTTTTACTTTCGATTTTAAAATAATATTTTTAAAGTAATATAAAAATAAAATTGATAAAAATAAAGCAAGGATCAATGCTGAAAACCAGAAAATATTATATGGAGGGTTTTCAAAGGGATATTCATTATAGATCATTGAGTAAGTTAAGCGAAATGCATTACCTATTACTAAAATTATAGATGAAACAAAAAGGAACAAGATTAGATAAAAGTAAGGTAAACTTTTTATTCTAAGGGTTTTAAAGCTATAAAAAGGAAAAGGTAGGACACATAACAATAAAATCAAATTTGAGGCTGTTTTTACTAAATCATTAGGACCCACTAAATAAAAAATTGAATAAACTAATCCTATTAAAAAATAAAATATAATAAACTTCATAAAATATTTATCAAAAATAGCTATTTAAATTTTTACAAAACTATAATGAATACTTATAACGAAGAACTTTTCGGTTTCATGGCTTATATTATTTTGGTATATTAGCTTTATTGGTTTTGAATTTATTGAAAAAGTCTTTTATCATTTTTGTATGAATGATTAAGGGTCTCCGAGTTAGGATGAAATGAATAATTGCAAAAAATGCAAAGATATAACCACTCAAGACATGCCAATATCTTACATCATATCCTAGAAAATTTATTTTGATTTCTTTGAAGAATAAAAGCCAGAAACCGCTTGTTCCAGAAAATATTGATAAAATCGAAAGAATAATGCTGGTAACTAGTATTATCGTAAATTTCCCTTTTTTATGAAATTTTATCAACAGCCAAGAACCTATAACAAAAATTATAACAATGATTGTTGCAGGAATAATAAAGGGATATTTATCAAAGGGTGTTTTCTCTTTCTCTTTTTCTGATCCATCGGCATAAACAGAATTTATAAAAGTAAAAACCAGCAAAAGCAAGATTGTTAACAAAAATATCTTTCTCATAGTCATCATTTTACTATAATTGAGAAAAAAAGAAAAGTTAAAAAAATTAAATACCAAGCTCTTTTTTAATTTTCCTAGTTCTATAAATTAGAGCTATTATTACTGTAAGCATTATTATTAAAGATGTTATTAAGAATAAAGCATCCCTAAATAAGCTTAACATTATACTAGTTACTGTTGTTGGTGATGTTTTAGTAATTGTCTGTGTGGATGTTTCAGTCCCAGTTACTGTAACGTGTACAGTAGTAGTGGTAGTGGTGCCTAATGCTGAATAAACTTCATATCCTAAACTAGGATCATGTTTCAATGTTTGAGTAAAGTGAGGATAGGATAAATAAACTTGGTTTTTATCTATTGTTGCATTAACCTTAACTAAATTACCATCTGCATAAGCATCTCCTCCCCATTCAAAGAAGGGTGTTACACTGCCTACCGCTTTAAATTTAACTTTTAAATTTTTATCTTTGTATTCAAATTCATTGTTGAATTTTAATTGTAAAGCTAAGAGAGACTTATCATTTTTCCATGGGAAGTTTTCTATATAAACATCGAATTTTACTTTGTAAATATTTACTTCAATGTTTTGTTCTAATATTTTGAATGTTTCAGTTAAAGGAATTATATGATAAGTTAATAACACTTTACCTTGATTTGTTAAATTGGCTCTTTGTTCAATTAAATATTCTACTAAATTTCCTTGAGAATCTGTTATATTGCTTACTTCGGTAATCCAGTTTAATGAATGCAAATTAATAAAGGATATAACAGAATCATTGCTATCAAACATTCCATTTAAATTACTGTCATTAAATTCAATAAGCTTATCGAAAATTAACGTTATTTCTAGTTCAGTCTTTGTTAAGCCTCCTTTTTCAACAAAATTGATCTTTAGTACAGTATTCCTTTTTTCGATTATAATCTTCAAGCCTTCTTTTATTATCTTATCAACTGTTTTTATTTCAACTTTTAGCTCGTTTTCAATTTTTTCCTCAATTTCTTGGTTTATAACTTTTGCTTCAAATTTTATGATTTTACCGTTCAATCCGTTAATTTTTATTTCGTAAATGTTTGTTCCATCTGTTACTTTTATTTCATAAATAACTCCTTCCAACTCTATTTTTAATAAAGTATAATCTTTCTCACCAAAGTTTTGTTTAAGAAAGTTTATTGCTATATCAATTGCTTGTGATTGACTTATTAAGTTAGGTTTAGGCATTATTTTCATTCTCTCAACTTTAGCTTCAATTATTTTACCGTTGCAAGCATTTACTTTTATCTCGAAAACATGCGTCTGGTTGGTAAACTTAAATTCATAAATGATTCCTTTTATCTCACTTTTTATTAAAACATAATTGAAATCACCATAATTTTCTTTTAAATAATTTAAAGCTACCTTTATTGCTTCTTCCATGCTAATTTTATTCTTACATTCTTCCTTCATTCCTTTGTCTTTATCATTTGTAGTAGTAATTGCTAGTAATGGTTTTGATATTACCAGGGCTACTAATAGTGTTGCTAGTATGCCAACTATAGCTAACGTTTTCCAGTTCATAGGAAAATTTTATTTCAAACCATTATATTTCTAAATTTTTTAATATTTTTCCAAATTTTCTAGAATAAATTTTCTAAAAGTTTCTAATAAATTGGATATTTTATATAAATAAAATAAAACTTGATACTAAATTAATGTAGATAATTATTAAAACAATAAATGAAGATTTTTCTAAAGATAAACCTTTTGTAACTCTAATTACATTTAACAATAATATAACTGACCAAATTTGAAATAAAAGAAATAAACCTTTTAGAATCCAACCTTGAAACAAATTATGTAAAAAATATCCCAATAAAATATCTAATAAATAAATTAAGCTAAATAAAATTAAAGGCATATAAATTATGCTAATATTAATAAATGTTTCTATTATATTAATTCTTTTCTTGTATATAAATATTGAAAAGAATTCAATTAAAAGATATATTATAAAGTAGCTTATCAAAAAGCTAGTAAATGATTGTGAAATAGTTAAATTTTTTTCAAATAAGAAAAGAATATGGATTTCTAAATTACTTATATAAAAAATAAAAATCGATAATAAAGAAATTAAAAGAGGAATAAAAAGCAACTTAAATCTATTTTCAATAAGAAGATAAATTAAAGGTAAACCTGAAACATAAGTTAAAATTTTAGAATGCGGCTCACTAGCAAAGTCTTTCTTTTTCTGCTCTTTAATAAATTTATAGAGCTTTTTGCCTTCTTCGTTTAAAAAATATTTTCTTTTTGGATCTTGCTCAACGAATTCACTTAAAACAGATAAATGGTAATACAAGCTTCCTGTGCTAATTTTTAACTCATTCTTTAATTCTGTAAAGCTTAAGCTTCCATTTTCAAACAATAATTCGATAATCTTAATTCTTATAGGATTTGATAGAATTTCGTATAACAGTTTGCTTTTAACCATAAAATTTATACGAAAAGTTTTTATTTAAGATTTTTTTAATTTTTATTAGTCTAAAATATTTAGATTAATCTAACATGTTATCGATAAAAAAATACTTATGGCTGGGCCCTGCGGTAATAGTAAGTGTAGCTTATATTGATCCAGGAAACTTTGGAAGCAATTTAGCTGCTGGAAGTAATTATGGTCTAGCTCTTCTTTGGGTTGTATGGCTTTCAGGAATTATGGCTATGCTTTTTCAGTATATTTCAGGGAAAATAGGAATAGCCACAAAAAAATCTATATCAGATATAGTTTTTCATTCAATTGAAAATAGGTATAAAAATCACTCAAATATTTTAAAACATCTCTACTTTGCACCTTTATTTATTATGATTCTCGCTACAGATATGGCTGAATTTTTAGGAATAATTTTGGGTCTTTACTTGCTTTTCTCTATTCCTTTAATAATTGCCGTTTGGATATCAATAATTGATGTTTTAATTATAATGTTCTTTTCTGAGAGATTAGGTTTTGAGAAAGTAATTGGTTTTCTTGTAGGGATTGTAGGAATTAGTTTCATTTACGAATTATATATTGTACAAATAAATCCACAAGAAATTTTATTTTACAGTTTTACTCCAACATTAAAAGAATATGGTCATGTTTTATTGGCAGCAAGTATCATAGGAGCAACAGTAATGCCTCATGCAATATTACTTCATTCCTATCTTACTTCTGAAAAATTTGAAATTTTAAGAAATAATGTATCGCAATTTCTTAAAAAACATAGAAATGAAACGATAATATTTTTAGCTATAGCTTCTTTGATAAATGCTTCTATACAAATAATGTCATATTATGCTTTTGGTTCTAAAGGTTATAATAACATAGATGTTGAAATGGCATACAAAATTTTTGAACCACTTTACGGTTTTGTAGCTGCGAACGTTTTTGCTTTAGCTTTAATTTCAAGCGGTATTTCTTCTTCAATGGTAAGTGTTCTTGTAGGGCAAAAGTTAATAGAAAGTGCTTTAAAAATAAAAACGAAGGCATGGAAGGTAAGACTAATATTAAGACTTATTAATATGATACCTATTTCTATAGCTATAATATTGAGTATAAATCCTATAGATATTTTAGTTTATAGCCAAGTTATTTTATCTTTAACTTTACCTTTTGTTATTATTCCTATAATTTTCATTTCTTCAAATAAAAAATATATGAATGAATTAACAAATATTAAATTAATTTCACTTCTATCTTTTATATTTTCTATAATTATAATTTTAATTAATTTTACATTAATTTATTTATGGATATCAGGAATAATAATTCATTAAATTTTAAAAAGAAATAAACCTATAAATGCTGCTATAAATATTGGGAAAACGATTGGTATAGCTGCTCTGGCCCACTCTTTAAAAGTAATTTTATGGGAGAAAGCTATAACTATATTTGGTACATTTCCAGGTATTAATAATCCTCCGCTTATTAAAAGAGAAATCAAAAATGATTTTATTTGAAATAAATTAAGCTCAGGAGAAATAATTGCTGCAGTTAATGTAGCGTTATCCAAAGCTGCTGAAGATAATCCTAATATATATAAAAATTCTGGTTGAAGATGTTTGAAATAAATTTCAACTAATGGTTTATAAGATTCTCCTATAAGAACTAGGGCAAAAACAAAAATGTAAATTTTAATTCCTCTAATTATAGCCATTTTATAATTTTTCCCAGCTTCCTTCTCTCTTTCTCTCCACTTTAAATTTTTAGATAAGAAATATGCGATCAATGAACAAATAATAACTATAGGAAAAACATAATCCCAAAGTAGCCAAAAAAGAAATAAAAAGTCTGCATTATATGGTTCACCAGAAAGCTTACGTACTGCTATTGTTGATAAAGGTTCTCCTAAAGGTGTAAGGGAAGCGCCTACTCCGATAGATAATGCTGCTAAAACTAGTAAAATACTCTTTCTTTCTTTAGGTAAACCAAGTAACTTAGACATTTCAGCTAATATTACTGATGCAACAATAGCAGTGATAACGCTTGACATTATTCCTAATAAAAACACTAAAGAGGAAAAAATTAGGTGAGGTGATTTAACTTTTTCAAAGAACTTTTCAAATTGAAACTTAAATTTTTCAAAGAACAAACCAGCTATTATAACTACTTGGAATATTCCTATTGGAATTCCCTGAATAATTATTGGAGCTTCTGTTGCTTCAATTAATAATTCTAATGTTAGAACTCCTGTTAATGAAGAAACAAAAAATCCCATGATTAAAAAGAAAACTTCAAGATTTTCTTCTACTTTTTTAGATAAAAGGGGGGCAAGTAAAATTATAAGAAAAGTTACAGTGAGTATTATTGCGGCAGTATCAACCATATTTATATAATTCATCGTTTTTATAAAAATCTTCACAAATTGAAAATTATGGATTTTATCTCTGTAACTTCTTCAAGTGTAAAACCTATTCCTTCCCTTCCAATTCCTGAATCTTTGTATCCTCCGAAGGGAAAGATTCCTAAACCATGCCTTGGCATATCATTAATCGTAACGCTCCCACATTCAAGCTCTTTAGCTATCTCCCAAGCTTTATTTACATCCCTAGTAAATATCGCTGCATCTAAGCCATAATTGCTTTTGTTGCTTATTTCAATTGCTTCTTCAACACTTTTTACTTTTATTAAAGGAGCTACAGGACCAAAGGTTTCTTCCCAGCATATTCTTGAATCTAAAGGAACATCTGATAATATTGTTGTATCGTAATAAAGCTTATAAAATTCTCCTCCAGCTAAAAGTCTTGCTCCTTTATTTAAAGCATCTTCGACAAGTTCATGTACTTTTTGAACAGCTCTTGAATCTATTAAAGGACCAACTTTTACTTTATCACTTCTGGGATCTCCTACGATCCATTTTTCTCTTTCCTTTAATAATAGCTCTTTGAATTCCTCATAAACAGATTCATGAACAAGAACTCTACTTATTGCATCACATCTTTGTCCTGCAAGTCTAAAAGCACCTGCTGCAACTGCACTTGCAGCTAATTTTAAATCTGCATCTTCTAAAACTATTGCAGGTGCTTTTCCTCCTAGTTCAAGTTGAAGTTTTTTTAATACAGCAACTCTTGATATTCTTTTGCCTACTTCTGTACTTCCTGTAAAAGCTATAGCTCTTATGTAAGGATTTGAAACTATTGCATCTCCTATAATTCCTCCTCCTGCTGTTAAAAAGCATATATATTTTCCAAAACCTGCTCCAACTAGTATTCTAGATAAAAGTGAAGCTATAATTGGAGTTTTGGAAGAAGGTTTAAATAAAACACAATTACCAGAAATTAGAGCTGAGCAAATTTTAGCTACTGGAGCAAATAAAGGATAATTGAAAGGAGTTATTACTGCTACTATACCTACTGGTTCTCTGACAATAACTGCATATCTTCTTTCTGAACCTTTAGCTTGGTCTCCAGATATTGCCTTATCCATAAGTCTTCCAAGTTCTTGATAAACAAGCTTTAATCTTTCAATTGATGCATTAACTTCCCCTTCAGCCTCATGAATTGGTTTCCCAGCTTCTATCACCAAAGTATTTACCAATTCTTTTTTATACTCTTCCATTATCTTTGAAGCATTTTCCAGCATCTCAGCTCTTTTATAAGCAGGTAAACGTTTAATTTCCTTTTGTGTTTCTTTCAAGCTATTAATAGCTTCATTTAATATATCCAAATTTGCCAATGAAGAGTATGCTACGATGTTTTCATCTATTGGAGAATATATTGGAAAAATATCCTTTGTTGTTATCCATTTGTTTGAAAAATAAATTTTAAACAAAGGTTTATTGTTATGCATAGTAAAGACATCTTTAAATATATCAGAATATTCAGGAAGCGTTGTTTCTCCTAAGATCTCTACTTTCATAAATAATTTTAATAAATGAAAAGTAATATAAGTATATGTTCGAAGAAGCCTATGCTGAAAAAATTCTTAAAGTAAAAAACTATTCAAGTAAATTTATTACAAAAATTCCGTATAATACAAAGATCATAAATGTTATTAAATTAATGCATGAAAGACAAGTAAGAAATGTTTTTGTGGAAAAAGATGAAAAATTCATCGGCATAGTTACTGTTAAAGAAATAATGAGAACAATTGAAAAAGATCCTTTAATTATTTTTAATGAAGAAATTGTAAATTATGCAAAAAATTTAGAAGAAATAAGCAATGAAGAATCAATATTCAAAGCTGCAAAAATAATGTATGATAAAGATATTGGGATTTTGGCTGTAAAGGAAAATGGAAAAATAACGGCTAAAGTTGGTGAAAGGGATTTATTGCTTGCTATACCTCATTTAGATCTTAAATTAAGAGTCATGGATATGATGACAAAAGATGTCGAATATGTTTCTCCAGACAATACAATATTTGATAGCATAGTTGTTATGAATAAAAGAAAATCAAGACATGTACCTGTAATGGAAAATGATAAACTTATAGGTATGCTTTCCTCAAGGGATATTTTAAGGATCTTTTCTAAATGCAATAGTGAAGAAAATGTTAAAGAAGCTATAAATATTAAAGTAAGAAAGGAAATGAATATTAGTCCTTTAACAATAGATCTCTATGCTTATATTAAAGATGCAGCAAATTTAATGATAAATAAAAATATAGGAGCTTTACCTGTTTTAGATGTAACAAAAGTTGTAGGGATCATTACTGAAAGAGATATGATAAAAACTCTTGCTTTAAGAGCTTAAAAAATTAAGATTTAAAAAATTAAATTTTTTAAATTTAAAAAATAAATTTTAATCAAATATGATGTATTATAACGGGAGGCTGTATAAGGTTAAAGTATACTATGGCTAATACAAATACCCAAACTATATCAACGAAATGCCAGTATAAAGTGCATGCTAAAACGGGATGATATTTTTCCTTTGAAAGTTTTCTTTTTAGTGCCATAGCCATTATTACAAGCATAAAGGCTAAACCCATTATTACGTGGGCACCATGTAAACCAGTAATTAAGTAAAATGTTGAGCCATATACACCGTCTTTTATCGATAAACCTGAATGAGAATATTCTATGATTTGTCCAATAATGAAAATTGTACCGAGTATAAATGTTAGTGCTAGGAATATTTTAAATCTGTTTATAAATCCTCTCTTAAGCATTTCATATGCAACATGCATTGTTCCACCGCTGGTAAATAAGAAAATTGAATTTATTAATGGCACTGTAACATCAACCAATTCTATTATTTTACCATCAACAGGAGGAGGCCATGTTGGATATAATGCTCTTAACCAAACATATGATGAGAATGCCGTGCCAAAAATTGTAGCTTCTGAAAGTATGAAAATTAATGTAGCTATTAAAACATCTCCTCTCTTTAATCCAGCTAATTTCTCTAACGAAAACTCTGTTAGATAGTGAGCAAGTTTTGTAGCTTTACTTAAATAATCTTTGTAGAACCAATAAGACATAACTGCAATGAATATAGCTATTAATATCGAACCTAAAATTATATTTCCAATCAAAACAAAGAAAGCACCTAAACCTGCAAAGCCTGTTGACATTCCTGCAATAGCTGCATAAGGATGAGGATAATGTAAATCATGTGAAGAGCCGTTTAAATGAATTGGACGACTTACAGTAGCAAATTCAGGTAAACCTATTTTAGCTGCTCCCCATGGATCTTCTGGAGCTGGCCTTCCTCTTAACCAGCTTTTAATTATATCAATAAAGAATACAAGTAATCCTAAAGCTAAAACAAATGTGCCAATTGTAGATAAGAATTGTAAATCATAATATTGTGGAGGGTATGAGTAATATCTTCTTGGCATTCCTTCAAGACCTAATTTAAACCATGGAGTATAAGTTATGTATGTTCCTGCTACGATTAAAATAAAGCTTATTTTGCTTAATTTTTCACTAAAC